>JACCDJ010528913.1_pt1 | contig 30528 bp, 28 predicted proteins | sample 7444481 | NCBI WGS metagenome assembly JACCDJ01 (sample SAMN15323435, study PRJNA562643) | freshwater metagenome | isolation source: river surface water | place: USA:Blue River Watershed | collected 2017-08-15 | reverse complement strand
CCTTACTCAGCTTTTTGTTGCTAAGACCCATATTAGAAAATGTGCGTCAAACTATTGAAAAACCCATTGTTGTGGTACTACAAGACAACAGTAGCTCTGTACAACCTGATCTTATTGATAGGAGCAGTTATTTAGAACCACTGCAAAATCAAATGAATGCTCTGGGAGAGGATGTGGAAGTAATCTACTATCATTTCGACGAGAATCTCCAACCTGGATTGGATTCTGCTAGTGGTGAGGGTGAAGTAACCGCAGGCTCTAAAGCCATTGAGCAAGCCGCCACGCGCCTCAGTGGAAGAAATATCTCTGCTTTCATATTAGCAACAGACGGATTATTCAACAAAGGCAGTTATCCTTTGTATGCAGCCAAGAATCTGAACTTACCTTTCTTCACAATAGGATTGGGAGATACCACCATTTACAAAGACATTTTAATCCAAGACGTGCAATGCAACCGGGTTTGTTTTCTCGGAAACCGATTTCCTATAAAAGTGCAAATTGAATCTCGATTAGCGCAAGGTGATCAAACTCAATTGAGCATCCTTCACAAAGGAAAAAATATCGGCAACCAAGTGATTTCCTTCAACCAAGATAGAACTTTTTCTGAGCATGAATTTGAAATAAACGCCGAGGAGGCAGGAATACAACGCTTCATTGTTCAACTGGCCACGATAAATGGAGAACAAATTACTACCAACAACCAATTCGAGTTTTTTATACAAGTGATCGATGATCGACAAAAAATAAATATTGTTTCACACTCACCTCACCCCGATATCAAAGCCATCAAAGAGGCCATTGAACATTCTGAGAATTATGCCGCTGTATATACACCAGCGAGTGATTGGAGGGCTGACAATAGTGAATTCGGACTGACCATTTTACACGGAATGCCCTCCAATGTGCAAGAACAAAGCGCTATTAAACAGCTGATGATACAAGGTAAACCGCTTTTGTTTATTTGGACTCAACAAACCGACCTTGCCCTTTTCAATCAATTGAACACTGGAATTAACATTCAATCTACTGGAACATTATATGAAGACATCAAAGGAGGTTGGAACAAAGATTTCACCTTTTTTAAAACACCTGATTTATTGGTTCAACATGCTCAACAATTTCCACCGTTAAAAGTACCCTTCGGAAAAATCACCTTGAGCAATGATATGTCGGCACAATTTCTTCAAAAAATTGGTAGCCTGCAATCCAATCAACCTTTGATCGCCTTTCACCAAAATCAAGTGGCCAAAATGGGGTGGATTGGCGGTGAAGGACTCTGGAAATGGCGTTTAATGGATTTTGTGCAATCAAAAAATCATGATGCCTTTGATGAATGGGTAACTACTTGGATTCAATATTTATGCACTCAAAACCAAGATGAGAAATTAAAAGTTATCACTCAAAAAAAATGGACTGCACAGCAAAACATTGGATTCCAAGGAAGTTTATATGACGAATCTTTCCAACCAATAGCCAATCAAAACATTGCGCTCACTATCATAAATGAAGAGGGAGGAAAATTGGAATATTCCATGATTCCTCAGGGCGATCAATACCAGTTAGGGGTAGGAAAATTACCCTCCGGAAGTTATGAATATACAGCTAAGTCTTTCAATGGAACAAAAGAGGTCTTTGACAGAGGTCATTTTGTAGTGGAGGCCATCCAACTAGAAAAACTAAACACTTTGGCACAACATGGAGGTTTGCGAAATATCGCTTACGAAACGGGAGGGAAATTTTTCAAAAAATACGCTCTTGACTCCTTGAGTGTGGAATTAAAAAAATTACCCCACCTTGTTTCTGCTTCATACAGCGAGCAAAATAGAGAAGAATGGATTGATTTAGAATGGATACTATTTTTACTGATCGCCATTTTTGGATCCGAATGGTTCATCAGAAAAAGTCTAGGTAGTTATTGATGCCTCACAAACCTCTCATTAAAATCGGTGGTGTGCCAGAGCACTTCAACCTTCCTTGGGTAGAAGCCTTGGAGCAGAACAAATTCAGACACCTCCCTGCAGAAATTTCATGGAATTACTTCCATGGTGGAACAGGTGCTATGACACAAGCGCTTTCCAATGGTGATCTAGACATAGCCATTTTACTCACGGAGGGATTCATCGCCGCCGCTATAAAAGGTTTGAAAGCGGGTATTATCCACAGGTACATTTCCACTCCATTAAATTGGGGCATTTATTCAGGAATTCAGCAACCCATTGAGTGGACAAAAAAAACTAAGATCGCCATTAGTCGCAAAGGATCAGGATCACATTTGATGGCAAAAATACACAGTCGACAAATGGGTTTTGAATTGGACGAATCACAATTTATCGAGGTGCATCACTTGGAAGACGCCATCACTTCATTGCAAAATAGTGAAACCGATTATTTTTTTTGGGAACATTGGATGACACTCAAATACGTTCAATCCCAAAGAGTAGTACAATTGGGAAATTTCTCCGCACCATGGTCGGGTTTTTTAGTGGTCGCCTCTAATCAGTGCATTGCAGAGAAAGCTGATTTATTAAAATCCATCATCGAGATCATCAAAAAGGAATCTCAGCAATTTATAGGTAACCCCCAATCACCCGCGAATATCGCAAGACGATTTCAACTCACACCTGCTGAAGCAGAGCTTTGGATGAAAGCGCAAAAATGGAACCTCAGTGATCACTTGGATCAAGAAGAACTGCAAAATGCGATGCAATCATTGAATGAGATTGGCTTATTCCATCCATCTTTGCTTTTGAATGAATTAAAAGCCCCATGGTTGACATGGCAATAAAGATGAAAAAACGATGGATAATAATGGGTGTTGTGTTGCTCACGCTCACATTTTTATTCATTTTTAGAATCAGTATATTAAAATCCATTGGATGGTATTTAGTAGCTGAAGACCCCTTGGTAGAAACCTCCCATTTTGTTGTACTAGGAGGCAACAGTCAAGAAAGAGGCAATGCAGCATTAGCCGTTCACCAAAAATTTCCTCACGCCCATTTTATTTGTACCGGAGGCAATGAACCCAGCCAACTAGCTGCCATTGGCATACACACTTACGAAGCCACCCTGACGCGGAACAAGCTGATCCAATGTGGAGTAGACAGTAGTTTAATTGAAGCAATAAATGAGGGAACCAGCTCACAAGAAGAAGCGCAACTCATCAAATCGTATTGTCTAGAAAATGGTGTAAAAAATATAACCATTATCAGCGGGCAATACCATTTGAGAAGACTGAGAATGGCTTATGAGAGAATTTTCGAGGACACTCAAGTGCAAGTGCTTTTTCATGCTGCCATCGAAAAAGATTTTAATCCAGACTCTTGGTGGACCACTGAAAGCGGACTCATTTACACCAATAACGAATACCTCAAACTATTGTATTATTGGTGGAAATACTAAGCGCAAGTTTTTCACATTTGTTAATTAGTTTAACTGCAATAGGGGTAATAGATTGATTATCTTTGGTAGGTTAATTTTAAACATGAGTGAGGAATCATTTTTACCCGAGGACTTCCAACAGATAGTACATCGATTTGAGCGCATGATGCGTGAAAACGAGTCGTATTATTTTGATCGTGAAGAATTGGAAGATTTGATTTTTTACTACAGCGATCAGTTTTTATTCCATCAGGCTCTTCAGGTAGTGGAGCACGCCAAAAGCTTGTTTGATGATCATTCCGCCATTCTCCTGAGAGAGGCTGAAATCTACACCAGTATGGGGCAATTGCACAAAGCCATTGGCTTGCTTAAAAAAATATCGCCTCTTCAAGAAAATCAACTCGACTGGTTAATGGCCAGCGCGGTCGCATACAGTCAATTACATGAACATGAAAAATCAATTGGATTTCTCGAGCAAGCCATACGGATTTGCGATCCCGAGAATTTGGATGATATTGCATTAGAGCTCGCATTGGAATATCAAAACGCTAATAAAACAGATAAGGCTATTGTATTGCTAAAAAAGGTAATCACACACCGACCTGAAAGTGAAACGCTCTTATATGAAATGGCTTATTGTTTTGAAACCACGGGTAGATTGGCAGAAGCACTTGAGTTTTTTATTCAACTTTCCGACGATCGTCCCATGTCATTTCCCACATGGTATTGCCTTGGGAATATCCAACAGCAACTAGAGCTATTGAGTGAATCAGTTGACTCGTATGAATATAGCTTGGCCTTGATGCCCGACTTTGTGCCCGCCATGATCAACAAAGCACAAGCCCAATTCAAGCAAAAGGAATACGCCGCTGCCATTGCAACTTTAGAGTCTTCCTTTCATTTGGAGGCGCCAGACGCCACTACCTTCTGCCATTTAGGAGAGTGCTACGAAAAAATGGATGAAATGATATTAGCACAAGAATACTATTTGAAAGCCATCGAACTTGACGAGCGATGTGCCGATGCCTACCTTGGGTTGGCGGTAGTATTGGATTACCTCAATCATCCTGCTGAAGCACTGAAATTTGCAGAAATCGCTTATCGTTTCGATACGCAGAATGAAGAGTATATCACGGTTTACGCCAAACTTTTATCGGAAAATGGATTTGTTAATGAAGCCATTGAAAAAGCCAATGAACTTGTTCAAAGCAAACCCCATGATGAGGAATCTTGGGTTGTATTAGCAGATATCTATTACCAACAAAATCAAGTAGAAACTGGACTTGGTTTTTTACAACAAGGATTACAGCTTATTCCGAATAGCACAATGATTGCGTACCGGAAATTGTTGTTTTTATTCAGCATGAAAAAGTGGCTTGAAGCAGAAGATTGGTTGCATCAAATATTTTATGTGCAGCAATTGGACGAAATGAATGAAATCGAATCCATCAACCCCAATCTGAATGACTGGATGCCCTATGTCATCAAAAAAAAATACAATTAACCCCGCAAAACAAATGAATTATCAACTTACTTATATTCCAGAGCGCCCCAGCAAACCCAGACAAAGTGGATTAACCATGGTAATGGACAAAGGATTGTCCATGCGACAAGCCGAAGATTTGATCGAATCTTCTGGAGATTATGTGGATCTTATTAAACTCGGATTCGGTACCTCTGCTTTTTCTAAAAATCTAAAGGAAAAAATCAAGCTCTATCAGTCTGCTGGACTAAAAGTTTATTTGGGAGGTACGCTTTTCGAAGCATTTGTAGCCCGTAACCAGAAAGACGATTATAAAAAATACGTTCAACAATTAGGTTTGGATACCATCGAAGTTTCTGATGGATCTATACAAGTTGCACATGCAGAGAAATGCGAATGGATACATGATTTATCCAAAGATTTTACCGTTCTTTCAGAGGTTGGTTCCAAAGAAGAAGGCATTTTGATTTCACCCAGCAAGTGGATCAAAATGATGCAAACAGAACTTCAAGCGGGAAGTTGGAAAGTAATTGCAGAGGCGAGAGAAAGTGGTACCGTAGGCATCTATCGACCCAATGGACAAGCTCATGTGATGCTTATCAATAGAATCTTACAAAAAGTTTCCCTAGAAAATATTATTTGGGAAGCGCCCAAAAAAACACAACAGGTTTATTTCATTAAACACATGGGGGCCAATGTTAATTTGGGCAATATCGCGGAAAATGAGGTAATTCCATTGGAATGTCTACGCAGTGGCTTGAGAGGAGATACCTTTTTCCAATTTCTTCCAGAAGATATAACTGCAAAACTAAAGCCATGAATTTGAATTTGAGCATCGAGACCTTATTCGAATGGAAAACTAAAAAAGTTCCCCATCAATTGATTGATATTCGTGAGCCCTATGAAGTCGAAGTTTGTAACATTGAAGGAGTAGCAATTCCGATGCAAGAAATAATGGAAAGGTCAGCTGAGTTAGATACTGCCGTGCCCGTTGTCATTCATTGCAATAGCGGAAAACGCAGCGATGCCGTCTGCTATGCACTTCGTCAAGCCCTACATAGAAACGATATATTTTCCTTATCAGGAGGAATACAGGCATATACCACTGCTTATTTACCTGAGCAATCCTGCGCGCAATGAGTGAATTACTGCATATACTGCTTCATATCAATGATTATCTCGATCTGTGGATTCAAAACTATGGTGGCTGGCTTTACTTGATATTGTTTGCTATCATTTTTGTAGAGACTGGCCTGGTGTTGATGCCATTTTTACCCGGTGATTCTCTACTGTTTGCCGCAGGTGCGTTGTGCGCAAGAATCGCTCATGAATCCGATCCTGCCATTAGTATACTCCCCATGATTTTTTTATTATCCATTGCTGCCATTTTAGGTGATCACAGTAATTACTTGATCGGAAGGATGGCGGGCTCCAGAATTTTAGGAATTCAATGGAGAGGCAAAAAGATCATACAACCAAAATATGTTGATCAAACGGAGCAATTCTTTTCTAAGTACGGAACAAAAGCCATCGTTCTCGCTCGATTTGTTCCCATCGTAAGGACCTTCACACCATTTGTGGCTGGTATTGGAAAAATGGATTACATGAAAAAATTTATGCCCTATGATATTTTTGGAGGAATCTTATGGATCAGCTCCATGTCCACAGCAGGGTATATTTTAGGCAGTAACGAATGGGTAAAAAAACACTTTGAAGCAGTGGTGATTGGTATTGTCGTATTATCGATCAGTCCTATGATATTTGCCTACCTCAAGCATCGTCTCCAAAAATCCAAATGATGAAACATTGGGGATTAATTGGTCATCCATTAAATCATTCATTCTCTCCCGCCTATTTTCGAGCAAAATTTCGTGAATTCAATATTGCGGACACATATGATTTATTGGACATCGATAATTTAGCTGGCATCAAAAGTAAAATTACTGATCTTGGATGGAACGGTTTCAATGTAACCATTCCGTATAAATCTTCAATATTACCTTTCCTAGACATCATCACTCCGATTGCCCAAAACATTGGAGCCGTTAATGCTGTTAGAATATCTGATGGAAAATGGATAGGAACCAATACCGACGCACCCGGATTTGAAAAAAGTATTTTACCCTTTCTAGAAAACAATTTCCCGAGGGCCTTGATCATTGGAACCGGAGGAGCTTCCAAAGCTGTTGAATTTGTATTAAAAGACAAAGGGATTGAGACTTGGTTCTTATCAAGACAACCAAGTCATAAAAACCATTTAGGATACCATCAATTGGACGAGGTCAGTTTACAACACTTCCCACTCATTATCCAAACCACTCCTCTCGGCACCTTCCCTAATATAGAGGAATGCCCCCCTTTGCCTTATAAGGGTATCCATGAACACCACCTCTTGGTGGATCTCATTTACAATCCTGAGGAAACAAAATTTTTGGCCGCCGGAAAGTTGCGCGGAGCTCGCGTTCAAAATGGCAGAAGAATGCTCGAAATTCAGGCAGATCTGAGCTGGGAATTTTGGCATCAATAAGGCCAAAATGATGCTTATTTTTGCCTCCAACGCACATGATTAAAAAGTGGTTGAACCATAGCAAAAAGAGTTTAGGAGGAGACTTCTTTAAACATGTTGCCACTCTCATGGCGGGAACGGTAGCTGGACAAGTAATTGTATTTGCCTTCACCCCGATACTCAGCCGGCTTTTCACTCCGGATGATTTCACTACTTTAGAACAGTTTACCATGATCCTGAGTATCGCCGTGGTGGTGATTACGGGAAAATATGAGTTTGCCATTATGCACCCCAAGGAAGAGAAGGATGCTCGTCAATTGGTAAACCTGTCCGCCTTATTAGCCCTTTTTGGGAGTCTTGTCTTTTTTGTATTGGGGTGGTTTTTTTCCGAACCCATAGGACAATACTACCAAAATCCAACCCTCGGAAAGTACTTCTGGATGCTTGGGCCAGCATTACTAGGATTCGCTATTTTCAATATTACCAATTATTGGTTCAGTCGAAAAAAACAATTTAAGATTGCGGCAGTCTCTAAGGTGTACAATTCCGCTGCTGGTGAACCCATCAAATGGCTAGCCGGCATACAAAACTATGGCACCCTCGGATTGCTCGGCGGCACTGTCATTGGCTTCATCATTGGTGGCATTTATTGTGGGCTGCAATATATAAGGGACCAAGGAAAACAATGGATGTCGATTGAATGGAGCCGAATGAAAGCGCAAGCCCGAATACACCGGGATTTGCCGCTTTTCAGCATCTGGGGCAGTATCCTCAATAGAACCGCACAATGGGCCCATGTGGGCATTTTCACTCATTTCTACGGACTCGCAGCCATCGGATTGATGGCCTTGTGCAGAAGAGTCATGTTGGCACCGCTGAATATTGTCAGCGCGAGCTATAGCCAGGTATTTTTTCAGAGAATATCAGAAATGGAAAACGCCGATCACCTGTATAAGTTATACTTCAAAGCGTTAATACAATTCCTACTAATGGCCAGTGTTATGGTGATTGCTGTTTGGCTCCTACCCTACAACACCATGGGATTTATTTTTGGAGAATCTTGGACCTCGAGTATAGAATATCTTCGCCTACTTTCATTCTGGTATGCCTTTAACTTCGTAACAGCCAGTCTTTCCTTCATTGTCATTAGAATTCAAATGCAACGGATTGGATTGATTTTGGATGCCCTGCATTTTGTGTTGATTTATGCTTCCATCATTGCCGCTCATTATTTCAATTGCTCAGAGATTGAAGCGGTAAAATGGCTGGTAATTGCCAAAGTAATTTATTTCAGTGTCCATATTTTTACCATTCAATGGCAACTTCAGCGTTACGTCCAAAAAGCCCAGCTACCATGAAAATCATCTCCCTCGTAGCCAATGGATTTCAAAATGACAATCGCGTGGAGAGAATGGCCAAAACCATTCAAAACCTCGGCAATGAAGTGATCATTGTGGGCTGGAAAAAAGGAGACTTACCGGAACAGGAAATCATTCATGATATTCCCGTTCATCGTGTTTTTCCTGCTAGTTCAAAATGGAAAAGAAGCAACAAGTGGATCGGACTGATTCAATTCCTACATTTCAATTGGTGCGTCATCAAGCTGTACAGAAAAGTAGATATTTGGCATTGCAATGACTTCGAAGCTTATTGGATGGGCCTTTTCGCCAAGTTCCTCAACCCAAAGTTAAAATTAGTGTATGACCTACACGAATACCAGAAAGAAAGATTAGGCACCCCTTGGTATGTGAAAGTAATCATTGGGCTGATGGAAAGATGGTTTATCCACCGCGCTATAAAAGTAATCACCATAAGTCCGGGGATTCAAAACGAGTATCAAAGACTCTATGGATTAAAGGAGATTACATTGATCAGAAATACTCCACATCTCACGACTACAGAAAATCATGATTTATTCAGGAAGAAGTTTTCTATTCGCCAAGATCAAAAGATATTTCTTTATCAAGGAATGCTTGGACCTGACCGAGGGATAGAAGAATTAATTTCTGCCTTTCAAACCAGGCATGACGATAGAGCCGTACTAGTGATCATGGGACAAGGAAAGTTGCAAACACAGGTGATGGAAGCCACCCATCAATGCCCCATCATTTTTCATCATCCTTATGTACCCTATCACCTCATCAATTCTTACAGCAGCAGTGCCGATGTAGGGCTGAACATGGCCAAAAACAGCTGTCTCAATCATACCTTTTGCCTACCCAACAAAATATTTGAATACATACAAGCGTTATTGCCGATCATGACCAATGACCTTGTAGATTGCAAACAATTGATTCAATCCTATCAGATCGGCCATGTAATTGATAATTACTCCGATAAAGGAATAAACCAAGCCATTGATGAAATGTTGCAGATGGATTTCAATGCCTTGAAAATTCAACTTCAAAAAGCCAAGTTGATATTGAACTGGGAAAAAGAAGAAATTGCGCTCAAGGATTTATATGCAGAAATTATAAATCAGTAAAATGAGTCTGCGCTTAGAAAAAATCGATACCAAGCACTCGCTTCAATATGCCCAATGGGCTGCCTTACATGGCGATATTTTTTCCGACCCCTCTTGGATTGAGATCCAGGCTGCTTCCAGTTGTACTTATGTCCTTCGAGATGACTCCAATTGGTTGGGATGTTTTACCCTGAACCAAGAAACAAAATGGGGTATTCGCCTTTTCAGAAATCCTCATTTTTCCCCACACATCTGTTGGTCATGGAATCACGCTGCCCATAAGACAACTTCACAACACAATAGTTGGAAAGCGGCCATGGATTTGATGATTGGGATTTTTAAAAATCATAAACTATCCAAAATTCAATTTTCCTTCCCCACCCATGTCAACGATCTCCAAAATTTCATTTGGAAAGGTTTTCATGTACAACCTAAATACACTTATCAAATTGACCTCCACTCATCACTTGACTTAATCTTATCGCAAATTTCTTCCTCTCACCGCAATCACTTTAATAAAGCTAAAAAAGACGGTATAGAATGGGTGATTCAGCATTCTCCGCAAGAAATGGAAATTTTGGTGACCTCCACTTTCAAAAGGAAACGCAAAAAATATCATCCTGCCTACTTGCACAATATTTTAAATAATTTCTGCAATGAGGAAAATTCCATGATGTGCTTTGCATCGTTGGAAGGCAAAGTTATTGCAGGAGCCACCGTCATTTTCAACCGCAAAAAAGCTTACTTACTTTTGAGTGGATACCACGCGGATAATAAACATGGAGGCGCTGGAATTGGATGCATCATACATCTTATTGAAAGTTGTCAAAAAAGACAAATACCCCTATTTGATTTTGAAGGAAGTATGATACCAGAAGTGGAAGTGTACTTTAGGGGTTTCGGAGGCAGGCTAGTTCCGTATTTCAGTGTATCTCAAGTTGGAATTTAAGGATTGCAATGAATAATTGGAGAGCACATTTTAGGGATTTGAAATTCAAGGATACTTTCCTACTAGCCTCTTCCTCAGCCTTTGGCCAAATCATCAGCTACCTATTCCTTCCAATGCTCGGAAGAATTTTTTCACCACAAGAATTCAATGAATTCGCACTTATTTATGCGGTGATTGTTCCTCTCTCTATCTTGGCTTCCTTTAAAATAGAGCTCTCTATTCCGCAATACCAAAATATAGAAGAGAAATATGCAGCCACGAGAGTCGCGATATTCTCTATTCTATTTCAATCCATCCTTATCCTGATAATAATTTTCTTTATTTACTTCTTTTACCCCATTTCTCCTTATTGGTTTTACCTTCCTTTAGGAGTAATTAGTTTCGCTTTTCCACAGGTATTAAATGTACTAGTTACATCTTGCCTTGAATACAAAAAGAACAGTTGGTATCGGATTATCAATAACCTCACTTTACAACTGACAACTGCGCTTTTAGGACTCATCGGATGGGGTGCCCATGGTTTGATGGTTGGTTTTCTAGTAGGACAGTTTATTGGCGGCTTAATACTATTAAATGGGCATGAAAAATACATTTTCACTTCCGAATTGCGACTCATTAAGTTCAAAGATTTCCTCCCGTATTCTTCATTTTTAAAATTTAGTACTCCTCAAGGTATTATAGAAACGCTTCAGCTAAGCGGCACAATAGCTGTGTTAAGCTATTGCTTTGGAGATCCTATTCCCGGCTCCTATTATTTAGCATGGAGAATATTACAAGCTCCTATTACCATGATCAGCAACACCATTTTTGTGGTGCAGTATAATCAATGTAGCAGTCTAAAAATTCAAAACTTAAGTTACAGAAAAAAAATGCTCAAGATATTTAGCATCCTATTCATATTGGGCTTGTTGACAGGGATAGGATTTATTTATTTAGGAAGAGAAATCTTTATTTTTTTCCTGGGCCGTCAGCACTATCTTGCCGGAGAAATATCTGAGATGATCGGAATTTGGTTTATATTACAATTTTCGCTTTCACCTTTCTCTTTCATTGCCTTGCTCGAAAAAAAACAAAACATTTTATTTTATATAAACATCATAGATCTTATCCTAAAATTCATTGGATTATTCATTGGTTTCTGCATGGAGGACCTTCAAATTGCTTTATATCTTTATAGCATCTTCAGCGCAATGGTGATGATGCTTTCTGGAATTTGGTTTTTTAAAATTGCGCGATGAATCAAACTTCTCCCCTTCTACCTTTGATAACGAGAAGGTAACTAAGCAACAACACCGTGAAAGGAAGAATTCCGGCTCGAGTCTCCAGAAATGATTCGAAAAAGAAATTGATAAAGAATACTACCGATAACATCGCCAATACTTGATCATTGAATTGAATTGCCCAATAAAAAAGCAATAGAAATACCATCGTTAACACCAATACTCCCACAATGCCGAACTGCACCGAATAGTTTAAAAATTGATTATGAGCATTTAATCTGCTTTCAGCCACTCCCCGATTTGCTCTATCCTGATTCCATTCCTCTAATTCATCATTGACGTCACCTGTTCCTACACCAAAAAAGGGATGCATTTTCCAAACTTCATAAGAGGCATTCCACATAAGAAGTCTCGCCGTGGTACTCTCCGTGCTCGGATTATTATCCCACTGAATCTCAGAAATTGCAGTTTTAATAATTCCAAATCTACGATTCACATTTGACTTAAAAACAAGGAATAAAAGAGCAGTAGAAGCTATCAATATTGAAAAAACTCTCTTTCCATTCAAAGCCCTTGTTTGAATTGTATAGCTCATTAAACTCCATAATATAACAATTACAAAAGACATCACACCAGCTTTTGATCCCGATAAAATGATGACCATCGAAAAAAGCAGTGTAAATATCCACCAAAAAGATTTATTCTCCTTTAACCACCCCACCATGGAGAGTGCAACCCCAATGACAAAATATGCCGCCGTGTAGCTTCGGTGCATAAAAATGCAAAGCAATGATTCCTCAAAGTAGCCCCATCGATTATCATGTTCATCAGAAATCGAGCGGTAAGCAGCATATACTAACATCCATAATGCCGTTACTGCCAAACCATAAATAAAGGCCGTCATCCAATGCGATCTATTCAATGTTGAACGATAAACCAGAAATACTGCCGGCACCAAAAGAAATGACAATTTATACTCGAGCTGCTCCATCCCTACACTCATATTATTTGTCCAAGCTAGTCCCAACAAATTCAAGAAATACATGCTTAAAAAAAGAACACTCAACATTATTATTGGTGAAAATTCCTTCCAGCGAGGCAATTTTACACCTAATATTAGGGGGAATAAAAAACTCAAAATGAGTAAAATTGGAACCATTTTGATGGCAAAAATCAAACAAAATAAAATCAGCAACAGCATCAGCTGATCACCCTTATCGCGCCAATTCTTTAAGTATTCATCTACCTTTTCAACAACCATGGCATTCTAATTATACGCATACTTCCCAACCATGTGAAAACAAATTGTAAAAAAAACGAAACGAGTATTGACCAAGAAGCACCGAAATATCCATAACGCGGTACCCAAAGATAAAGCAACAAAACATTGAGGGCTGCAGTGCAAATGGTAATCACCGAAAGTTCACCAGTATGTTCTCCATAGAAATAATAAACAGCAATCATTTTATACATACCATTGAACGCAAATCCAAGAGCAATATATAAAACCATTTCGCTTCCCTTTGCAAAATCACTTCCTAAAACAGAAAAAACAAACGGTGAAAAAAAATAAAAAGCGAAAACAGCAAACAAAATCACTATAAAATACAAATAAGTCCATTTCACCATTTTTAATTTCCTTTCCACCGTGTTGAGTTTCAACTGTTCCATCGCCCACGGACTCCATGCCTGATTGAAGGAGTTTTGTAACAACCCAATGACCTGTGCTACCGTAAAACCTACCGCATAAATTCCATTTTCAGATTGTCCGTGATAATGTGCAATCACCAATTTATCAGCAAAAACCATGATCACTCCACCCAAAACATGAGGAACCAGCTTACCGCCGAACTGAAGTAAATGCAAAAAATGATTACGCTCCCAAAAAAGTTTCAAATGATGATCTTTCACCATAATCCAAAGGGCTATTAGCGACATCATTCCATAAGAATAAGTTAACCCCTTCATGGCACCATCATATTTGAATTCAAAGAAAACAATCAAAGAAAGCGCAATGATCAATTCTAAAATAGTCCTTAATATTCTAAATAATCCATATCGTCCGGCTTTATTCTGCATTCTCCAAACAGACAAAAGTGTCTCCACAATATTCTGGTGCATCGCATAAATAGCTACAAAAACTATATAGTCACTAGGAAGATTCAACCATTGTCCCAAGATCGGTGAAAACATCCAAAGCAAAATTGTGAAAACAAATGTTAGAAAAAGTAATGTCACAACACCTGTAGATAAGTACTTTCCCATGTCCATACTTTGCTTGACAAAAACCACTTGAATGGATGACATCAAATTCAAACCTATGATGGGTACCAATACACTGATCATTGCATTAATACTCGATATAATACCATAATCTGAAGGGGTCAAATGAATCGTTAATACCGGCAATAGCAAAAATGGAATGGCGGCATTGATCACGTTGCTCAATGCATATACACCAAAACTTTTAATCCAATGATAGCTATTGGTCAATCTCCAAATATTCATTCAAGTACTTTTTCAGATGATCATGATAATCAAACGCTATATTGTTTTGATTACTGATGGCTAACTCTTCTTTATCAATATCATTTAATTGCTGCAAAACTAACCGAAGATCCTCACTTTCATTGACAAAATAAACCCCTTTCTGACCCATCAAAGACTTCCCTAAATGATAATCGGAAAGTTGATCGTAATTGTATAAGAGTACAACACGACCTATACTCAAAGCCTCTATTGATGTCGTGGAATATATGGTTAGATGAGCATCGCAATTCACTATGCATTCATACATATCTGTCTCGCTCCAAATCACATTCTCTGGAAATTGCATTGCCCTTTCAATCTCACTCCGCGACATTCTTCGATTCTGAATTACCCAACGAATGGACTTACCCCAAGTGCTTGCGCAACAAATCACAAACCTCAACAACTGAAAAGAAAATTCTCCATCTTGAAGAGCTACACTAACTGACCTAACTCTTCCCGTAATAGCGCCAACTCTATTATATAAAGGTAAAATGACCGACTTACCGATAGGGAAGATGTTAGTAACGGGAAATCTCATTCTTTTCAATGATTGAACATCATTATTCCCGAAAACCAAAAAATCATCAGGAAATTGAATGTTATCAAAATCGGCGTTATAGGTGTATGAAAAATGACTACTGCCTATCAGTCCATGCTGTACTTCCACTACCCGTATTCCAGACTCTTTAAAAGCCCTTATATAACCAAAATTAGAATAAGACACCGATAAAAAAACAACCTTGGGAGGTCGGAGTACCCTCAAAAGAAATTTCATCCAAACATATTGGGCATAATTCTTTGTAACTATCGACGCCACATTTACCTCTACATTCAGATCCTTCATCATCCTGCTCAAATATTCTTGCCCGTCTATCTTTTTCGGAAACAATCTAAGAATGCCCGAGATAAACTCCTCCGGCAACATCCACCATGCCTTAGAAATAATATTTTGGGAGTACACATCTCTTCTTCGGTATTTTACGAAGAACTGTAGCTCAATAAAACAAGTTTTACTCTGTCCTAATTGATCGGTGATGGGATCAAATAATTTGTCCCACCATTTACCCTCCTTGTAAACACGCTCCAAATAATTACTGATGATCCAATAATCGTAGCGCTTAAAAAGAGCTGTCCAACCGAAAAAAAGAGACTGAATTTGATTCCACAACAGCTTGCCCCCTCGTACCTGGTGGTTCTCTGTGTTCATTATCCACTTATGCAATAACTTCACTTTCACCCAAGGGTAAATCTCAAAAAAAGTATTACCCCTCTTAATGCCAACAGATCTTACATTCCATTTCTCCCAATGAGATATCCAATCTATTGCTGTCTTCATTTCTTTTCAGGAGTAATTAAAAAATAAACCAACAAAAAATCCAAGACTGAAAAACCCCATCCCCATCCAAACTGAAAAAAAGAGTATACCATAATAGCCGAAAGATGAGCAATATGACCACGGCGCCACATCCAGCAGTAGTATGCAACATACATGATACTGATCCAAAATCCATTGGTGGCCAATAACTGTAGCCAAGAGTTGTGTGCATGCATCACAGATATTTTCATCTTATTTGCATTCACACTGCGCATCCAAAGCTTTTGAGAACCGTTCCCAAAATGAAAATGTCCTTCAATAAACCGAAAATAATTCAACCAAATCAAATTGCGTCCCGACGTATTGATTCCATCGGTCATTGACTTCATCCATTGAAATGCCAAAGCGCTAGTATCTAATTCATTCTGTTGAACCAAAGGGTAGGCCTGCATTTGATCACAAGTCATCGGAAAATCATCAAAGGTCAAATTCAAAGAGTCCTTAGCACTTGCATTACCATAATTAAAATCTTCCTTCAATCCCCCTCTATTCAATTGATTGGTTCCTTGAAAAACACTCAGAGAAAAAACTAAAATTAAAAAAGAGAAGATAAATAGAATGGGCAATGAGTTGTCCCATTCGCGAAATTTCAAACGATACTTAAATAGATCTCTCATCATCAGCACACAACCAAAAACAAAAATGGCGATGACAACGGACCGGTTAAAGGTGATCCACACCCCTACCAATAAACACCAACCAAAAAAAATCTTCCACTTCTGAGAGAAAGGAGTAACGGTCAGCACTAGAAAAGATAAAAATATTTTTAGACCAAAAACGGAACTACTGGCAGACAATCCATCCACTCTACAATTGTACCACAAAGTTGAATTTTCTATTTGAGGCTGTAAATCGATGGAAGAAACGCCCAATAATTTTTGCCCAACACCCACCAAAATCTCAAAAACAACGCCCCATATCCATCCTTTACTCATCGATTCCGACCCCCAAAGATGGCCCATCACAATCACTAAGGGCCAAATATGATAAGGCTGAACAAACTCCCACCAATGGCAATAGGAATGACCGTTGACAACATCATTCGCCAACGAAAAAAAAACGATACTTACCACAAAAAAAACATGCACCTTGCTCACATTAGATAACACTTTTCTCCCATCACTTCCATTCCTTCTGAAGCTGATGTACATCATGATGAAAGGAATTAACAATATCCAGAAATGGGAGAAAAAAACAGTTCCAAAAAGCCATAAGCCGACACCTAAGACAAATTCTATTGTCCATTGTCTATTATTCAATATCGCCTTCATACAACATATCAAAAATACAGGGTGAGCGGATTTTGATTGAATAAAAAAAAGGCACTTTTACACATCAATCTTGTCAATTGCCCTTGAGCAGAAGATCCGAAAATGGCCAACCTTTATTAATTTGCGCTCAAATAATTCCGATTGAAAAAAATCCCTCATCTCGATACTCCATTACCTTCCGTAAGCATCATCATTCCGTGCTTTAATGAAGAGAACTATATCCTGAATTGCGTACATTCCTGTCTTCATCAAATTTATTACGGTGAATTAGTTGTAATTGTGGTAGACGGTAATAGCACTGATTCCTCTGTCGCCTTGATAGAAAAGCTCGAGCAACAATTTTCACACAAATTGATCCTACTGCACAATCATCAAAGAACCACCCCTATTTCTCTAAACCTAGGATTAAAACATAAGGAAGCGCAATTCAAAATGATCTTGGGCGCCCATTCTACATTACCTCCCGATTATATTCAGAAATGCGTGCAGGCGTTCGAAAACCATCCCGAAGCAAGCTGTGTGGGGGGAATTATCTTAAATCAATACGCCAATGCTACCTCGGAAAGTATTGGTTTAGCGATGTCCTCGCCGTTTGGGGTGGGTAACGCCACCTTCCGAACAGGAGGTGAAAAAAAATGGGTGGATACGGTTGCATTTGGTATGTACAAGCACGAAGTATTTGAGAAAATTGGATGGTTCAATGAGGATTTAATCCGAAATCAAGATGATGAATTCAATTTCAGAGTAACAAAAGCTGGATTTCGAATTTTGTTTGATCCCTCCATACATTGCGACTACTTTGTCCGCGGATCGTATCGCAAACTCTGGAAACAATATTTTCAATATGGCTTTTGGAAAGTATATGTGAATATACTTCATCATCAGGTGACGAGCATACGACAATTATTCCCAGCTGCATTCGTCCTCTACCTCTTGATCTGGCTGACCACATTATCCATATCTATGGGAATTTTTCAAATTTCCTCCATACCCGCGATGATGTATCTCCTAGCTGGTCTATTCTTTGCGCTTAGGAAGAAAAAATCAAAATGGCTCTATATTGCATTATCCTTTCCTATACTACACTTGAGTTATGGTCTAGGATATTGGAAGGGAATCATTCAATTAGGCATATTTAAAATCCAACCCCATGCCCATCATGCGCAACACAATCGTTAACACTTTTCTAATATTATTGATCATGCCATGCTGTCAGCGCTTTTTTGCCCAAAGCATTCCGGATATTAAAATCCAAGACTGGACATTTTCAGCAGCGAATGATTCCCATACCATGGCTGCCAATATACCCAGCAATGTATTTTCAGATCTGCTACTCAACGGAAAGATAAAAAATCCTTTACTAGGGTCCACCGAAAAAGAAGTGCAATGGGTCAGCCAACAGGATTGGGAATATCAGGCGCTATTCGATATAAATCAAGCCCAATGGAAACATATTGCATCGGGAAATGAATGCACCTTAATCTTACCAGAAATTGACACCTACGCCGATATTTGGTTGAACGGACGCTGGATTTTGAGGACAGATAACGCTTTTGTGACCTGGAAATTAGACATTCGCGATTTTATCCAATTAGGCAAGAACAATATTCGTATTCTTCTTCATTCCCCTTATAAAATCGCACAAGAAAAATTGAAGCTACTTCCTTATCCCATTCCAGGAGATAGCATACGTGCAGTAACCAGAAAACCGCAGTATGAATTTGGATGGGATTGGGGACCCTCCTTAGCCGGTTGTGGTATAAGACAACAACCTTACATTCATTTTCCCTTCCCAGGGGAAATCAAAGATACATGGTTAACACTACCCACGGTAAATAACAACGCATTCACACTGAACGCAACTATTCAAGAACACCGCGTCCCCTTGATTGCAAAAATCAAAGATGATCAAGGAAATTTGATAAGAGAATGGGTCATTGATAGCACTCGTCAGCAAGTGCAAATTGCTTTTGAAATAATAGATGTTCCGAAATGGTATCCCAATGGCAAAGGCAATCCCCACCTCATTTCCCTTGAATTTGAAATCTGGAGTGATCAGGAAAATTTAGTGGATAGAAAAACAATTAGCACAGGCTTTCGCACTGTTGAACTTATTCAAGAAAAAGACCAATGGGGCAAGTCATTTTACTTTAAAATCAATGGTGAAAAAGTATTCATGAAAGGAGCCAACTACATTCCCATCCAATTCTTTCATGAGCAAGCTACCACAGAGGATTACGAGACACTCATCAAGAAATGCAAGGAAGCTAACATCAATATGCTTCGCGTTTGGGGTGGTGGGATTTACGAGCCCGATATTTTTTATGATTTGTGTGATCAAAATGGGATTCTAGTTTGGCAGGATTTTATGTTTGCCTGCTCCATGTATCCCGGAGATGAAGCTTTTCTCAAATCTGTGGAATTGGAAGCTGAGCAGCAAGTAAAACGATTAAGTCATCACCCTTGCATGGCTCTTTGGTGCGGCAATAACGAGAATAGCGAAGGTTGGGAAAAATGGGGATGGCAAATGGGATTGACAGAAAAAAACAAAAAATCCCTTCAACAAGCATACAATAATGTCTTTTTAAAGTTGTTAAAAAAAACAACCGAAAAATTCAGTACCACTGCCTACTGGCACAGCTCTCCGCAATGGGGCAGAGGTGATGCCCGCAGCCTCCAAGAAGGTGATTGCCATTATTGGGGAGTATGGCATGACGCCGAACCATTTGAGGTTCTGGAAACCAAAATCCCCCGATTCATGAGTGAATTCGGCATGCAAAGTTATCCTTCAGAAGAAGTACTCCAAGATATGTGCGACTCTTCACCGTGTAACGAAAAAGATCCAGGAAAACTGGTTCATCAAAAACACAACCGAGGCTTTCAGCTCATGCATCAATACATGAAATACTGGCATCCCACCGGCGAAGGTTTAATAAGCAAGGATTATGGCTTGCTCACCCAATATGTCCAAGCGGAAGGAATCGCCATGGGCATCGAAGCTCAGAGAAGGCATAGCGATCGATGTGGAGGCTCGCTTTTTTGGCAGCTTAACGATGTATGGCCCGCTTATTCTTGGAGTGCAATAGATTATCGATTTCATCCTAAACCACTGATGGAACAGCTCACTTTTGTCTATGCTCCCTTTCTTGCTTCTATTGAAATGACCAAAGGGCAAGTCAATCTCTACTTGATCAATGAAAACCCGCTTTTGGAAGATGCCAATATCACCATTCAATATTTGGAAAAGGAAGCCATTGTAAAACAATGGACTCTACAAAAAAACATACCCCTGGGAAGCCATATAGTTTGGAAAGAGCAGTCGATAAAACCAAAAGTGGATAGTCAATTTTTAATCAGCGTTTACCACCCCTCACTACCCGACGGAAAATATCAAAGAATGATCAAAGGCACCCATTCATCTCAACAATTTATGGTGCCCAAAATTGAAAATAATCATTGGTCTTGTGGACCTTTATTTCCTAAGGAAGAGTAATCAAGAAGGTTCTTTCAGCTTCGCTTTTGGATGCATCAGAAGAAATATAAAGCCAATCGGATTGAATCACCTCACTTCCATCCCTTATCTCCACACGATATTTTTTATTCACTTGAATCAAATTAGTGGCCACTCCTTTTTTATCGGTTTTAGCCTTTCCGATTTCTAGTCCATTCTCTTCAATCCAGTACACCTCCCAATCAGAAACTGCCTTGCCTCTTTTGGTTTGAACCTTGCCAAATACTTTCATATACTGCCTTTGCGCATTAGCATCGGAAATCAAAGAATACTTAGAAATATCTACCACATATAAATCTCTTTCACCTAAAGAGTTATCAAACTCCGCTGCCATATACATAAAGCGATTATCACTTGTAATAGAGAGAGTGGATTCTTCATTAACAGTATTAATAGGATATCCCAAATTAATGGGGGGTGTCCACATTCCATCTACCCATTCTGATTTAAAAATATCATAACCCCCAAGCGATAAATGTCCATTAGAGGAGAAATACAATGATTTTCCATCTGGATGAATAAACACGAACTTTTCATCTCCCTCAGTATTGATGATCGCTCCCAAGTTTTTTGGGGTAGACCAAACACCATTATTGTTTTCAGACATGTATATATCACCCCTTCCTAAACCCTTTTCTCTTTCACTTACAAAATACATACACTTACCATCCGCCGTTACAGATGTTGAGCCTTCGAAGTAGGCGGTATTTATGGGACTATTCAATTCTACAGGCGCCCCAAATTTTCCAGTAGCATTATCTCGAATAGATAACCAAATGTCTCCCGCCTTCTTTCCATCATTCTTATAAACATAAATTGCATTACCACTTGGCAATACGCTTAATATCCCATCATGAGTCTCCGTGTTGACCTGCCCCTCTACTTTTTCCGCTTCACTCCATCTTCCATCACTTCCCTTGATACTGTAATAAACATCCTCATAAAATTTAAAGTCGCCTTTTCTGTCTACCTGCTCACCTGTGGTATTGTTACGTCTAGAGGTAAAATATAAATACTGACCATCTGCTGTAACGCTCGGAGCGTATTCCTCATAACGCGAGTTTACCTCTTTTCCCAGATTATTGATGGTCACAGGAACGGCATTCTGCATCATGATTTTTGCAAACTTGCACTCATTGATAAATCGGCGAGTCTCGTCAAATTCTTGTGGCTCCGCCTTCACTATTGGTAAATATTTTTCATAGTATTCTATTGCCTTGTCCAAATCAGCCATTCGATGGTGACACTTACCGAAAAACAGATAGGAATCTGCAGGTATTTCATCTTGAGTGGCCACTGCCTTTTTTAGATAATCTAAAGCTACTTTGTATTTCTTCAATCGATAATAACAATCAGCGCTCGCGTATAATGCAGTATAATTTAGAGAATCTACATCTAAAACCTTCCTAAACTCAGTGAGCGCACCACGCACATTGTTCTCATCTGACATTCTTCTGGCTGATGCTAATTTGGCGGGAATCATAGCCCGCTCCAATCGGGTGGGTGCGATTGAATCCGTCTGAGCACTGACACATGTACTGATAAAAAAGATGCACAGGATAAAAAGTGAATTTCTCATGATAATTTTTTTTCTAAAATAAAACAAGCCGTCATTATTTAAACATTGTTTTCAATTAAAAAACTAACTTTGTAATGTAGATGAAAAACACCACAGAATCCAACAGCCTTTATGACCACCTAGAAAAAGTAGACGCCGCTACTCTACTGGGATTCATAAACCAGGAAGACCAAAAAGTAGCCGTGGCAGTGGCCACTCAAATCCCGTCCATTGCCAAATTAGTTGAGCAAATCATTCCCAAAATGAAAGAAGGAGGGCGCCTATTTTACATGGGTGCCGGCACTAGTGGCCGATTGGGAATTGTGGATGCTTCTGAATGTCCTCCTACTTATGGAGTTCCCCATGATATGGTGATTGGCATCATCGCAGGAGGCGATCAAGCCATCCGTTATCCCGTAGAAGGAGCTGAGGATAATTCTCAACAAGGATGGCATGACCTGTCTGAGTTTCACCCCAATGAACTAGACACTCTCATTGGCATTGCCGCCAGTGGAAGAACTCCCTATGTCATCGGTGCCTTGCATGAAGCCAAACGAAATGGGCTGCTCACGGCATGTATCACATGTAATGAAAACAGCCCCGTTACTGAAATTGCTGAATTCGCTATCGTGCCAGTGGTAGGACCAGAGGTCGTTACCGGAAGCACTCGAATGAAATCAGGCACCGCACAAAAACTCATACTGAACATGATTTCAACGGCCGTAATGGTAGGGTTAGGGAGAGTGAAGGGAAACAAAATGGTGGACATGCAATTGACCAATGAAAAATTAGTGACCCGTGGAACTAAAATGGTCAGTGAACAAACTGGACTTTCTTTAGAAGATGCTCATCAACGGCTGCTCCAACATGGGAGTGTGAGGAGGGCTATTGACACATACAGGGAAAAAAATGCATGATTTAGAACCTTATTACGGCTGGCGGGATTTTTATATCGCTAGTGAGGATCCAAAATCAATATTCTTTGAACGAGAATATTCAGAGTTTGAGTTTACCCATCAGATCTATAACCATCTCATCCATCCGCAATGGGATTCTATTGAAAGCCAAACTTTATTCATCAAAATTTTATTTGTGGAATATGACGAAGGTTTTGCTTTTATCGAGTTGATTGGTGAATGGAATGATCTATTGTACAATGACATCATGATTTTGAAAAGAGAAATAGCCGATAGCATGATACAAGAGGGGGTGACAAAATTTATTTTAATAGGAGAAAATATCTTAAACTTCCATTCTTCCGATGATTGTTACTACGAAGAATGGTTTGAGGATGTTCAAGCGGAGGATGGTTGGATTGCACTTATAAATTTTAGAGATCACGTATTGGAGGATATGATGAGCGCCAACATCGATCATTACTTTCTGTGTGGCGGAAATTTACAAGAGGTAGATTGGCGCACTTATCGTCCGGAAGTATTATTCCAACGCATCCTAAGTCATGTTACAAGAAGAATTGGCTAGCGCTCGTAGGTAGTGACCAAAAATCGCTCTGGAAATTCCACCTCGCTTCCCATATGATAGTGATGGTGTAAATATTCCGATATTCCATTTCCCGGAAATGCGAAATCTGCAGAGGTATTCAAATAAAGAATTTTTTCAAATCGGAGATCCTCCAAATAATGATGGCAATCTGAGCTATCTTGAATAGCCAACACCGCGTCTTTTCTCAAGGCATCCTTTATTTGAATTTCTGAATAATTCTCCTTACCCCAATTCTCAAATTGCTCGCGGTTCCAATAGTACAAAAAATTCAAATCAAAATAATAGGGGCATATTACAATCGCGGTTTTCTCTCCACCCGAAGAATCCTTCAAATAATCTACCAGCCGTTTCACCGACCTTTTCTCAGGCATCACTTGGTGAGCGCTCAACCAAAATAAACCGATAACCAGAATACTCCATATCCCCATTTTTTTCTTCCAAAACAGCACCAAAATTCCAGCCAAGGTGATATAAAAAAAGGGAACACAAAAAGCCACATATCGATCTAAATACATAGGCACCTTGGTAGAGATGAGAAAAATAACAAACAACGGAATACCCCACATTCCTATCATCCACTTCTCGTGTAAACTAAATCTTGAGGAAATGAAAAACACATACACAAGGGCCAACGAAATAGTAGAGGAATAAAAATAAAACCAAAACCAATCAGCCGTGAACTCCCAAAAATATGGCATTGGTACATAAATCGACAACGCAAAAAAAGTAAAGAAAATGATTCCTATTCTAATGGGCCAATAGTAAATCCGGTCCTTACTGGACCGCTGCAAGGCCATTTCTACCGCTGCCGAGCAGGTAAGGATGAGAACGAAGTACAAAGTGGATAATTGATTACCACTCCAAAAAATAAAGTCATGCAGTGATCCCATATTGGTAACGGGATTTAACCAAGTCCCTTGTACCGCACTGACAGCCAATCGGTCCCAAAAAATCATCCCATATGGAATATATCCAATTAAAATAATCAAACTGATCCAACCTACTCGACGCCACTCCACCGGTATAACCTTAGAGGAAGAAACTATCAATATTAGGTGAGTGAGCAGTATCCACCATCCAAAAAAATGAGTATATAATAGCATCAATGAGCATAAAGCATAGCCCAATACAGGAATTTTAGTATTAGTCACCACAGCCAGATACAACATCCTCGTTGTAATTACACACAACATCATCAATATGGAATATCCCCTTGCCTCAGTAGCATGCAATTGAAAATAATTAGACAGGAATATCAATACAATGCTCAAATGTGCCCAAGCACCATTCTTTCTTCTCAAAGTATCAAATACCAATCCAATGGTAATACTCGCCGCCAGCAGCGATAAACTTCTCACCGCTCTTTCTGAATTTCCAAAAATCTTCATCCAAAAATGAAGCAAAGTCTCGTATAAAGGTGGATTATTACCCTGACTCAATACGCTCCAAATATGTCCGATTTCGCCTTGTGAGGTAAATACAGAAAACGGCTCATCACCATTCAAGCTAAAGCGATTCAATCCTTTCCATTGATACAGAAAATAAAACAAAGCCCATAAAAAAGCCCAAAGGGGATGACCCCATATTTTAATTTTCCACAACTTCACTCGATAAAAATACACCTTTTCAATAAATGCCATTGAAATTGTTTGAATCGTTTTTGAAAAACAAAAATTGATCTTTACCTTCACATCTTCAAATGAAACCTATAAAAACAAAAGGAATTTTACCACTCTCCTTCGTCGATGACAAGCTCAAACATCCGTTGAGCGATGCGGACGACTTCATAGAAAGGATGATGCAGCATGTGGATGAGCAACTCAGCGAACTGAAGATGGCCACAAAAAAACATGAACTTCCTAGCATTAAACCCTTGGCGGAAAGTCTGCAAAATGGAATGAATATTCTAGATTTTCATAAGGCAGACGATACTTTACTCAAGATTCAAGAGAAAGCCGCCAAGCTACAAGACGATCAAGAACTCGCCGATTTAATAGAAAAGGTGAGTTTGATTTGGGAAAATGAAAAACCTTAACCTTGATATTGCTTGAGGAGGGCCACTAGCTCATCCTTTTGCTTAACACCTGCATGTTTCCATTTCACTTCCCCGTCCTTAAAAATGATCAAGGTAGGTACTCCCCTCACTCCGTATGCTTGCGCAGCAGCCGGATTCTTGTCCACATCCACCTTAATAATTTTGGCATCCTCTCCCATTGCAGAGGCAACTTCCTCTAGGATAGGCCCTTGGTATTGGCAAGGACCACACCAAGTAGCAAAGAAATCTACCAAAACCGGTTTAGAAGAGTGTATCAATTCTTTAAAATTTCCCATAACCCTTTATTTTACACCCTGTAAATTCTGCCAGGGTCCTGCATTATGAACTTGAGAATATCCCATTTTTATCAGTTGAGATTTTGCACTTCCAGAGCGCATACCACTGCGACAACAGACAATCAGCACCTCCGAATTTTTATACCTCTTACTCACGCTTTGTATGTTATCCAAAGGAATATTCACAGCCCCTTTAGCATGTCCACTTTTAAACTCACCAGGTGTTCGGACATCAATCATAATGGCCCCGGCGGATACAAGAGCTTTGAAATCTGGCTTCTCACCACCCAACATTCTTTTAATCCATCCAATCATGACTCACTGTTTTGCGCCCACTGAACATCCATCCATCCACCGCCGTTGTGCAAATCTTTTACTCCTTGCTCCTGCAAAAAATAAATGGCTTGGCCGCTTCTCGCTCCTGCAGCGCAACACAACACCAAAGGACCTTCCATGGACTTTATTTCACTCACTTTTTGTGGGATTTCATTCAAGGGAATATTGATAGATCCTACAACATGTCCACCTTGAAACTCCATCGGAGAGCGGACATCAATGATTTTCACTTTGGGGTCTTTGAGTACTTCTTTGATGCTCATAATAAATTATTTTGTGCAAATTTCAGGAAAAGCAAGAAGTATTTCTTGTAACTAATCTCACAAAAGGTGTAATTTTGTCAAAAGTTCTTTGATTTATGGGCCCGATTTTGGATTTGACAGCAGGAAGAAAGTCGGAGCAAGCATGCAGAGCATTTGATGGTGTCGCTCTTTAATCTGAAATCATCAGTCAGAAATGACAACACTTCTTACGCGCTTGCAGCCTAATCACGGTACGTGATTACGCCTAATCTTGCCATGGATGGTAAGACAAGCAAGTCTCGCTGATAGCCTCGTTCCCGGCTATAAGCATAGAGGCTTCGTTAAAGGGAAATCGCAGCGGTTGATGCGAATAGACCAAAGCTAAAAATCATTCGATAAGGAAGTGTCAAGGCTGTCTTTTGCCGTGTACTTCCCGACAATCAATAAAAGAATAAGCATGTAGAAAACTCAGTCATTCCCTGTTTGGACGCGGGTTCGACCCCCGCCGGGTCCACTTTGTTTTGTTCAGCATTAGTGAGCAAGACTCCTTTTTACCATTTCGAAGAATCAATCGTGGAAGATTACTTTATTTCCTCAGAAGGATTCAACTCTTCCAACTTTTTAAAAATTTCATCATCAGACAAACCCAGCCATTGTAAACTCTGATTGGCTGCTTTGGCCCATTCTGAATCGGGATACTTTTCAATGACCGCTCGGTAGTATTTCTCGGCACTCATCGGTTGTTTTAAATGCGCATCGTACTCATAACCCACCAAAAAAGTGGCATAGTCCAGTTTGGCCGCCTTTGGATGCTCCGCATAATTCATCAACCACTGGATGGCCTTTTGATATTTCCCCATACTAGCGCACAACTGAGCGCCATCTAAAAGGAAAACGGCCGACATCGAATCTTCACGGTAAACGTTTGAATATTGCGCAATTTTCTCAATCAATATGTCGGCAGCCTGTACATCCACCTGCTCTTTGGTGGACAAAACAACCGACAATTCCTTTTGGATCAACTCCATCTTCTCTCGCTGCTCGTTGGTTCTTCCATCATGATTAGATGAACCACAACTCCATACAATGAGCGCAAGTAGGTAAATGAAAGGTAATTTAGAGCGCATTGGCAAAACGCATTTTATAATTGACACTGACATTTCCTTTGGCAATATTGTTTAATTTTCCTTTGAGTAAAGTGCGCTTCATTGCACTGATTCGGTCAGGGATGAGTATCCCCTCCAAGTGATCATACTCATGCTGAATCACACGTGCAGGAAAGCCATCGAGCTCCTCTTCATACAAATCCCAATTCTCATCGTAGTACTCAATCTTCACCACGGGCTTTCGAAATACTTCCATTCGCAGATGAGGCAAACTCAAACATCCTTCTTCCATACCCCATTCCTCACCGCTCTCTTCAAAAATAATTGGATTGATAAACACCCTTTTGAAGTCCTTACAATCCTCATCAGCATCTTCTCCCTCACCGTACGGGGTCAAATCCACAACAAATAATCTAATTGACTTACCAATTTGAGGCGCCGCCAAGCCCACTCCATTGGCCTTATGCATGGTTTCGAACATATTGGCAACCAGCTCTTTGAGCTTCGGAAAATCTTGCTCGATTTCTTTCGCTTTCTTCTTTAATACGGGATCTCCATACCCTACAATTGGCAGTATCATGTCGCAAAAATAAGGGAGTTACAACTTAGAAAACGGCAAAAAACAAATCCCCACCGTATGCACAGTGCTCGCAGTATGCCAACGCGCTCCACCATAAGTGAGTTGCCATCGTTTCATGAGTAATGAACCGCCCCACGAAATTCCCGTCAATCCGGGACTCGTAGTCTTCAATTCCATCCTTCTGCCATAATTATATCCCAGATAAAAATGCAATGTACTTCCCAACTTAAAATCCACACCCCACAATAAATGCCGCATCAATTGATCTCCCCACTTCCATTTCTTCCTTCCCACTTGCTCCCCAGTAATGGGATCTATTGTGGTTCCATCTGTCGCATACGGATCAGTCAAGTCCCAACGCTGTAGCGATCGGTAAATCACTGAATAGGTAAATGGCGCATTCTTCGGCTGTTTAGAAAAACCTATTTGCGCGTCAAAAGGAAGCGATGCCTTTCGCCCATCGGTGCCTCTGATTGGAAAACCCACATTCTTGATCAATCCGCAAAGCGACCAATTGCTTCGAGGCAAATGGTAGATTCCGGCAACATCAAGTCCCATGGCTGCCATTCGCTGAGCATCATATTGTGAGTAAGCGAGCTTGTAAGACATCCCCAGTGTTATTGCAGAATCCAACCGACGGCTCGCAGCGGCTTGGAATAAAAAATCATTCGCTCTGAAAGTACCCTGTTCAACGCCCGTAACATCATATCGGGTGAGCTCTCCATAACCTAATGATTTGATGGCCATTGCGTAGGTAATTTTAGATGAATCCAAATGATCTACATACATCGCTTGTAATCCATTGGACTTGGCCAAATACCGCATGAAATGCAAAGAGACTTTTCTTCGATCGCTCGAGTCCAACAAAGCGGGATTCTCCAATGAATTAGTCAACTCTCCGCGCAACATAGACATCGAGCTTCCACCCATACCCGTAGCTTGAGCGCTGATGGGTATCGACATGATTGAAAAACTCTGATTACCCGCGTCAGACTGCGCCCAATTCAATTTTTGTAATAAAACACAACTTAAAAACAATAAAATGCACGCACTATTTTTCATTTTCACGCTTACAACGATTATCGCTTTCATTTATTTCCAACGGCTCACCTTTTCTTTCAACAGAGCAATTTCCAACACCTCATTCATCTCTTCAACAAAATAAAACTTCAACCCCTTCAGATAACGTTCATTGATCTCTTGAATATCCTTTTCATTTCGTTTACACAAAATGATTTCCTTGATACCTGCTCTTTTGGCGGCTAAGATTTTCTCTTTTATCCCTCCCACCGGCAATACTTTTCCGCGCAAAGTGATCTCTCCTGTCATCGCCAAGTATTTTTTTACCTTTCTCTGAGTGAAAGCCGATGCGAGGGCGGTAAGCATGGTTATTCCTGCGGAAGGTCCATCTTTAGGAATGGCCCCTTGCGGTACATGCAGATGCACATTATGCTCATCAAAATCTTGGGCTTCCATGTTCAACAAAAAGGCATGGGCCTTGAGGTATTCGAGCGCTATCACGGCTGATTCTTTCATCACATCCCCCAAGTTTCCAGTAAGTGTCAACTTTCCTTTGCCTTTTGTCAAACTGGTCTCTATAAAAAGGATATCTCCCCCTGTTGGAGTCCAAGCCAATCCCGTGACTACACCCGGAACATCATTGTCAGTATATCGATCTTTTTCATAACTAGGTCCCAAAATAGACAAGACTTCTTCCCTCTTCAACACCTTGCTGTATTTTTCCTCCAGAGCGATTTGTTTGGCTCTATTGCGGATCAATTTTCCCACACGTTTTTCTAAAGAACGCACCCCACTTTCATTGGTATATTCCTCCACCAACATGGTCAGCACCTCATCGGTAAATTGAATTTTGCTTTCTGTTAATCCGTTTTCTTTTAACTGCTTCGGCAATAAATGTCGCTTGGCAATTTCCAATTTCTCCTCTACCGTGTATCCGCTGACCTCGATGATTTCCAAACGATCTCTCAAAGCAGGTTGAATGGTATTTAAACTATTACATGTAGCAATGAACATTACTTTGGACAAATCATAGTCCAATTCCACATAATTGTCATAAAACGCATGATTTTGTTCTGGATCCAGCACTTCCAACAAGGCACTGCTGGGATCACCGTGCACTCCCTGACCAATCTTATCAATTTCATCCAATACAAAGAGTGGAT
>JACCDJ010569720.1_pt1 | contig 30548 bp, 25 predicted proteins | sample 7444481 | NCBI WGS metagenome assembly JACCDJ01 (sample SAMN15323435, study PRJNA562643) | freshwater metagenome | isolation source: river surface water | place: USA:Blue River Watershed | collected 2017-08-15 | reverse complement strand
TACGCATCCCCTGCGTAGTCGCGATCGATCTCGGTCACTTCGACCACCTGGGCCAGTGGCAAGGCCTGCGCGTAGATCTCGGCGCCGCCGATCACCCAGGCGGTCTCGGCACCCGCGCACTGTGCGATCGCGTCCTGCAGCGAGCCCGCGCGCAAGGCGCCTTCGGCGTGCCACGCGGCCTGGCGGGTGACGACGATGTTGGTGCGCCCGGGCAGGGGCCGAAACCGCGGGGGCAGGGACTCCCAGGTCTTGCGGCCCATGATGACAGGACAGCCCTGGGTCTTGGTCTTGAAGTGCGCGAGGTCGGCGGGCAGGTGCCAGGGCAGGGTGCCACCGGCGCCGATCACGCCGTTGCGGGCGCGGGCATAGATCAATCCGAGCCGCATGAGGCTCAGACCGCCACCGGCGCCTTGATCGCGCCGTGGCACTGGTAGTCCAGCACCTCGAAGTCTTCGTAGGCGTAGTCGAAGATGGAATCGGGCTTGCGCTTGATGTTCAACACCGGATAGGGGTAGGGCGCGCGAGACAGCTGCAGTTCCACCTGTTCGTGGTGGTTGCTGTAGATGTGGCAGTCGCCGCCGGTCCAGATGAAGTCGCCCACGCCCAGGCCACATTGCTGCGCCATCATGTGTGTGAGCAGCGCGTAGCTGGCGATGTTGAACGGCACACCCAGAAAGATGTCCGCGCTGCGCTGGTACAGCTGGCAGGACAGGCGAGCCGGCTCGCCCGCGACGGGCGAGGGCGCCACGTAGAACTGGAAGAAGGCATGGCACGGAGCCAGCGCCATCTTGGGGATGTCGGCCACGTTCCAGGCGCTCACGATGATGCGGCGCGAGTCGGGGTTGGTCTTGATCGCCTCCACTGCCTGCGCGATCTGGTCGATCTGACCGCCATCGGGCGTGGGCCAGCTTCGCCACTGCACGCCATACACCGGGCCGAGGTCGCCGTCTTCGCGGGCCCATTCGTCCCAGATGGTGACGCCGCGCTCACGCAGCCAGTTGTTGTCGCTGGACCCCTGCAGGAACCACAGCAGCTCCTGGATGATGGAGCGCAGGTGCACCTTCTTGGTGGTGACCAGCGGGAAGCCCTCGTTCAGGTCGAACCGCATCTGGTGGCCGAACACGCTGCGCGTGCCGGTGCCGGTGCGGTCGGTCTTGGCCACGCCCTGCGTGTAGACATGGCGCATGAAGTCTTCGTACTGGGAGCGGATGGGGCGGGGCAGGGTCACTTCAGTCACCTCAAAGGGCGCGGACCGCCAGGGAAGCGGCCGGCGCGGATCATACGCGCACCACCCGCCCCGGATTGAGCAGGTTGGCCGGGTCCAGCGCCTGCTTGACCGACCGCATCAACCCCAGGGCCACCGGCGACTTGTAATCGGGCAGGGTGTCGACCTTCAGGCCGCCCACGCCGTGTTCGGCGGAGATCGAACCGTCGAACTTGCGCACCTGCTCGTAAACCACGGTGTTCACGCGGTCCTCCTGCTGCTGCAGGAAAGCGCGGGCGTCGCCGCCCTCGGGGGCCTGCACGTTGTAATGCAGGTTGCCGTCGCCCAGATGGCCGAAGTTCACCAGCCGCACGCCGGGGATCTCGCGCGCCAGGCGCACGTCGGTCTCGTCGCAGAAGGCGGGAATGCGCGAGATGGGAATGGAGATGTCGTGCTTGATGTTCAGGCCTTCTTCGGCCTGCGCCAGCGGGATGGCTTCGCGCACATGCCACAGCTCGCGCGCCTGGGCGATGTTCTCCGCGATCACCGCGTCGTGGGCGCAGCCGTCTTCGAGCGCGGCTTCCAGCAGAGCCTCGAAGCCCGCGCGCGCCTCCTGTTCGCCGGCCTGGCCCGCGTTTTCGAGTAGCACGCCATAGGGGCTGGTCTGGGCGAAGGGCACGCGCAGCGTCGGGAAGTGCTTCACCACCAGGCTCAGCGCGAACTGCCCCATCACCTCGAACCCGGTGAGGCCCGCACCCAGGCGGGTCCGTGCGAGTTCCAGCAGCCGCACCGCCGCTTCCATGGAGGGCACGGCGGCCCAGGCGGTGAGCGTGGCGGCCGGTTGCGGATAGAGCTTGAGGGTGGCGGCGGTGATGATGCCCAGGGTGCCCTCACTGCCGATGAACAGGTCACGCAGGTCGTAGCCGGTGTTGTCCTTGCGCAGGCCGGACAGACCGTTCCAGATCTCGCCCTGCGCCGTCACCACCTCCAGGCCCAGGCACAGGTCGCGCGCATTGCCATAGCGCAGCACTTGCGTGCCGCCCGCGTTGGTGGCCAGGTTGCCACCGATGGTGCAGCTGCCCTCTGCGGCCAGGCTCAAGGGAAACAGGAAGCCCGCTTCGCGTGCAGCCTCCTGCACCGACTGCAGCACGCAGCCGGCCTCGGCGGTGAGGGTGAGGTTGGCGGCGTCGATGGCACGCACCGCGTTCATGCGTTGCAGGCTCAGGACCACCTGGGTGCCGGAGGCATCGGGCGTGCCGCCCACGACCAGGCCGGTGTTGCCCCCTTGGGGCACCAGGGGCGTACCGGCCGCGGCGCAGGCGCGTACCACCGCGGCGACTTCGGCGGTGCTGGCCGGCCGCACGACGGCCAGGGCCTTGCCCCGCGAGCGCTTGCGCCAGTCGAGTTCCCAGGCGCTGAGGTCGCCCTCATGCAGGACATGGGCCGTGCCGACGATGCCGGCCAATTGGGAAACGAGCGCGTGGCTCCCGGCGCCGCTCATGCCGCTTCACGTGCCGCGCGAAACCGCAGGCGCACGTGCTGGGCGCAGGCGGCAAACAGCACGAGGCACAGGACGATCTCGGCCATCGCCAGGTAGGAAGAGGGCGGGCGGTCGCTCCAGGCGCGCACCACGCCCTCGGTGAAATAGATCCACACCAGCAGGCTGACCCACCGGTAGGTGTACATGCGATGACGCATCAGGCCCGCCAGCGGCAGGCACAGGGGCAGCACCTTCAGGGCCACCCAGGTACCGCCCGGGCGCAACGGCGCCAGCCACAACTCCCAGGCCAGTCCGAGCACGATCAGGCCCAGAAGGCTGCCCACGGCCAGGTGGCGGATCATCAGCAACTCGGGCGAGGCCGGCCGGACGGCCTGACCTTCGGGTTCGGGGGCTGCGAGGTCAGGTGAGGCGCTGGCGGGCGCGGGCTGCGAAGGGGGAGGGGGCGTGGACATGGGCGGTGGCATCATAGCGGTCGATGAATCTCCAGCCCCTGCTTGCCCAGATTGCCCGTTTTCCCTGGCGGTCTGCTACCCGCACGCTGGGCGAACGCCTGCGCGAAGACCGCCTGGGGCTTTCGGCGGGCAGCCTGACCTTCACCACCACCATCGCCCTGGTGCCTTTCTTCACCGTGGTGCTGGCGCTGTTCACCGCCTTCCCGGTCTTTGGCAAGCTGCAGGGAGCCGTGCAGGCCTGGCTGGTGCAAAGCCTGGTGCCCGACGCCATCTCGCGGCAGGTCCTGGGCTACCTCACCCAGTTCGCCGGCAAGGCCAGCCGCCTGGGTGCGGTGGGTCTGGTGTTCCTGTTCATCACCGCTCTGTCGCTGGTGCTGACCATCGACCGCACCCTCAACGGCATCTGGCGCGTGCGCCGGACCCGGCCGCTGGCGCAGCGGGTGCTGGTGTATTGGGCGGTGATCACGTTGGGCCCCTTGCTGCTGGCGGCATCCCTGAGCCTCAGTTCCTACCTGGTCTCGGCCTCGCGCGGGCTGGTGACCGGCGTGCCCGGGGCGTTGCGCCTCTTGCTGGACGTGGGGGAGTTCCTGCTGCTGGTGGCGGGCCTGGCGGCCTTGTACCGGTACGTGCCCAACACGCCGGTGCGTCCTGCGCATGCCTGGGCGGGCGGCGTGTTCGCCGCGCTGGGCATCGAGATCGCGCGCCGCCTGCTGGCGGCCTACATCAGCGCGGTGCCGGCCTATTCGGCGGTCTATGGCGCCTTCGCCACCGTTCCGATCCTGCTGGTGTGGATCTACATCGTCTGGCTGGTGATCCTGCTCGGGGCGGTGCTGGCGGCCTACCTGCCGGGCCTGACCGCAGGCCTGTACCGTCGCGAGACGGGCCAGGGCTGGCAGTTCGAGCTGGCGCTGGATACCTTGCGCGCCCTGCAGGAGGTCCGCGACCATCCGCGCCGGGGCCTGGGGCTGATCGAACTCGCGCAGCGCCTGCAGGTGACCGATCTGCAGCTCGAGCCGGTCCTCGAGACGCTGATGACGCTGGATTGGGTGGGCCGCCTGGACGAGGCGGCTCAAGGCGATGGCCCGCGTTACCTGCTACTGGCCGACCTGCCGTCCACCACCCTGGACCCCCTGATTCAGGCCCTGCTGCTGCCCGCGACGCCGACCACGGCCCGCCTGTGGCAAAGCGGCCGCTTGTCCGGGCTGCCCCTCAAGGACGCCCTGTAGGCGTCACCAGGAAACCGCGCAGCGCGGACAGCACCCCTTCGGGCGCCTCGGTCATGAGGCTGTGCCCCGCTGGCAGCATCACCGTCTTGGCCTTGGGCACCCGCTCCTGCAGCACGCGTGCCGCCTTCGGGGGCGTCATCGCGTCGCGCTGACCCAGCACGAACAGCACCGGGCAGCGCACCGCGTCCATCGCGGCTTCGCCGCCCCGGTAGTCGTCGCAGGCCTTGAAGCCGGTGTGAAAGAGGTTCACATGCGGGTTGCTCGCCAGGATGCGCCGCATCAGCGCGCGCGTGGTGCCAGGCACCCAGGTGCCCGGGCCCAGCGCGGAGGGCGGCGGGGCGAGCAGGGCGTGCGAGTAGGCGGTGACGCGTTCGATGGCCCGTTGCGGGTCGTTCAGGGATTCGTCCAGCAAGGCGGGTGACACGCGCATCGGGTAGGCGGTGCCGACCAGGGCCAGGTGGCTGGCCCGCTGCGGCGCCTGTGCCGCGACCTCGAGCGCGGTGAGCGAACCGAAGCTGTGGCCCACCAGGGCGGCTTGCTCCACCCCTGCCGCATCCATCAGGGCCAGCGCAAAACGCGCAGCCTCCTCGACGCTGCGAGGCGGGTCACCCGCGCTGTAGCCGTGCCCCGGCAGGTCGGGCGCCAGCACGTTCCAGCCATGGTGGGCGAACCATCGGCTTTGCAGGATCCAGACGCAGTGGGCGTTGAGCACGCCGTGCAGCATCAGGACCGTGGGTCGGGTCGGATCGAAGGGTCGGCCACCGGTGTAGCAGTAGGTGCGGTGGCCATTGACGGTCAGTTCCATGGTGCGGGCCTCACGCGTGTTTCTCGGCGGCCTTGAGGGCGCGCTGGAGGTCGTCGATCAGGTCGTCCGCATCCTCCAGTCCGATGGACAGGCGAATCGTGCCTTGCGTGATGCCGGCGCCTGCCAGGGCCGCATCGTCCATGCGGAAATGCGTGGTGCTGGCCGGGTGGATCACCAGGGAGCGGCAGTCGCCCACATTGGCGAGGTGGCTGAACACCTTCAGCGCCTCGATGAAGGCCTGGCCCTGGGCGCGGCTGCCCTGCAGGTCGAAGCTGAAGACCGAGCCCGCGCCGCGGGGCAACAGCTTTTGCGCGAGGGCGTGGCTCGGGTGCGAAGGGAGCATGGGGTGGCCGACCCGCGCCACGAAGGGGTGAGCGGCCAGGAACTCCACCACCTTGCGGGTGTTGGCCATATGGCGCTCCATGCGCAGGGACAGGGTCTCGATGCCTTGCAGGATCAACCAGGCGGTATGAGGGCTCATGCAGGCGCCGAAATCGCGCAGCCCCTCGCGCCGCGCCCGCAGCAGAAAGGCACCCACCGTGGACTCTTCGCTGAACACCATGTCATGAAAGCCCGCATAGGGCGCGGCCAACTCGGGAAAACGCCCCGCCGCGCGCGGGCTGTGCCAGTCGAAGCTGCCGCCATCCACCACGATGCCCCCGATCACCGTGCCGTGGCCCGAGAGGAACTTGGTGGCCGAGTGGTACACGAGGTCGGCACCCAGCGACAGCGGCTGCATCAGCCACGGCGGGGTGAGGGTGGCGTCCACCAGCAGGGGCACGCCGGCTTCGTGGGCGATCGCCGCGACCGTGGGGATGTCCAGCACGTCCAGCCCCGGGTTGCCTACCGTCTCGCCAAACAGCAGCCGCGTCTCGGGCCGGATTGCTGCGCGCCAGCCGTCGATATCGCCGGGCGCGACGAAGGTGGTGTCGATGCCGAAGCGGCGCAGGGTGTAGTGCAGCAGGTTGTGCGAGCCGCCATACAGGGCGGAACTGGCCACGATGTGCGAGCCCGCGCCCATGAGGGTGGCCACCGCCAGGTGCAGGGCCGCCTGGCCGCTGGCCGTGGCGATGGCACCGATGCCACCCTCCAGCGCCGCCACGCGCTGCTCCAGCACCGCGGTGGTCGGGTTGCTGATGCGGGTGTAGACATGGCCCGCACGCTCCAGGTTGAACAGGGATGCGGCCTGCTCACTGGACTCGAAGACGAACGACGTGGTCAGGTGGATCGGGACGGCTCGCGCGCCGGTGGCGGGGTCGGGCGCGGCACCCGCATGCAGTGCGAGTGTGTCGAAGCCGGGGTCGGAATAGCCGGACATGGATCGGGGCCTCCAGGCTGTTGGAACTGGCGCAAATTGTGGGCTATATTGGCCTAACCACATCGGGTGGCGCGCACCCGCCCAGGAGATCCTCCATGAAAGTCAGCGACATCCTTCGCGTCAAAGGCAACACCCTCTACACAGTGGGTCCCGACCAGGCCCTGGCCGAGGCCGTCGAGCTCATGGCCGACAAGGACATCGGTTCGCTGGTGGTCATGGCGCATGGCGATCTGGTGGGGATGCTCACGTTCCGCGAGGTGATCCAGTGCATCGTGCGCAACGGGGGCACGGTCGGCAGCACCCGCGTGCGCACCGCGATGGACGACCATCCCCTGACCTGTACCGCCGAGACCGAGCTCGATGAAGTGCGCCGCATGATGCTCGATCGTCACGCCCGCTACATGCCGGTCATGGAGAGCCGCATGCTCATGGGCGTGATCAGTTTCTACGACGTGGCCAAGGCGGTGGTCGACAGCCAGAACTTCGAGAACCGCATGCTCAAGGCCTATATCCGCGACTGGCCCTCCGGCGAAGACGCCCAGCCCACCGCGCAGCTCTGATTTCTCCGCTCGCCCGGCGCTGCCGGGGACGCCCGTGCCCTCTGGGATAATCCCCGCATGAGCGGCAACACCTTCGGCACCCTGTTCACGGTCACCAACTTCGGCGAGTCGCATGGCCCGGCCATCGGCTGCGTGATCGACGGCTGCCCGCCGGGCCTGCCGCTGTCCGAGGCCGACATCCAGCCTGACCTGGACCGCCGCCGCCCCGGCACCAGCCGCCATGTCACCCAGCGCCAGGAAGAAGACCGCGTCGAGATCCTCTCCGGCGTCTACGAGGGCGTGACCACCGGCACGCCCATCGCCCTCCTGATACGTAACACCGACCAGCGCAGCAAGGATTACAGCGAGATCGCCCGCAGCTTCCGCCCGGGCCATGCCGATTACACCTACCTGCAGAAATACGGCGTGCGCGATCCGCGCGGCGGCGGGCGTTCCTCGGCCCGTCTGACGGCGCCCATGGTGGCGGCCGGCGCAGTCGCCAAGAAATGGCTGGCCCTGCGCCATGGCACGCAGTTTCGCGGGTGCATGCAGCAGATCGGCGATGTGGTGATTGGCTTTGAGAGCTGGGACCATGTGCCGGTTAACCCCTTCTTCGCCCCGGTGGCCGACGTGTCGGCCCTGGAGGCCTATATGGACGCCCTGCGCAAGTCGGGCGATTCATGCGGCGCGCGCATCCGCGTCGTCGCCACCGGCATGCCGGTGGGCTTGGGCGCACCGCTCTTTGACAAGCTGGATGCCGATATCGCCTACGCGATGATGGGGATCAACGCGGTCAAGGGCGTGGAGATCGGCGCCGGCTTTGCCAGCGTGACGCAGCGCGGCACCACCCATGGCGACTCCATCACCCCCACGGGCTTTGCCACCAACAACGCGGGCGGTGTGCTGGGCGGCATCAGCACCGGTCAGGACTTGGAAGTCTCGATCGCGATCAAGCCCACCAGCTCCATCATCACGCCGCGCGCCAGCATCGACATCGATGGCGCGCCCATCGAGGTAGTGACCAAGGGTCGCCACGACCCCTGCGTGGGCATTCGCGCCACGCCCATCGCCGAGGCGATGCTGGCCCTGGTGGTCATGGACCACGCGCTGCGCCATCGGGCCCAGAACGCCGACGTGCGTCCCCCCTTGGCGCCGGTTCCGGGCCGCGCCACCTGATGCAAGCGGCCGAGCCCGCCGGGGCGCGGCAGATCGCGCCGTTCGCGGTTCTGTCCGCCAGCTACTTCGCGCACATCGGCTTCTTCAACCCCTACCTGCCGCTGTGGCTGCAGCACCTGGGGTTTCCCATCTTCGTGATCAGCCTGCTGGCCGCCGTCCAGTCCGGCACCCGCATCTTCGCGCCCTATGTATGGGGCATGCTCAGCGACCGCACTGGCGAGCGCGTGCGCCTGCTGCGATGGAGCGCCTTCGTGGCCCTGGCCTCGTCCCTGGGCCTGTGGTGGGCCGACAGCCCACTTTGGGTGGGCGTGGTGCTGCTGGTGCTGTTCACGCACACCAGCTCCATGATGGCCCTGACCGAGGCGGCCATGGCGCACCTGGTGGCGGGCGACTGGGGGCGCTACGGACGGATCCGCCTGTGGGGATCGATTGGCTTCATGGCCACGGTGTTCATCGCCGGCGCCTGGTTCGAGCATTTCGGGATGGGGCATTTCCCGGGATGGACCCTGCTCACGCTGGCCGCGGTCCTGGGCGGCACGCTGTGGCTGCCAGACTCGCGTGAGAAGCGGACCGATGCGCATGACGCGGGCAGCCCGGTCGGGCCGGTGCTGCGCCAGGCGCCGGTGCGCTGGTTCTTCGCGACACTGTTCTTTCATGTCACCGCGCACTTTTCGATCTACGCCTATTTCTCCCTCTATCTGGACTCCAAGGGGTACGGCAAGGCCACCATTGGTGCCCTGTGGGCTGTGTCGGTGGTGGTGGAGATTGCCTGGTTCTTTCTGCAGGGGCGCCTGATGCGGCTGGCGCGGATGTCACGCTGGCTGATGGTGTGTTCGCTGGCGACTGTGTTGCGCATGGCCCTGGTCGGTGTGGCGGCCGACTGGATCCTGGCCCTGGTCCTGGCGCAGATGCTGCATGCCCTGACCTTCGCGGCGCACCACACCGCCTGCATCGCGGTGGTGACCCACCATTTCCCGGGCCGGCTGCGCGCGCGGGGGCAGGCCCTGTTCACCGTGATCGGCTACGGCCTGGGCGGGATGCTGGGCGTGCTGGTCGGGGGTGCGCTGATCACCGGCCTGGGTTACGAGGCCCTTTACGGCGCAGCGTCCCTGCTGGCCGCTCTGGCGGCGGCCTGTGCGTGGCGCATGCAACGCCTCGAGCGCGCCCAGCACGACGAGCACCAGCCGGTGGTGTGAAGCTGCTCCAGCTCAGGGCTTGCGGGCCAGGGCCTGCTTGACCTCGCGACCCAGTTCGATCACTGCCATCGCGTAATAGCTGGACTGGTTGTAGCGTGTGATCACGTAGAAGTTCTCCGTGCCAGCCACGTAGCTGTTGGGGGCGTCGCCGTTTTGCAGTTCGACCAGGGCCAGCGGTCCCGGATGCTGCAAGGCCTCGCCCTCGAGCGTCGCGCCTTTGGTCGTGAAGCTTGCCACGCTGAAGGTGGGCAGGATGTCCGGCGCGAGCAGGACGTCCAGGTCGGGGCCGGATGCGTCCAGGCGCACCGGGTAGTGCGTGGGCATACCGGTCTGCCAACCGTGGCCCTTGAAGTAGGAGGCCACCGAGCCGATCGCGTCGACGGCGCTGCGGCGCAGGTCGATGCGACCGTCTCCGTCGAAATCGACCGCCCAGCGCGCCCAACTCGTGGGCATGAACTGCGGCAGGCCCATTGCGCCCGCATAGCTGCCCAGAGGCGACAAGGGACTGCCGCCCGCGCGGTGCGCCAGGGCCAGCAGCTGCTCGAGTTCGCCCCGGAAATAGGCGCTGCGTTCCGCAGCGCGAGGATGGCTCGTGGGGTGGTCGAACGACAGGGTGGCCAGGGCGTCGATCACCCGGAAGGTTCCCATTTGCTGGCCGTAGATCGTTTCCACGCCGATGATGCCGACGATGGTTTCCGCCGGTACGCCGTAGTCTTTCTCGGCGCGTTCCAGTGCCGCGCGGTGCTGCTGCCAGAAGCGCACGCCCGCCGCGATACGCACCGGGTCGATGAAGCGGCTCCGATACAGCGCCCAGTTCTTGCGGCTCCCTGCTGCAGGCGGCTGCATCAGGCGTTGCACCACCGGCAGCAGGCGCGCCTGGCCGATCGCCTCACGCGTCCAGGCCGCATCCAGACCCTGGCGTTGCGCAATCTCGTCGGCAAAGCGCAGGGCGTCTTCCCGCGCCCGGTAGGAGGCGCCTGCAGCAGCCCCGGCGCTTGCGGTGGGCTTGGCGGGCTTGGATTTCTTGGAGGAGGGTCGAGCCTTGGCTGGCTTCACCCGCTGGGCCGGTGCGCCTTCAGCCCGGGGCGAGGGCGTGTGCGCAGGGGGTGACTCGGCCCGGGCAAACGGGGTGATGGCGGTGCCGGCGAAGGCCAGGCAGGCAAGAAAGGCGCGGTACATCAGGTACTTCAGATCCGAAGGCCTGCATTCTCGCCGATGCGCCCGGCGCAGCACGCGAGCGCGCGAGCGTCTTTGAGACCGCGTGTTAAGCTGATCCGCGTCGCGCATCACTGCCAGCCGCTTGCATGAACACCTTCGAGAGCCTCTTGCGGGGCCTGGCCCACCCGGACATCGCCCGAGAAGTCGCAGCGCTGGTCGCCTGCCTCTTGACCGCGCTTGCGGTGTGCTGGGGCGCCGGTCGCGGCAAGGGCGAGCAGTCGGTCTGGTTCGGGCGCGGCATCGTCGACGGCCTGCTCTTTCCCTTGCTGGCCCTGCCCCTGACCTATGGCGCCATGCTGCTGCTCGCGCCGCACCAGCCGGTGGCCCTCCTGCGCATCGCGGTACCGGTGCTGGTGTCGCTGGCTGGCATCCGATTCCTGGCACGGGTGCTGACCGTGGTCTTCCCCTCGTCTGGCATGGCCCGCCTGGCCGAGCGTCTGTTTTCCTGGCTCGCCTGGCTGGGGGCGGTGCTGTGGATCGTGGGCCTGCTGCCGGCGGTCACTCAGGAGATGGATGCAATCCGTTTCACCTTCGGCAAGTCCAAGGTGAGCCTGCTGGACCTGGCCGGAGGCGTGCTGTCGGCGGGGGCGGTGATGGTGGTGGTGCTGTGGGTGTCCGCAGTACTGGAGCGGCGGGTGCTGCAGCCGGCGGTCAGCGACCTGTCGCTGCGCAAGGTTGCAGGCAATACCCTGCGCGCCGTGCTGCTGCTGGTGGGCCTGCTGCTGGCGCTATCGACCGTGGGGGTAGATCTCACCGCGCTGTCGGTGCTGGGGGGCGCCCTGGGCGTGGGCCTGGGCTTTGGCCTGCAGAAACTCGCCGCCAACTACGTGAGCGGCTTCGTGATCCTGTTCGAGCGCTCGCTGCGCATCGGCGATACCGTGCGGGTCGACCACTTCGAGGGGGAGGTGATGGACATCAAGACCCGCTACACCCTCATACGGGCCTCCGACGGACGTGAATCCATTGTTCCCAACGAGAAGCTGATCACCGAGCGCATCGAGAACCTCTCGCTGGCTGACTCGCGCATCCTGCTCACGTCTGACATCACCGTGGGCTACGACAGCGACGTCGATCGGGTGCAGAGGATCCTGGTGGATGCAGCGTTGGCGGTGCCGCGGGTGCTGCGCACACCGGCGCCGTCGGCCCGCCTCGCGCGCTTCGGCGCCGACGGCCTGGAGTTCACCCTCCTGTACTGGATCGACGACCCGGAGAATGGCCAGCTCAATGTCCGCTCGGATACCAACTTGCAGATCCTGCAGGGCCTGCGCTCGGCCGGCATCGAGATTCCCTTCCCGCAACGGGTGGTGCAGATGCGCCCGGCGCCCGGCGCCTGAGGCCAGGCCCTCCCTATAATCCCCTTAAAAAGAACGCTCGTTCTTTTTATTGGACCTCCCCGCCGGAAAACCCTCGCGGGCGCCTGCACCGATGGTGCACCGCATAAAATCTCTGGTTTACGTAAACGTCAATTCAAGCCCCAAGGAGCGCCCCAGCATGAAGGCCCTGGTTCCCGTCAAACGGGTGGTGGACTACAACGTGAAGGTCCGCGTCAAGTCGGACAACACGGGTGTGGACATCGCCAACGTGAAAATGAGCATGAACCCCTTTGACGAGATCGCCGTCGAAGAGGCGGTCCGGCTCAAGGAAAAGGGCGTGGTGACCGAGGTCATCGCCGTCTCCTGCGGCGTGGCGCAGTGCCAGGAAACCCTGCGCACCGCCATGGCCATCGGCGCCGACCGCGCCATCCTGGTCGAGACCGATGTGGAGCTGCAGCCCCTGGCGGTGGCCAAGCTGCTCAAGGCCCTGGTGGACAAGGAGCAGCCCCAGTTGATCATTCTGGGCAAGCAGGCGATCGACGACGACTGCAACCAGACCGGTCAGATGCTCGCCGCACTGGCCGATCTGCCCCAGGCCACTTTTGCCAGCAAGGTGGTAGTGGAAGGTGGCAAGGCGCACGTCACGCGCGAGGTCGACGGCGGCCTGGAGACGCTTTCGATCAGCCTGCCGGCGGTGATCACCACCGACCTGCGCCTGAATGAGCCGCGCTATGTGACGCTGCCCAACATCATGAAGGCCAAGAAAAAGCAGCTGGACATCGTCAAGCCCGAGGATCTGGGTGTGGACGTGACCCCGCGCATCAAGACCCTGAAGGTCAACGAGCCGCCCAAGCGCTCGGCAGGCATCAAGGTGGCCGACGTGGCGGCCCTGGTGGACAAACTGAAAAACGAAGCGAAGGTGATCTGATATGTCCGCTCTCGCCAATATTCTGGTTGTGGCTGAACACGACAACGCGTCCCTCAAGGGCGCCACCCTCAACACCATCACCGCCGCCAAGGCCTGCGGCGGCGACGTGCATGTGCTGGTTGCCGGCCACAACGCCGGTGGCGCCGCTGCGGCGGCTGCCCAGGTCGCCGGCGTGGCCAAGGTGCTGCATGCCGACGGCGCGCAATTTGCACACAGCCTGGCCGAGAACGTCGCGGGCCAGGTGCTGGCCCTGGCATCGGCCTACAGCCACATCCTGTTCCCCGCCACCGCCAGCGGCAAGAACGCCGCACCCCGTGTGGCCGCCAAGCTGGATGTGGCGCAGATCTCTGACATCACCCGTGTCGAGAGCCCCGACACCTTCGAGCGCCCGATCTACGCCGGCAACGCGATCGCCACGGTGCAAAGCGCTGACGCCACCAAGGTGATCACCGTGCGCACCACCGGCTTTGACGCCGCGCCGGCCACCGGCGGTTCTGCCGCCGTCGAGACCGTGACGGCGATCGCCGACAGCGGCAAGAGCGCGTTCCTGGGCAGCGAGATCGCCAAGAGCGATCGGCCCGAACTGACCGCCGCCAAGGTCATTGTCTCGGGCGGCCGCGCGCTGGGCAGCTCCGAGAAGTTCAACGAAGTCATGACCCCGCTGGCCGACAAGCTCGGTGCGGCGCTGGGTGCCAGTCGTGCCGCGGTCGATGCGGGCTACGCCCCCAACGACTGGCAGGTGGGCCAGACCGGCAAGATCGTCGCGCCGCAACTCTATGTGGCCGCTGGTATCTCCGGCGCCATCCAGCACTTGGCTGGCATGAAGGATTCCAAGGTGATCGTGGCGATCAACAAGGATCCCGAAGCGCCGATCTTCAGCGTTGCCGATTACGGGCTGGAGGCGGATCTGTTCGCCGCGGTCCCCGAGTTGACCCAGGCCCTGTAAGGCCGGACAAAGACCCCCAAGGCATCGTTCGCGATGCCTTTTTTGTATCTGGATTCGTTGGAGACAAGTACATGAGTTATCGCGCCCCCATCAAGGACATGCTGTTCGACATCCGCCATCTGGCGGGCATCGATCAGATCGCGAAGATTCCGGGCTTTGAAGACGCAGGCTTCGAGACGGCGCAGGCCGTACTCGAGGAATGCGCGCGCTTTAACGAGCAAGTCGTGGCGCCCTTGAACTGGGAAGGTGACCGCAACCCCTCGTCCTGGAAGGACGGCGTGGTCACCACCACCCCCGGTTTCAAGCAGGCCTATCGCCAGTACGCCGAGGGCGGCTGGCAGGGACTGCAGCACCCCGCCGACTTCAGCGGCCAGGGCCTGCCCAAGACCATCGGCGCGGCCTGCGGCGAGATGCTCAATTCCGCCAACCTCAGCTTCGCGCTGTGCCCGCTGCTCACTGACGGCGCGATCGAGGCGCTGCTCACGGCGGGCTCCGACGACCTCAAGGCCACCTACCTGGAAAAGCTGGTGACCGGCGAGTGGACCGGCACCATGAACCTGACCGAGCCGCAGGCGGGCAGCGACCTAGCCCAGGTGCGCACCCGCGCCGAACCCCAGCCCGATGGCACTTACAAGATTTTCGGCACCAAGATCTACATCACCTATGGCGAGCACGATATGGCGGACAACATCGTCCACCTGGTGCTGGCCCGCGTGGCCGGCGCGCCCGAGGGTGTCAAGGGCATCAGCCTGTTTGTGGTGCCCAAGTTCCTCGTCAACCAGGATGGGTCCCTTGGCGCCCGCAACGACGTGCACTGCGTGAGCATCGAGCACAAATTGGGGATCAAGGCCTCGCCGACCGCGGTGCTGCAGTACGGTGACCACGGGGGTGCCGTGGGCTATCTCGTGGGCCAGGAGAACCGAGGCCTGGAGTACATGTTCATCATGATGAACGCCGCCCGCTATGCGGTGGGCGTGCAGGGCATCGCGGTGGCCGAGCGGTCCTACCAGAAGGCAGTGGCCTATGCGCGTGAGCGTGTGCAGTCGCGCCCGGTCGATGGCTCCATCAAGGCCAGCGCGCCCATCATTCACCACCCCGACGTCAAGCGCATGCTCATGACCATGCGCGCCTACACCGAGGGTTGCCGCGCCATGGCCACGGTCGCCGCCGCGGCGTATGACGCGGCCCACCACCACCCGGACGCCGAGGTGCGCAAGCAGAACCAGGCCTTCTATGAATTCATGGTGCCCCTGGTCAAGGGCTACAGCACCGAGATGAGCCTGGAGGTCACCTCCCTGGGTGTGCAGGTGCACGGTGGCATGGGCTTCATCGAGGAGACCGGTGCCGCCCAGCACTACCGCGACGCCAAGATTCTCACCATCTACGAGGGCACCACCGCCATTCAGGCCAACGACCTGGTGGGTCGCAAGACGGTGCGCGATGGCGGCCAGACCGCGCGCGCGATCGCTGCGCAGGTCGCAGCCACCGAGACTGATCTCGCCCGTCTGGGCGATGAGGGCGCGCGTGCCGTACACAAGCGGCTGGTGGCCGCGCGCCAGGCTTTCTTGGACGTAGTCGACTTCATCGCTGGCCAAGGCCAGGCCTCGCCCAACGCGGTGTATGCCGGCTCGGTGCCTTACCTGATGCTCGCGGGTAACCTGATCGCGGGCTGGCAGATGGCGCGCGCCTACCTCGCGGCCCATGCGCTCGCGGGGCAGGGCGATGACGTGGCTTTCATGCAGGCCAAGATGGCTACCGCCCGGTTCTACGCCGACCACCTCCTGGCGAAGGCGCCGGGCCAGCGTGACAGCATCGTCGAGGGCGCCGACAGCGTCACTGCGATGGCGCTGGACGCCTACTGAGAAAGCACCGCATGTCCAAGCTCCCGAAGAATCTGCAGAACCTGCCGCTTCCCATCATCGGCTCGCCGTTGTTCATCATCAGCAACCCCAAGCTGGTGATCGAGCAGTGCAAGGCGGGTGTGGTCGGCTCCATGCCGGCGCTCAACGCACGACCCGTCTCGCAGCTCGATGAATGGCTGCACGAAATCACCGAGACCTTGGCCGCTTACAACCAGGCGAATCCAGACAAGCCGGCCGCGCCCTTTGCCATCAACCAGATCGTTCACAAGAGCAACGATCGGCTCGAGCATGACATGCAGATGGTGGTCAAGTACAAGGTGCCGATCGTGATCACCTCGCTGGGCGCGCGTACCGATGTCAACGACGCGGTCCACAGCTACGGCGGCGTGGTGATGCACGACATCATCAACAACGCGTTTGCGCGCAAGGCGATCGAGAAGGGCGCCGACGGCCTGATTGCGGTGGCGGCGGGCGCAGGCGGTCATGCCGGCACCAAGAGCCCCTTCGCGCTGGTGCAGGAGATCCGCCAGTGGTTCGAGGGGCCGATCGCGCTCTCGGGCTCCATTGCCACCGGCGGTGCGGTGCTGGCGGCCCAGGCCATGGGCGCCGACTTCGCGTACATCGGATCCGCCTTCATCGCCACGCACGAGGCCCGGGCCTCCGACGCCTACAAGCAGGCCATCGTCGATTGCAACAGCGACGACATCGTCTACTCCAGTCTGTTCACGGGCGTGCATGGCAACTACCTCAAGCCCTCGGTGCGTGCCGCGGGTCTGGACCCCGACAACCTGCCCGAGTCCGACCCCAGCGCGATGAACTTCGGCGGCGATGCCAAGAAGGCCTGGAAGGACATCTGGGGTTGCGGCCAGGGCATTGGCGCCGTGGATGCCGTCACGTCCACCGCCGACCTTGTGGCCCGCTTGGCGCGCGAGTACCGCGAGGCGAAGGCGCGGCTGTGCGCGTGACGGTTAGGCCGACCTGTCCGTTGATGGCGCACACGCCGTTTCAAAAGGCTGAAAAGGCGTAAAGCTGAGAAGGTAAGTGCAGGTAGGCGACCTAGGATCCTGGGCGATTTGCCAGGGATCGTCCGTTGCGCCTGCTTCAACTTCGCATCTTCGTTGCCAGTGGCTTGGCCATGGGTGTTCTTGCCAGTCTGGCTCTGAGCGCGCAGGCCGAGCCGGGAGCCAGCTTGGATCCGCTGGCGCCCAAGGAATCCCCATGCTTTCCGGTCCGGCGCATCACGCTGGAGGGAGAGGCCACGAATCATTTTCTGTGGGCCCTCGAGGCGGCCCAGCGAGCGTTGGATGATCGTGCCGACCCTGCGGTGCCGCGCTGCGCCGGCCGCGAAACGATAGAGCTCATCACCCAGCGCGTGCAGGCCGCCCTCATTGAAAAGGGCTTCGTCACGACGCGGGTTCTGGTGCCTGCCCAGGAGCTGGGTAGTGGCATCCTGCGGCTGGCGATCTTGCCCGGGCGGGTCCGGGCCGTCCGCCTCGAGCGTGACGCCCTCGGGCGAGGGGCCCTCTGGAATGCACTGCCGCTGCAAGCAGACCAGATCCTGAACTTGCGTGACATCGAGCAGGGCCTGGAGAACTTCCAACGTGTTCCCACCGTGTCCGCCGACATCCAAATCGAGCCGTCCGAGCCCACAACCGAGCGGCGCGATGTACGACCCGGCGATAGCGATCTGTCCATCCGCTGGTCCCAGCGCATGCCCTTTCGTTTCGGGCTGTCGCTCGATGACAGCGGCGCGCGCGCCACGGGTCGCACCCAGGGGGCGCTGACCTTCTCGTATGACAACGCCTTGAACCTGAACGACCTGTTCTACGTGATGGTTCAGGGCAGCTTGCGCGGTGGTTCGAAAGGCGAGGGGGCTGGTAACGCGGGTCATGGCACGCGTGGTCGGGTCCTGCACTACTCGCTGCCCTGGGGGCACTGGCTGCTGTCTCTGAATGCCAGCCAGCAGGATTACCGTCAGGTCGTGGCGGGCGCCACCCAGGCCTATGTCTACCGAGGCGAGACACGCCAGCAGGACCTGCGCCTGTCGCGCCTCGTCCATCGCGATGCGGTGAGCAAGACCCACCTGTCCCTTCGAGGGTGGAGCCGTCATTCAGGCAACTTCATCGACGATACCGAGATCGAGGTCCAGAAGCGGCGTACCGCCGGCTGGGAACTCGGTGCGCAGCACCAACGTGTGCTGGGCGCTGCGGCCCTGAGTTTGGGACTGGCGTACCGGCGAGGCACAGGGGCCCTACAGGCCCTGGCCGCGCCCGAAGAAGCCTTTGGCGAAGGCGTATCACGCCCGCGCATTCTTGCGGGCGACCTGGCCTGGAGCCTGCCGCTGGGGACAGGCCCCTCGAGCATCCGGTACGCGGTGAGTGCAAACGCACAATGGACCCAGCAGGTGCTGGTGGCGCAGGATCGCTTTGCCATCGGCGGCAGGTACACGGTACGCGGCTTCGATGGCGAGACCACGCTGTCGGCCGCGCGTGGCCGATGGTTTCGACAGGAGCTGCAGGGGGCCTTGGGTGGCAGCGGGCAGACCCTCTATCTGGGCCTGGACCATGGCGAGGTCGGTGGCGCCGCCAGCGACACCCTGGTCGGCACCCGCCTGACCGGAGGGGTGATCGGCGTACGCGGCGGGCTACGCAACGCCAGCTGGGATCTCTTCGCCGGGCGTCCCCTCAAGAAGCCCGAGGGGTTGCAGACTGCCCGCCGGACGGCCGGGTTCAGCGTGCAGCTGACGTTCTGAAAAAGGGGGAGGTGGCCTAGTGAGCGCGCCCCCTGGGCGTCACACGCTGAAGAACCCCTTCAACTTATCCGCCCAGCTCTCCTCGCTGGGAGAGTGCTTGCCCCCGCCCTTCTTCAGCGACTCATCGAGCTCCTTCATCAGCTTGCGCTGGTGCTCGGACAGCTTCACCGGCACCTCCACGCTGATGTGGCAGTACAGATCGCCCGGGTAGCTTGAGCGCACACCCTTGATGCCTTTGCCACGCAGGCGGAACTGCTTGCCGTGCTGCGTGCCTTCGGGGATGTCGATCGCGGCTTTTCCCGCCAGCGTCGGCACCTCGATCTCGCCACCCAGCGCAGCCCGCATGATGCTGACCGGTACCACGCAGTGCAGGTCGTCGCCATCGCGCTCGAAGAGGTCGTGTTTCTTCAGGCGGATCTCGATGTAGAGGTCGCCCGGTGGGCCACCGTTCATGCCGGGCTCGCCGTTGCCGGCACTGCGGATCCGCATGCCGTCGTCGATGCCGGCGGGGATCTTCACTTCCAGCGTCTTTTGCTTCTTGATCTTGCCCTGGCCCAGGCAGGCGGTACAGGGTTCGGGAATGATCTTGCCGGTGCCGCGGCACTGGGGGCAGGTCTGTTGCACGCTGAAGAAGCCCTGGCGCATCTGCACCGCGCCCTGGCCCTGGCAGGTGGTACAGGTCTTGGCCTGGGTGCCCGGGCGTGCGCCGCTGCCGTGGCAGGTGTCGCACGCGTCCCAGGTGGGAATGCGGATCTGTGCTTCCTTGCCGGCCGCTGCTTCTTCGAGGGTGACCTCCATGGCGTAGGACAGGTCGCCGCCGCGATAGACCTGGCGTCCGCCGCCGCCACCACGTCCGCCGCGGCTCTGGCCGAAGATGTCGCCGAAGATGTCTCCGAAGGCCTCGGCAAAACCACCAAACCCCTCCTGGCCCGGGCCGCCGCCCCCGCGCATATTGGGATCGACACCGGCGTGGCCGTACTGGTCGTAGGCTGCGCGCTTGTCGGCGTCGGACAGCATCTCGTAGGCCTCCTTGGCCTCCTTGAACTTGACCTCGGCGTCCTTGCCGGCTTCACCCTGGTTGCGGTCAGGGTGGTACTTCATCGCCAGTTTGCGATAGGACTTCTTGATCTCTTCGTCCGAGGCGTTCTTGGGAACGCCCAGGACTTCGTAGTAATCGCGTTTTGTTGCCATGTTCTTGTGTCAACCCCTACAGCAAAAAAGCCGCGTGGACCTTCCCGCAAGGGGAGCCGGTCCAACGCGGCGTGCCGGTGCGCCGTGGCGCTCCGCGATCAGCCTTTCTTGACCTCTTTCGCTTCGGCATCGACCACATTGTCGTCTGCCGGCTTGGCGCCCCCCGCCGCACCTTGGCCGGCGTCCTGCCCCGGAGCGGTACCCGCAGCCTGGGCCGCTTGCGCCGCCTGCATGTCAGCGTACATCTTCTCGCCGAGCTTCTGGCTCACTGCCATGAGGGCGTTGGTCTTTTCCTCGATGCGGGCCTTGTCTTCGGTGGCCAGGGCTTCCTCGACTTCCTTGATGCCCGCTTCGATCTTCTCTTTCTCGCCGGCCTCGAGCTTGTCGCCGTATTCGGTGAGGCTCTTGCGCACGCTGTGCACCAGCGTCTCGCCCTGGTTGCGGGCCTGCACGAGCTCGAGCTTCTTCTTGTCCTCGGCGGCGTTGAGCTCGGCATCCTTCACCATCTTCTGGATCTCGTCCTCGGACAGGCCCGAGTTGGCCTTGATGGTGATCTTGTTCTCCTTGCCGGTGCCCTTGTCCTTGGCACCCACATGCAGGATGCCGTTGGCGTCGATGTCAAAGCTCACCTCGATCTGGGGCAGGCCGCGCGGCGCCGGCGGGATGCCCTCGAGGTTGAACTCGCCCAGGAGCTTGTTGCCTGCGGCGATCTCGCGCTCGCCCTGGAAGACCTTGATGGTCACCGCCGGCTGGTTGTCGTCGGCAGTGGAGAAGGTCTGGGCGAACTTGGTCGGGATCGTGGTGTTCTTGGAGATCATCTTGGTCATGACGCCGCCCAGGGTCTCGATGCCCAGGGACAGAGGGGTCACGTCCAGCAGCAGGACGTCCTTGCGGTCGCCCCCGAGCACCTGGCCCTGAATGGCGGCGCCCACGGCCACGGCCTCGTCGGGGTTGACGTCCTTGCGCGGCTCCTTGCCGAAGAACTCCTTGACCTTGTCCTGCACCTTGGGCATGCGGGTCATGCCGCCCACCAGGATCACGTCATGGATGTCGGACACGCTCACGCCGGCATCCTTGATGGCGGTGCGGCAGGGGGCGATGGTGCGCTCGATCAGCTCGTCGACCAGGCTCTCGAGCTTGGCGCGCGTGAGCTTGAGGTTCAGGTGCTTGGGGCCCGAGGCATCGGCCGTGATGTACGGCAGGTTGATGTCGGTTTGCGAGCTGTTGGACAGCTCGATCTTGGCTTTCTCGGCGGCCTCTTTCAGGCGCTGCAGGGCCAGGACGTCCTTGGACAGGTCGACGCCTTGTTCCTTTTTGAACTCCGCGATGATGTAGTCGATGATGCGCTGGTCGAAGTCCTCGCCACCCAGGAAGGTGTCGCCGTTGGTGGACAGCACTTCGAACTGCTTCTCGCCGTCGACGTCGGCGATCTCGATGATGGACACGTCAAAGGTGCCGCCGCCCAGGTCATACACCGCGATCTTGCGGTCGCCCTTTTCCTGCTTGTCCAGGCCGAAGGCCAGGGCCGCTGCAGTGGGCTCGTTGATGATGCGCTTGACCTCCAGGCCCGCGATGCGGCCGGCGTCCTTGGTGGCCTGGCGCTGGGCGTCGTTGAAGTAGGCCGGCACGGTGATCACCGCTTCGGTGACAGCCTCGCCCAGGTAGTCCTCGGCGGTCTTCTTCATCTTGCGCAGCACCTCGGCGCTGATCTGCGGGGGGGCCAGTTTCTTGCCACGCACGCCAACCCAGGCGTCGCCGTTGTCGGCCTGCGCGATCTCGTAGGGCATCAGGTGGATGTCCTTCTGGACTTCCTTTTCCTGGAACTTGCGGCCGATCAGGCGCTTGACGGCGTAGAGGGTGTTCTTGGGGTTGGTGACAGCCTGGCGCTTGGCCGAGGCGCCGACGAGGATCTCGCCGTCTTCCTGGTAGGCGACGATGGACGGCGTGGTGCGGGCGCCTTCGCTGTTCTCGATGACCTTGGGGGTGTTGCCCTCCATGACCGAGACGCACGAGTTGGTGGTGCCCAGGTCGATGCCGATGATCTTGCCCATGTCTGTTCTCCTAAAGGGTTGGCCGCGTGGCCGATTCAGTGATCTTGGAAGCTAGTTGCGGCCCGGCCAGGCAGTTTCAAGCCCGGGGGCCGGCAGGACGCGAGCTCGGTTTATTGGGGGGCTGCGACGGTGACCAGGGCGGGGCGCAACACGCGCTCGGCGATGGAGTAACCCTTTTGCAGCACAGTCACCACGGTGTTGGGTTCCTGCTGGCTACCCTCGGGGCGGGGCACCATGGAGATGGCCTGGTGCTGGTGCGGGTCGAACTTGGTGCCCGCGGCCGGCGCGATCTCGATCACCTTGTTTCGCTCCAGTGCGGATTTGAGCTGGCGCAGGGTGGCTTGAGCGCCTTCGCGGATCTGCTCCGGGGTGGCGTCCTGGATCGCCATGCCCGCCTCGAGGCTGTCGGCCACAGGCAGCAGGCTCTCGGCAAAGCTCTCGACGGCGAACTTGCGCGCCTTGGAGATTTCCTCCTCCGCCCGACGGCGGGTGTTCTGCATGTCCGCCTGGGCTCGCAGGTATTGCTCGGCCAGTTCGGCGTTCTTGGCCTGAAGTTCGGCCAGTTGGGCCTGCAGCTCGGTACCGGAATCAGCCGCAGGCGCGGCGGGCGCATCGCCGGCACGAACAGCGGCGGCCTCGGGGGCGGGGGTCGGATCTTGGGAGGTGTCGGACATGGTCGGCAGGGGGTTCTGGGGTGCGCGCAAAGACGCACCCGAAAGTATCTGTCCGGAGAAATGGGGACGGCGGGACGGATTTCAAGCCCGTCCGCCGTGCCGGTGACGGCCAGCCCGTGCGGGCCGGCGGGGCTCAGTCGGTCCCGAGCAGCTCGACGTCGAACTTCAGGGTGGCGTTCGGGGGGATCACGCCACCGGCGCCGCGTGCGCCGTAGCCCAGCTCGGGCGGGATGATCAGGGTGCGCTTGCCGCCCACCTTCATACCGGCCACGCCTTCGTCCCAGCCGCGGATCACCATGCCGGCGCCTAGCGAGAACTCGAAGGGATCGTTGCGGTCGAGGCTGGAGTCGAACTTCGCGCCCTGCTGGCCATCGTTAAACAGCCAGCCGGTGTAGTGCACCTGCACGTATTGGCCCGCGCTGGCGGTGGCGCCGTCACCGACGACGGTGTCTTCGTACTGGAGGCCGGAGGAGGTCTTGTTCATGGGGTGATTCCTTGAGAGGGCGCGCAAGTGTATCCACAAGTTATTTCCTGCGAGCCGGACCCGGCGCGCAGCGCGCGGCGGATACGAGCAGATCGCCGACGTGCGAGGGTCACATCCCATGCAACGCATGACGCGTCACGAGGCTCGGCGAGTGCATTGCAACCGCACACGATTTTTCAATTTCGCTCGACGCAGCCCCTTTCTCTTTGTCGATCGCTCACCTACATTGAAGACAGCCGCAGGCCGACGCGGACAGCGAGACACGCGGAGTCTCCTGCCATAGAGGCCGCGACGCATGACGACGGCAGTGCCTGTGCGTACTGTCGGCAATGCAGGCAAGGAGGTTTCATGGACGTGATTCGCAATTTCCTCGCGCGCTACGAGCAGACCCGCGAAGAGGAAATGTCGCTCGAGGACTATCTCGAGCTGTGCCGGCGGGATCCGCTGGTGTATGCCACCGCCGCAGAGCGCATGCTGGCCGCGATCGGCGAACCCGAAGTCATCGACACCCGCCACGACCTGCGGCTCTCGCGCATCTTCGGCAACAAGATGGTCCGCATCTACCCCGCCTTCAAGGACTTCTACGGACTCGAAGACCCCATCGAGCAGGTGGTGTCGTGCTTTCGCCATGCGGCGCAGGGGCTGGAGGAGAAAAAGCAGATCCTGTATCTCTTGGGGCCGGTGGGCGGCGGTAAATCGTCCATCGCCGAGCGACTGAAGTCGCTGATGGAGCAGATTCCCTTCTATGCCATCAAGGGCTCGCCGGTGAACGAGTCCCCGCTGGGCCTGTTCAATAACGCCGAAGATGCGCCCCTGATGCAGCAGCAATACGGCATCGCGCCACGCTACCTGCAGCGGATCATGTCGCCCTGGGCGGTCAAGCGCCTGGAGGAGTTCGGCGGCGACGTTCGCAAGTTCCGGGTGGTCAAGCGCTATCCGAGCATCCTCAAGCAGATCGCGATTGCCAAGACCGAGCCCGGAGACGAAAACAACCAGGACATTTCTTCCCTCGTGGGCAAGATCGACATTCGCAAGCTCGAGAGCTATGCCCAGGATGATCCGGATGCCTACAGCTATTCGGGCGGTCTGTGCCTGGCCAATCAGGGCCTGCTGGAGTTCGTGGAGATGTTCAAGGCGCCGATCAAGGTGCTGCACCCGCTGCTTACCGCTACGCAGGAGGGCAACTTCAAGGGCACCGAGGGCTTTGGGGCGATTCCCTTCGATGGCATCGTGATGGCCCACTCCAACGAGAGCGAATGGAAGGCCTTTCGGAACAACAAGAACAACGAGGCGTTCCTGGATCGGATCTATATCGTGAAGGTGCCGTACTGCCTTCGGGTCACCGAGGAAGTGAAGATCTACGAGAAGCTGCTTCGCAATTCTTCGCTCAAGGATGCGGTCTGCGCACCAGGAACGCTGCGAATGATGGCGCAATTTGCGGTGCTCACTCGCCTGAAGGAGCCAGAGAACTCGAGCCTCTTTAGCAAGATGCAGGTCTACGATGGCGACAACCTCAAGGACACCGACCCCAAGGCCAAGAGCTACCAGGAGTACCGCGACTACGCGGGAGTGGACGAGGGGATGACCGGGATCTCCACACGTTTTGCGTTCAAGATCCTGTCCAAGGTTTTCAACTTTGATTCCAACGAGATTGCCGCCAACCCGGTGCACCTGATGTATGTGCTGGAGCAGCAGATCGAGCGCGAGCAGTTTGCCCCCGAGACCGAGCAGAAGTACATCGCCTACATCAAGGAGCACCTGTCAGCGCGCTATGCCGAGTTCATTGGCAAAGAAATCCAGACGGCCTACCTGGAGTCTTACTCCGAGTACGGCCAGAACATCTTCGACCGCTACGTGACCTACGCGGACTTCTGGATCCAGGATCAGGAGTACCGCGACACCGATACCGGAGAGAACTTCGACCGGGCGGCGCTCAACGCCGAACTCGAGAAGATCGAGAAGCCCGCCGGCCTGTCCAACCCCAAGGACTTTCGAAACGAGATCGTCAACTTCGTGCTGCGCGCTCGCGCCAACAACGCCGGCAAGAACCCGCTGTGGACCAGTTACGAGAAGCTGCGGACGGTGATCGAGAAGAAGATGTTCTCGAACACCGAGGACCTGCTGCCGGTGATCAGCTTCAATGCCAAGGCCAGCGCCGACGAACAGAAGAAGCACGAGGACTTCGTGAACCGGATGGTCGAGAAGGGCTATACGCACCGGCAGGTGCGCCTGCTGTGCGAGTGGTACCTGAGGGTTCGCAAGAGTTCGTGATGCACCAGATCATCGATCGCAGGCTGGCGGGCAAGAACAAGTCCATCGGCAACCGCGAGCGTTTCTTGCGCCGCTATCGCCAGGAGATTCGTGACGCAGTGCGCAAGGCGGTCGGCGACCGCAGCCTGCACGACATCCAGGAGGGCGCCGATATCACGTTGCCCCGGCGCGACGTGTCCGAGCCGGTGTTCCACCATGGCCCCGGGGGCACACGTGAGATCGTGCACCCGGGTAACCAGGAGTACGTCCGAGGTGACCGCATTGCACGGCCCTCGGGTGGCGGGGGTGGGTCGGGGCAGGGTGAGGCCTCGCCGGACGCGGGCGGCGAAGACGACTTTACCTTCCACATCACTCGGGAAGAGTTCATGAACTACTTCTTCGATGACTTGGCGCTGCCCCGCCTCCTGCGCACGCAGCTTCTGGCGGACGCACCGGAGTGGAAGTCGCGCCGCGCGGGTTTCGTTTCCGAGGGCAATCCAACCAGCCTGCATGTGGTGCGCTCCATGCGTGTGGCGCTGGGGCGGCGCATCGCCATGGGAGCGCCGGCCCGCCACGACTTGAAGGCGGCACAGGACCGTCTGGATCGTCTGCAGGACCGTCCCGCCACGCTCGCGGGCGAGTTGGAGCAGGCGCGTGAGGAGGTGGCTGCCTTGCGCCGACGGGTGGCGCGCATCCCCTTCCTGGACCCGTTCGATCTGCGCTATCGCCACCGCGTGCGCGAGCCGATCCCGAACAGCAAGGCGGTGATGTTCTGCCTGATGGATGTCTCGGGCTCGATGGACGAGGCGCGCAAGGACCTGGCCAAACGTTTCTTCATCCTCCTGTACCTGTTTCTGTCGCGGCACTACCAGCAGACCGACGTGGTCTTCATCCGCCACCACACCCAGGCGGCCGAAGTGCCAGAGGACGAGTTCTTCCACGCCACCGAGAGCGGGGGCACCGTGGTGTCCAGCGCCTTGACCCTGATGCACGAGATCATCCGGGACCGCTATGCCGACCAGGCGTGGAACATCTATGGTGCCCAGGCATCCGACGGGGACAACTGGCAGCAGGACTCGGTGAAATGCCGCGAGCTGCTGCAGGCGCGTTTGCTGCCCCTCGTGCGTTATTTCGCCTATGTGCAGGTGGCCGACGAGGACCAGAACCTTTGGGAGGAATACAGCCGGGTACGTGAGGTCCATCCCCACTTCGCCATGCAAAAGATCGTCACGCCTGCGCAGATCTTCCCGGTGTTTCGCGACCTCTTTCGCAAAAGCGCTGAAGGGGTCCCTGCATGATCGATCAGCCGCCGTCTCGAGAGGTTTCCAACGCGCCCAGCGGCGTGGCCTCGGCGCGTGGGTCTGTGCTTCCCAGTGGCTCGGACTGGTCCTTTGACCTGATCGACACCTACTTCGAGGCGATCGCCGAGGTGGCCCGCGACTTCGGTCTGGACACCTACCCGGTGCAGCTGGAGATGATCTCCGCCGAGCAGATGCTCGATGCCTATGCCTCGGTGGGCATGCCGGTGAACTACCGGCACTGGTCCTTCGGCAAGCAGTTCATTGCCAGCGAAAAGAACTACCGCCGTGGCCACATGGGGCTGGCCTACGAGATCGTCATCAACTCCGATCCCTGCATTGCCTACCTGATGGAGGAGAACACCCTGCCCATGCAGGCCCTGGTGATCGCGCATGCCTGCTTCGGTCACAACGCCTTCTTCAAGGGCAATTACCTGTTTCGGATGTGGACGGATGCAAGCTCGATCGTTGATTACCTTGTGTATGCCAAGGGCTACATCGCCGAGTGCGAAGAGCGCCATGGCGTGGACGCGGTGGAAGAAATCCTGGATGCCTGCCATGCCCTCATGAACTACGGGGTGGACCGCTATCGGCGGCCTCAGAAGATTTCGCTGGTGGAGGAGGAGACGCGCCGCAAGGAGCGTGAGGCTTACCTGCAGCAGCAGGTCAATGACCTGTGGCGGACCCTGCCCCCGGCCCCGGGCAAGCAGGCGCGCAAGGAGGCGCGGCGCTTTCCCGAGGAGCCGCAGGAGAACCTGCTGTATTTCATTGAAAAGAACGCGCCCCTGCTGGAGCCCTGGCAGCGGGAGGTGGTGCGCATTGTTCGCAAGATTGCCCAGTATTTCTATCCGCAGCGTCAGACCCAGGTGATGAACGAGGGCTGGGCCACGTTCTGGCACTACACCTTGCTGCAGACACTGTATGCGCAGGGCCGGCTGGCCGACGGATTCATGATGGAGTGTCTGGCCTCGCACACCAATGTGGTGTTCCAGCCGCCGGTGACGGACCCGCGCTACACCGGCATCAATCCCTATGCGCTGGGGTTCTCGATGTTCAGCGACCTTCGGCGCATTTGCGAGGCGCCCACCGACGAAGACCGTGCATGGTTCCCGGGCATCGCGGGTTCGGACTGGCGGGCCACCTTGGACCATGCCATGCGACATTTCAAGGACGAGAGCTTCATCGGGCAGTACCTGTCGCCCCGCTTGATGCGCGAGCTACGCCTGTTCGCCATCGTGGACGATGCCTCGCGAACCGAGCTGGAAGTGGCCGCCATCCACGACGAAGCGGGCTACCGGCGGGTGCGCGAGTCGCTGGCGCGCCAGTACGACCTGAATTTTCGCGAGACGGCGATCCAGGTCTGGAACGTGAATCTGCGCGGCGACCGGTCGCTCACCTTGCGCCACCAGCGGCAGAACGACCGGCCGCTGGACGGCAGCGCCGAGGAAGTCGTCAAGCACGTGGCTCGCCTGTGGGGGTTCAAGGTGCGGCTTGAAAGTGTGGACGCGCAAGCGCGGGTGGTCCAGCATTGGGAGGTCAGTCCGGTCGCTGCCGCTGTGGGCGTTTGAGGTGCCTCGATAGCGCTTCGTACGGCACCGCGCCAGGCGTGTCGTTTGCTGTGGCGTTCACGCGGGCGCGTCGTTGCGCACGTGGATCACGACCGATACAGCGTCATCGGGGTAGGACATGCCGGTGATGCCCCCCACCATGTCCGGGCCCTCGTCGGCCACGGGCTCGCGCTCCGCGGACTGCAGCTGCTCACGCCATTGGCGCGCCAGTGCCAATTGGCCTCGCGTGACCAAGGGCGCACGAAACTCCCCCAGGGCCTTGAGCTCGGCGCGCAGCAGGGTGGCGAGGACGCGGGTGACAGCGTCGGGTTGCTCCTCCATCAGGAGGGTGTAGAGATCGGTGGCGATCCCGAAGTACTCGCGCATGGCCGTGGCGTCGCCGGCCTGGCGCAGGGTTTTCAGGGCGTGCAGGTTGGCGCGGAGTCTGGACAGGCCTTCCCCGTCCTTGGCGCGCAGGTGGTGGCCCTCCGAGCGTGCAAGGTAGGCCGCCGTCCAGGTGCCCGTCGCCGCGCGTGCGGCCTCGACCAGGGCTCGGCCCGCCACATGGGGCAGGGTGCCGACCATCGGTGTGTCGGGGGCGGGCGAGGGGGCCAGGAATTCCTGCGCCGCGAAATATGCTGCGGTGGGCAAGGTGCCTGTGATGGCGCGGCCCCAGTCCACCGCAGCGAGATCCTCCTTGCTGACGGGTTGGCCGTGGTCATCGACAGATTCGATCGAGGGCAAGACCCCTTGCATGGCTTGGGAGCACAGGTCGCGGACGCCACGCTGGACCAGCTTGCCTGCGACGTAGGCGGTCGCGGCCGGGAGGGTGCCGCTGCTGGCGGCCCAGCAGGCGCCTGCAACGACGCCAGCCACGGGCAAGGCCGCGGTTGCCACCCGGCAGGCCAGACGTCGCCTGGGATGCTCCGGGCTGGCTACGGCGGTGATCAGCTCGCTGGAGCGCAGGGCCGCTAGGCCCAGGCCGGTCAGGGTGAGGACACCACCGGCCGCGACGGCCGCAGGGCTGGCCGTATGCAGGGCGCTGCGTACCGCGAGTCCCGCCAGCGTGCCCGCGGACTGGGCGCCGAATTCACGTACCGCCGCCCAGGCCGCCGCGCGGCCAGTTGAGGCGTTCTCAGCGACTGGCGCAGTCGGCGGCGAGGCCCCGAGTTCCAGGTCGGGGATGGGAAGTGGCGCGACCCGGTGGGTGCCGCGATTGACCTGCGCAGTGACCTGCATGGAGACGCTCCTGCCGCGTGCAGCGGTGATGAAGCGCCGATGCTGGCCACCCTGTGTGGCAGATCGATGAAAGCGCGGGAACCGTCAGGCGGCTCCCGCCGGAGTCGTCAGGCTTCGCCCCAGACTTCACGCGCAGTGTCGATCACCAGACGCATCTTGGTGCGCTGGTCTTCGACGGCGATGTTGTTGCCATGGACGGTGCTGGAGAAGCCGCACTGCGGCGACAGGGCCAACTGCTCCATCGGCGCGTACTTGGCGGCCTCGTCGATACGGCGCTTGAGGGCGTCCTTGCTTTCAAGCTGGCCGAACTTGGTGGTGACCAGGCCCAGCACCACGATCTTGTCCTTGGGCAGGAAGCGCAGGGGGCGGAAGTCGCCAGAGCGGTCGTCGTCGTATTCGAGGAAGTAGGCGTCGATGTCCATCTCCTTCAGGAGCGCCTCGGCCACCGGCTCATAGTTGCCGGCCGCGGCGTGGGTGCTCTTGAAGTTGCCGCGGCACAGGTGCATGGCCAGGGTCATGCCGGCGGGCTTCTGGGCCACGACCTTGTTCACGAACTGGGCGTAGCGGTGCGGCAGTTCGTTCGGGTCGTCACCGCGCTGGCGGGCCGCTTCGCGCATCTTCTCGTCGCACAGGTAGGCCAGGTTGGTGTCGTCCATCTGCACGTAGTTGCAGCCGGCAGCAGCCAGCGAGCGCAGTTCATCGCCATAGGCCTTGGCCACGTCGTCGTAGAAGGCGGGGTCCAGCTCCGGATAGGCCTCGCGGCTGATGCCGGCGCGCCCGCCACGGAAATGCAGCATGGTGGGCGAGGGGATGGTGACCTTGGGCGTGAAGCCCGCGCCGACCTGGCTCTTGAGGTACTGGAAGTCGGCCAGCTGGATGTCCTTGGCATGACGCACCTTGTCGATCACGCGGATCACGGGCGGTGCGAGTTCCTCGGTGCCGTCGGGCTTGCGGATGGTGACCGGCACGTCGGTCTTCACGCCACCCAACTGCTCCAGGAAGTCGATGTGGAAATAGGTGCGGCGGAACTCCCCGTCGGTGATGGACTTCAGGCCCAGGTCCTGCTGGAACTTCACGATCTCGGCGATGGCCTTGTCTTCGACCGCGCGCAGCTGCTCGGCACTGATCGCGCCCTTGGCCTTCTGCTCTCGCGCTTCCAGCAGGTACTTGGGGCGCAGGAAGCTGCCGACATGGTCGTAGCGGGCGGGGATCTTCTTCATGGGATGTTGTCTCCGGGAGAGTTCAATGAGTCATCAAGGCAAGGCCCGCGATGCTACAGGTCCAGCACCAGCAGGGGGGATTTGGCGCGCGAGCAGCAAGGCAGGAACTGGTCGTTGCGCGCCTTCTCGTCGTCGGTGAGGTACATGTCGCGGTGGTC
>JACCDJ010007850.1_pt1 | contig 30561 bp, 26 predicted proteins | sample 7444481 | NCBI WGS metagenome assembly JACCDJ01 (sample SAMN15323435, study PRJNA562643) | freshwater metagenome | isolation source: river surface water | place: USA:Blue River Watershed | collected 2017-08-15 | reverse complement strand
CTTTCGATCTATTTTTGAGACTTTTAATAGAATCAAAGTCGACGACTTTCGATCTAAGCACCCAATTTCAAGTCTTTTTTCACTCAATCCATCACCAATAAAAAAGCCCTTCTATTGCTAGAAGGGCTTAGTACCTGGGACTGGAATCGAACCAGCACATCCTCGCGGACGGCAGATTTTGAGTCTGCTGCGTCTACCAATTCCGCCACCCAGGCATAATTGGTATTATTTATGGAGTGCAAATGTAGCCAATTTTTCTAAAATACGCAACAAATATTTGCGACGATAGAAAATTTCTTTCAAATTGGCCTTGTCGGCATCTTGCCAATTATTTTGCTCTGCCAATGCAATCGCCTCGCCCATTTGCTGGTCATTATGTTGCATAGCCCTATTTACTTGCTCTTGAATTCCCTTTAATGCCACCGCATCAACGGGATTCAATTCATCTAAAGATTCATTTAAATCCATCATTTCCATCAAAAAAACATTTGATAGCTGATGCTTCTCATCCTTTAATACAACCCCTCTCTGCTCTAAAATATAATTGAGCCTACGCTCGTCATTATTTAAAATTTGATACGCGTCATTCAGTTTAGCCGACAGCTCAAGAGCAGCCGATTGCGCTTCATCACTATCTTGGGTAAAGAAATCAGGATGCGCCTCTTTCGACTTCATAAGAAAATGGCGCTTCAGCAATCCCTTATCGATACTATAGGCGAAGGGTAAATCTAACAGTTCGAAATAATTCATATCCCTTAGTGTAACCATTTCACGATGACAAACTTGTAGATATCATTGGCATTGACATAAACCATCAAGGCCAATAATAAAATCATACCCACGTATTGTGCATACTCTAAAACCTTATCAGAAGGCTTTCTGCGCGTGATAATCTCCCATAGATTGAAGATCACATGTCCGCCATCCAAAGCAGGAATTGGCAATAAATTCATCACCGCCAAGATGAGTGAAAGTACCGCTGTCATATTCCAGAACAACTCCCAATTCCAAACACTCGGGAATAGATTGCCGATTGAAATAAAGCCACCTACAGAATCACTTGCTTTCACCTCACTTTTGCCAAAAAGGCCTTTGATTAATAGATTCAAGCCTTTAACATAATTACCAAGGGTAGCAAATGCTTTAGAGGTACCGGCAGGAATAGCGCCAAAGAATCCGTAGTTACGTGTCTTTAGCTCGAACTGATCCATGATATCTAAGGCAACGCCTAACTTACCATTTTCAGGAATATCAACTTTCAAAACCGCTTGAGAACCATCTTTACGACGAACCGTAAACTGTGCTGATTGATTTTTATGCGTATTTAAGAAGTTACGAACTTCGTCATAATACTGAGCACTTTGACCATTAATCGCAATGACATGATCACCTTTTTTCATACCCGCTTTTGCAGCCGCAGTAGCAGCACCACCGTTGATATCTAAAATAATAAACTCACGACGGAAATCGATAAAGCCTTCTCCTTGTGAAGCAGTGAGCTTACCATGAAAACCTGCGGGAATAGGCAATGTAAAGGTGCTGTCGCCACGTTTTACCCATAATGTTTTAGCTTGATTGATGCCGATTGTTGGAACGATATCTAGATAGTTTACAAGCGTATCATTATCTGCTTTTAGAATCATATCACCATTACGCAAGCCAATTGATTGTGCCAAGGTATCGGCATACAAACCATGTTTTAGAGAGCTGTTAGGGAGATATTTTTCACCCCAAATCCACATGATCATGCAATAGATAAAAATTCCTAAAAAGAAGTTTACCAAGACACCGCCTAACATTACGATCAAGCGTTGCCAAGCTGGTTTAGAGCGGAACTCGTCTGGCTTTGGTTCTTGCGCCAAAGTCTCTTTGTCCATGCTTTCATCCATCATACCAGCGATCTGTACATAGCCTCCCATTGGAAACCAGCCAATCCCCCATTCGGTGTCTTTTATCTTCTTTTTGAAGATAGAAAACTTCATTACAGATGGTAACGGGAATAGGAAGTCGAAGAAAAGATAAAATTTCTCAACGCGGATCTTAAAAAGGCGTGCAGCCCAGTAGTGGCCGAGTTCGTGAAGGGTAACTAATATTGACAAGGCCAAGAGTAATTGACCGGCTTTAATTAAAATTTCCATACGTGCCGAAGTTACGAAGAAAAATGAGGGAAAGGAAGAATTTGCCTTTCCTAATGATGAATGGTGAATGGTGAATGAACTCAATTATTCATTAATCGATATTCATTACTCATTACATTTATCATTTTCTTAAGGGTTCCGCTGCCGCAAGCGTAATTTTCTTCGTTACGTCAGTGTACAATCCTTTAATCACAAATCCTTTTACATCCACTAATTCAAGACGAATAGTATGTTCCCCCATACTTAAACCCTCGATCCAATAAGGCTTCCATGCATCTAGATATCCAATTACTCTTCCGTCAATACTTAAGCGAACCTTATTCCCTTTCTTAGAAAGTTTGGTGTTGAACAAATAAAAATCTAGCATCACATGTGCTGTGTCAGCGCCAATATAAATACCTTTTGGACGACTGAATGTTAAAATAGGTTGTTTTAAATCTAAGGGAGCATCCTTGTTTTCTCCAACATTAATTTGTTGCACAATAGCAGCCTTCGGATGCTTGATACTCTCATGGTAAGACCGTGACAAAAACGCCACTAGTAAGTGCTTCCCAGGTTTCAATACACTCTTATTACTTGGTGAATAAAGTGCTTCATAAGCGCCGTTGTCGATGATATAATGAATATGTTGACCCTTGGCTGAATTCGCACAACGTTTCGTAGTAGCATCTGCTGTTTGATTACCGAGCGAATAGTTTTTCACCTCGAAATTTACAATTGCAGTATCTCCTTTTGTAACGACGTTTGCAGCCAAACTTGCGTCAGGAAAGTCAGGACTTTCAGGTGCCACAGAAACTTTGATAGTGCCTGATTGTGCAAGCACTTGGGCTTGTGACTTATGAAGCGTTATCAATCCTAACAGACAGGCGATAAGGAAAAACTTTTTCATTTTACTATTTTTTCAAAATTACAAAATAAGGATCTCGTTTCTGTAAATAACTTAAGTGCTTTTACCAAAGGTTTGTTAATTCTATTGCAGTTCAATTTCTCCTAAAAGCTGATTCTATCAAAACTAAAGACCAACAATCCTCCCTAAAATAAAAAACCCCGTTTAGCCATGCTAGACGGGGTTTTGAATAATAATACGCAAGAACTAAGCCATTGCTTCGCTATACAAACGAGCTACTTCGTTCCAATTAACCACATTCCAGAAAACACCGATATAATCAGGACGGCGATTTTGGTAGTGTAAATAGTAAGCGTGTTCCCAAACGTCTAATCCTAAGATCGGCGTACCCTTACATTCAGCGATATCCATCAATGGATTATCTTGATTCGGAGTAGAGCAAACACATAATTTTTTATCTGCTGTTACGCACAACCAAGCCCAACCACTACCGAAGCGAGTGGCAGCTGCGTTAGCGAAAGCCTTTTTAAATTCTTCAAAATTGCCAAAAGCAGAATCAATTGCCGAAGCTAATTCGCCTGTTGGATTGCCGCCTCCGTTCGGAGACATGACTGTCCAGAACAAGCTGTGGTTATAATGACCGCCTCCGTTATTACGAACGGCTACTGGACATTTAGAAATCATAGCCATCAAATCTTCCAATGATTTGCCTGCTAATTCGCCATCGCCAATTGCATTATTCAAGTTAGTAACGTAAGCTTGGTGGTGTTTACCATGGTGAATTTCCATAGTAGTTGTGTCGATATGCGGTTCTAACGCATTATGCGCATAAGGTAGATTAGGTAATGTAAACATGTTTTTTCTTTTTGTTTGTTCTATAACACAAATGTAGGGCAGGAAGTTTGATTTTAAGAAGAATTTATCAAATGCTTTTCACCTACTAAGAAATCGTTATCTTTGGAAATAACCTAAATTCTACCCTGTTCATGGAATCATCCTTGCAGTTATTCGATGTTATCAAAGCCATTTATCAAAAGCGCAAGACCTTATTAATCGTACTTATCGTATCGGGTATTGTCGGTTCGGCAGTGGCGATGTTGCTACCGGTTTATTATAAATCGACCACCATTTTCTATGCAGCGAATCCAGGGATGAATGATCGTCAGAATTTATTTCGTGAGCAAGCCGGTAATTTACCCATAGAATATTTCGGTTCGGAGAAAGATGTAGACCGTGTTTTGCAGATTTGTAAAAGCGGAAATATCAATGGCTATATCGTGAATAAGTATCACTTGGCACAACATTATAAGATCGATACAACTTCGCCTTACTACCATACGATGGTATCAGAAGAGTTCAAAGAAAACAGTCAGATGGTGCGCAATGAATTAGGCGCGATTGAAATCACCATTTTCGATACGGATGCTAAAATGGCGGCTGATATGGCGAATGATATCGTTCATACCGTAGACAATATCAACAAATCATTTTTTGCAGAACAAAACCAAAAAGGGATTCGTTTGATGGAAGACAATATCAAAACAAAGACTGCACAAATCAGTCATTTGAATGATACGCTTGCGCAATTACGTCGCGGATCGAATCAAGATTTGATAAGCACCTATGCAGCACAACAAAAAGCGGCGGTCAAAGACTTAAACAAGTTGAATGGTTTGTATGAACAATACAAAGCGGCAGCGGGCAATGAATTTTCTACCGTAAACGTAATCGAACCTGCTTATGCTGCGGAGCGTAAATCTAAGCCTGTGCGTTGGTTAATCGTGGTATCAATCGTATTAGTGAGCTTCTGCGTTAGCGTGATCTTCCTTTTGTTGAAGGAACGTTGGGCGAGTATCAAAAAAGAATTGGCATAAAGCCCATGCTTTCAGCGGTTAGACATTGGTTCGATAAGCATCCGAATCTTTCTTTATTAGTAGTGGCCATGAGTTCGGTCCTGCTTTCATCGATAGGTTGGATTCTTGATGTGCCCTTACTAGCCTACTCTCCTATCGCGATTATCGTTGCGATTTGGAGTATCTACGATTTCTCTATTCTTTATTACGCCTTATTCCTTTCCTTGCCTTTGTGCATGGAATTTTATATTGGCTCCTTCACGACGGATGTCCCTACAGAGCCGATTATGATGGCGCTTCTAGTGATTCTCCTCGTTAAAAATCTGGTTTCTCCTAGCGAGGGTCATTATTGGAAACACCCATTTATGCAGCTTCTAGGCTTACAATTTATTTGGTGGTGTATCGTATTGTTATATTCTACTGTTCCATTTATTTCACTGAAATATGTTTTGGCTAAGTTGTGGTATATCGCTGCCTTCATCGGAGTTACTTTCTTAGTGGTGAAAGATGTAAAACGCTTTAAAATTGTTTTTTGGTGTTTGTTCTTACCAACATTCTTCACAATCGTTTACACCTTAATTCGTCATTATCTGCAAGGTTTCACGTTTGAAAGTTCCAACCACGTGATGGGACCTTTCTTTCGTAACCACGTCGATTATGCATGTTTATTATCCCTCATATTCCCTTTTCTCTTTGTAGCGCGCACGTGGTATCGTAAAGGGGATTTGCTGCGCTATTTCATCGATTTTAATATTATCCTTTTCCTAGTAGCGATTTGGTTTTCTTATACACGTACGAGTTGGTTGGCTGTGTTCGTAGCTCTGGGCGCCTATTTCATTTTCAAATGGAAAATGATCAAACCCGCGCTTGCGGTAGCTGCTGTGCTTGCTGTCGTGGCTCTAAGTTATTTGTTTTATGAAAATCGTTTCTTACGTTATGCGCCAGATTTCAAAAAAACAATTTACCATAGTAGTTTATCCGACCACCTAGAATCGACGTCAACATTAAATGATGTAAGTTCTGCAGAGCGTTTATATCGTTGGGTGGCAGCTACGCAAATGATCAAAGCACGGCCGCTTACGGGCTTCGGACAAGGAGGCTTTGTGGCCAACTACCGTGATTATGCTGTTTCACTCTTTACGACTTACGTGAGCCGGAATTTTGAGCATTCTACGGTACACAACTATTTCCTCTTTTTACTAACGGAGCAAGGGATACCTGGCTTCCTCCTCTTCTTAGTTTTCATTGTATTTATCTATATCCGCGGACAAAAGATTTATATCGAAACACAGGATCCTGAAGAAAAGAAAATTGTATTAGCTGTTTTAGTGGCATTGGTTGTCATGTTATTCGACAATATGTTGAGCGACTTAATTGAAGATGTGAAGATCGGTCCGATATTTTATTGGCTCATTGCCTTGTTGGTGATGCAAGACAGGAAGAATGAAAAATTAAGAATTAAGAATTGGGAATTGGGTGAATGATGAATGATGAATGATGAAAAATTAAGAATTGGAAATTGGTAATGTTTCGCGGGACACGAACCATTACTTAACGAAGACGATGTTTTCGGAATCATACTTACGCTCCGTCATCCAATCGTGGATAGTAGAAGAGAGTACAACAAGTTCGCCTTCGTCATTAATAGCGTGCGCTTTCAACTGATACTTAGCTAAGAAAGATTCAATGGCGGCGAATACATTTTGATTATCGGCTTTACATACAAATTCGACAATCAATATAGGTGAATGCTTCGCTATAAAAGCGCTCAAACCTTCTAGAACAGCTAGTTCTGCGCCTTCAACATCAATTTTAATAATATTTGGAAGGAAGCTAAATTCAGAGTTGATTAATAATTCATCTAATCGACGCGCTTGTACTTCGCAGATTGTAGGATTGATTGCTTTGAACCAAGTTTCGTGTTCGTATTGCTCGATTTGCAACGAATTATATTCCGCATATTTCGGAGGGAGCTCTAGAAATTTCAGGACTCCGTTCTGATTTGAAGCAGCGATAGATAAAGTGCTAATGCTTTGAAATTGCTTTACATTCTTCTGCAACAAGTCGAAGGTACGTGGCGCAGCTTCAATAGCAAGTATTGGTGTTTGCGGGGTAGCGCACTTCTGCATTAATAATGAAAAGTAACCCACATGTGCTCCGACATCTAAAAAGCCTGTACACGTGTTCGCTTGTTTCATCAGAAAACTAGTCAGGCGAATTTCTGATGGATGGGTTTTTGCACCTGTCAGATAAATATCTAAGGAAGATGGGAGATGTATCGCAATCGAAGTTCCCCAAAAAGTTTTCACTTCAACAACAGCGGTATAGGACGAAAAATGTTTTAGCAACATCGCTCGTAGGTAACGAAGCGGATGGTGTAACAGCCGATTTAAACGACTGCCATAGGCCAATGCTTTTACGTGCTCAAACTTACTTTCCATCAGAAACTAAAATAATAAATATCTAGCAATCAGGAAGACAATCTGTAAATTAGATGCAGAATAATCCCTTATGATAAGCAAAAACAAATTAGTGTTGCTAGCGCTACTCTTCAGCGCTATGAGCTTACAAAGCTTCGGGCAAGCTATTTATAAGTCGATTACTTCTATACCGATTATTCAGTTTCAAGACACGCTAAATTTCCCTTTTCTAGGAGGATGGAATAATCCAGAATTTTCAAATATCGATTGGAATAATGACGGCATACAAGATCTTTATGTATTTGATCGCGGCACAAAACTATCTTATGCTTTGATTCAAAATACAAATGGTGGATTTTATTCGAATGAACAATACTTAACGCACTTACCAAAAGGACTTATACATTGGGCTTTAATGCGCGATTATAATAAAGATGGAGTGGCAGATTTAATTTGCTTTGCCCAACCCGCATGCATTTCAGTTTATAAAGGAGTGCGTGTTTCTGCGAATGAGGTAAATTTTATTTGTATTGAAAAGAACTTGCAATATGGAACTTCAACCAGCACGAACGGTAATTTAAATGTGAGTAGTTATGATATTCCTGGGATTGCAGATATCGATGGCGACGGTGATTTAGACGTGTTGAGCTTTAACAGTATGGGTACCACGATAAATTACTTTAGAAATATTCAAGTAGAACAATTAGGTGGCTATACACAAGATACTTTGTCGTATGTTATTGATAAATATTGTTGGGGCGAAGTGTTTGATAATAATTATCCAGCTGTAACGGAGAACTATCCTTGTAATCCTGCGTCACCTATACTTCCAACAGATAATAGTAAGAATTTAAAACATAGTGGAAACACGCTCGCGTTAATGGATATCGACCAAGATGGCGATCTAGATTGCCTTAAGGGAAATATCACGTATAATACGCTGAATATGATGACGAATGCGGGTACCGCAAGTGTTGCACATATTAGTGGCCAAGACACTACCTTCCCTTCGTATAATATTCCTGTGCACTGTGATTTGTTTCCTGCTGCTTACTTTGTGGATGTCAATAATGATCAGCTATTAGATTTTATTGCGTCTCCGAATTTAGCTTATGCGACAGAAAATTATCGTTGCTCACATTTATATGTAAATACAGGCACTGCTAGTTTAGCGCAATTCACGTATACGAGTGATACTTTCCTAATCAATGAGCAAATGGATTTTGGAGAATCTTCTTTTCCTGTATTTGAAGACATTGACGGAGATGCGCTTGCAGACCTCATTGTGGGCGGTAATGGTTATTATCAATCGAATGGAAACTATTTAAGTGGACTCGCTTATTATCATAACGTAGGCAGTATTGGTGCTCCTAGTTTTGAATTGATTAGTCGTGATTGGCAAAATCTACAATCCTATAATTGCAAGGGGATGGCGCCTAGTTTCGGCGATTTAGATAATGACGGAGATCGTGATATGCTAGCAGGAGCAACAGATGGACGTTTGAATTATTTTACGAAGCAGGCTAATGGAACCTATGTTTTAACGCAAGCGAATTTTCAAAACATAGATGTCGGCGAAAATGCAACACCGCAACTAGTAGATGTTAACGAAGACGGACTGCTTGATTTATTAATTGGAGAGAAATGGGGGAATGTAAATTATTACAGAAATACAGGAAGTGTAAACAGTCCAATCTTTACTTTACAAACAACGAATTTCGGGAATGTGGATGTCCGTGAAAACGGCAATCTGACCGGCTTTTCAACGCCTCATCTTTGCAAATTAAAACAAGGCGATGCACGCACTTTATTAGTTGGAAATGAAAGCGGTCATATTCTCCGTTACAGTAATATTGATCAAAATTTAAATGGAACATTTACTTTACAAGAATCGCATTTCTCGCAATTAGAACTTGGTGGCCCTGCAAGTGTGTTTACTGCAAATCTAATTGGAAGCGATACTTCAGAACTGGTAGTTGGTATGTTTGGTGGTGGAATGAAATTGATGGAATGGGACAAACAAAATATCAATGGTATTGCATTTACATCCACTGAAAACAATATTTCAATATACCCGAATCCTAGCAATCAATACACAACTATACATAGCGAGCAGATGATTGAAGAAATTCGCGTCTACAATATCATTGGCATTGCTATGATAGATAAGCGCGTTTACACTAACAAAATAGATCTTGATACTTCGTCTTTATTAGACGGAATTTATATCGTTCAAATTCGTACGAAGAAGGGACTACAGAATAGTAGTCTGGAAATCATCCATTAATTATTTGTAATACAGAAAGCGTGTAACGCAAGACTCGTTTCCATCGGCATTTGTGGCGAAGACGAGATATACACCTGAACCTACTCTATTACCATTTACATCACGACCATCCCAAACTGCTTGTCCGCCCAAAGCTTTAGTACTATACACTAAATTGCCTGCAACGTCTGTGAAACGCACATGTGCATTTTCCACCAAGCCACGAACAGCAATCATACCGGTATAATCCGCACGAACCGGATTAGGGAATACCTTTACGTTCTCGTTCTTATCTGTTCCTTCAGTGGCTGTACCACGATAAGAACAGATTCCTTTTTCTGTACCAAAGAAGACTTCACCGCTCGTACCTTGAATGCCAATACAATAAACGTTATCAGAGAGTAGTGGTGAATTCTCTACATTAAAATGTTCTAACTCTGTTAAGCCGTCTGACGACAAAAGCCATACGCCATGGGTGGTTGCAATCCATTTACGGTTCGCGCCATCGATTTTAATATCTTGAATAATTTCTGTTCCGAGCACATAAGCTAAAATAGAATCAGTAGCATTTGGAATAATTAACTGTTGTGCATCTGCGTTGGTGAGAGCAGAAGAAGGATCATAAAAAATACCGAGACCCTCACCTGTTCCTACCCATACCGCGCCGTCTTTGTCGACTGCGAGTGCAGTCACGCGAGAGTCGGGAAGATTACCTAGTCCTTGTCCTTTTTGCAAGAGACGAAATTGATCATCTGCAGCAGAGTAGATATCGGAGCCGGGATTATAAACTAGAACCCCTTTTGTAGATGGACCTACGCTTGTTATCCAAAATTGTCCTGTTTGATCTTTCACCATCTTGCCTAATTGATTCGCACCAAAAGGATTGGAGAAGCGATAGTATTTTCCTGTCTTATCCAACAAAACAATCGGTGTTTCGACACCATAGTTTACCATCCATAAATTATCATTATCCAAACACAAATCACTCACACGATAGGACCCTGGATCGCCGGGCATTTGAAGTAAACCCACTTCTGTTGTTTGTTTCGTAACACCATCTGGAGTGGCTGTGATCAAGCCTTTACCGAAAGAGCCAAAATATGCGTGAGTATTATCTTTTGGGGCCACCGCAATTAAATCTAGAACACCGTCCATCGTATTTGTGGTGTATTGATTCACGGAGTTCCAATATTCATCTTGAAACGTATAATAACCCGAAGCATTATATAGATAGACTGCGTAATCCTTATCTACACTTCCCGGAGCAAACCACATTGTGTTGCCGACTGTTTCGATATCGAAGGCGTCGTTATAAATAGGCGCATTAGGTGTGATGATATCGATTGCAGCGTTATTAAGATGCATTAGACCATAAGTTGTGTTGGCCAACCAATGATCTTTGCTGTTGATTGAAAAAGCGTCTACTACATCCTTGTATCGCAGGTCATTTGCAAATACTTCTAAAGCCTGAAAATTAGAATCTAAAGCAGACAAACGAAAGTTGCTACTTGTATCGCGTTGCTCTTTTAAGAGTAATAGATTATCGGTAGACTTAACTAGGCGAAGGTGCCATTGCTGCGTGGATTGATAAGCCAGGCTTGCTGTATTTGTTTTTGGATCAATAAGAAAAATAGAGTCGCCGGCTAATGCGTACAGCTTTTTACGCCAAGAAAAAACGGTATTAACTGCAGCACTACCGAATCCGTTTGTATTAATAGGCCAATATTTCCAAGAAGCGTAATTGGCAGGATTAGGATTAGAATAAGCAATAGTGGCGATATTGTCTTCTGTGAGTGCGAGCGTATATTTTCCGTTATCGCAAGTTTGCAGCACTTTACTATTCTTGCCTGTTGGTCCGATAATATAGGTGTCTTTGGTTTCTTTTCTATTTAAATCAATGACTACAATACCGAAGCCGCAAGACAATAAGACGTTTCTGTTTTTGGCGTTTACATGATAGATTGATTTGTCGCCAGGAATATTTTTGCGTTTGATATCAGGAATATTGATCACGTTACCATTAGCGTATAGAAGATCGATATTACTACTCTGATAAGCGATCACTAAAACTTTATATTGCGGATTATAATCGATGGATGAAATGGCAACGTCACTTAATCCATTCGCTTTAGAAAAACGCATTAAAGAATTATCGTCTTTATAGATTGCATATAAGCCACGTTTTGTTGCGCAGTAAATTCTATCACCAGCATCTACTACGGAGATCGCATCTTGTAAAGCTGCATGAATACGCCACTCATCAATAGCCACTTGTTGTGCCTTTACTTTGTTATGGATAGCGAACAAAGTCAATATTAAAAATGAGAAATAGAAACGACGAAGCATAAATGAAAGATAAGAAAAGGAAATTATAATTTTTGTTAAGACGGTAAAGAATAAGAAAGCGTGTAGGTGAATTCTTCGGATAAAAAATATTAGGTAATTTTGACCATGACTTTTAAGGAGTATTTAAAAACGCAAGACGGAGTAGCAGCGGCCATTTTAACAGAGATGCATGACTATCTAAAGAAGTTGCTACCGCAAGCGGAGTTTTGTATTAATTATGCGATGCCAGCCTTTAAAACGAGTGAAGTGGTGGTTTGGTTTGCTGCCTATAAAAATCACCTTGGCCTCTACCCTACTGGTGCAGGTGTGAAAGCCTTTGAAGCACGTTTGGAAGGATATAAATATAGTAAAGGAGCGATTCAATTACCTTTAGACAAAGCCTTGCCTAAGCAGTTAATTAAGGATATTGTAAAATTCAGATTAGGAGAAATTGAGAAGAAGCAGGCAGCGAAAGCTGCTAAGAAAAAGAAATAAACTATTCGCCGAGCGCTTCTCCTTCAGCATTTTGTTCGGATAAGGTCCACTCTCCTGTAGCGCTAGTTTCAAGCCAAGATCTACCAGATTTACGATACACGTGTACGTCCAAATCAAACATCTCTTCGAAAGTGTTTTCCAAGTCATTTACACTCATATCAGGAGAGATATTTAAATCGTCCATTCTAGAGCGCTTACGAAACTCAACTAATCGTTTAGAAAGTAAATTGGCATTGAACGTGCTTTTCAGGGAATTGCGGATCGAATAGAACTCCAACTTTAAGAATGGGAAAAGACAACTGAACTCCTTTTGAATTTCAGTCAATGTCATGGATTCCTCCAACAATAATACTTTTCCAGATTTGGATAACATACAATACTCTTCTACGATAACAAAGGTAGCTGACAGCACAAAGTGTATTGCAGACATAAGTCAAGTTAAAAACTGATACTCATCAGTTTCGCATAGCCTTTAACTTATCCAATTTCATTACCTGAATGGCGGTTCCTTTAATTTCAATTAATCCTTCCGATTTAAAATCACTTAAGGTACGGATAGTGGTTTCGATGGCTGTACCAGCAATGTTTGCGAGGTCTTCGCGCGAGAAGGTAAGCGTGTGATTTTTGTCTGCAGAATGTTTTTCATACAGATTAACCAGCGTATCAGATAGGCGTTTACGAACAGAGGAATAGGCCAAATTCATTAGACGTTCTTCTTGTTCGGTTAGATTGCCAGAAAGCAATTGAATAAAGCTCTTTGCTACGTCAGCGTTTTTATATACTAAATCAAAAAAAACGTCTTGCGGGACGAAGGTGATGACAGAATTTTCTAGAGCCTCGGCGGTATCAGTATATTTTACTCCTTCTAGTAAAGACGCATATCCAAAAAACTCACCAGCACTATGTAAGCCCGTGATAAACTCTTTACCTATTTCGTGTTTCTTGAATGTCTTTATTTTTCCCTCTTTTACAAAGTATATACCACGAGGATAAGCTCCTTCTTTATAAATCGCTTCTTTCTTTTTTATCTGCAGTTGCTCATCACTATCTGTCAATTGTTTCATCGCGTCGGCACCACTGAAGTTTTGCATTAAGCTATCAATGGTAGCTGTGGCAGTTTTCTTCATCGCTTCTGCCTTACGGAGACGGCTTTCGATAGCGTTCAATAATTCGATATCATCAAAAGGTTTTGTTACATAATCATCGGCACCCATTTCCATTCCTTTACGCAATTCGCTGCGTTCAGCTTTTGCAGTTAAGAAAATAAACGGAATAGAGGCGGTCTCTTCACTCTTGGAGAGAATATGTAAAACGCCGTATCCATCGAGCACTGGCATCATAATATCACAGATAATCAAATCCGGTTTTTCCTTTTGAACCAGCTCTACTCCCTTCTTTCCGTTTGGGGCAGGGAAAACTTTGTAGTTGGATAGTTCCAAGATTTCTGCGATGTTCTCGCGCATGTCTTTATTGTCTTCGATTAAAACAATTTTCTTCATACTATTGGAAATGATAATGTGAATATAGTGCCTGCATTTTCTTTTGTATCGTAAGTAATCGTACCTTTTAAAAGTTCGGTGATACGTGCGACGATATTAAGTCCAAGCCCTGTCCCTTGAATATTGGTTACATTCTTACCACGATGGAAACGTTCAAACAAGTGCTTCTGATCAGACTTCGGAATTCCTATTCCATGGTCTTTTACACTCAATGACCAACTCTTCTTATTTACTTTAACTTTTACCTCAATAGGTTTTCCTTCGGGTGAAAATTTGATGGCGTTAGAAACAAGGTTAAACAAGATATGCTTCAACAATTTTTTATCGAAGTTGATTTCACTTGTTCCTGCTTTTGTAAATTGAATTTGCTGGCCTTCTTTAGCGATAGGTTGAAGATCTGAAACGCAATCTTCAATGAAAGAAAACAAATCAAATTGCTCGAGGTGGAAGCTTACCTTGCCTTCATCCAATTTACTAACGGAGAGGACATCGTTTAGAATATCTGTTAGATTATTAACGGAGGATTTAATCTTATTGATATGAACAGACTGCTTTTCCTTCTCATTAATTTCACCATACTTTGTAACTAAGGAGAGAGAGGAAAGTATCGTTGCTAAGGGTGTTCTAAACTCGTGGGAAGCCATACTAACGAAGCGTGATTTCATCTCATTTAATTCCCGTTCTTTCTCTAAAGCATTGTTTAATTCAAGCTTTGTATTTTCTAACTGATCAATTGCTTCGCGTAAAATAAGCGTTCGCTTTTTTACTTGCTTTTCCAATTCAACATTATAATTTTTCAATTGATCTTCCGCTATTTTACGAATGGAAATATCTATAAGAAAAGCTATGACCATTGGTCCTTCAGCTGTATTGTACGGTGATAAACTTACTTCAACCGGAAAAGTAATATTGTCCTTTCGCAAGGCACTGAGTTGCATATTCATTCCCATGGAACGAGGATGCGGATTATCATTAAAGCCTTCACGGTGTTTTTGATGTTGTGCTCGAACGGCTTCAGGAATCAAATGTTCGATTGTTAGATGCAATAACTCTCCTTTGGGATAACCAAACATTCGTTCTGCACTAGGATTTGCACGTACGATTTTCCCTTGTCGGTTAACAACCAAAATGCCTTCTGTGGCGTATTGAAAGAGTGCTTCTGTAGCGTCCATAATTTATTACTTAATGACAAGATACATATTTCATTCATCCCGATGACAACAATCCATATGCTTCTTTTCTACATTGACTTTTGGACTTAAATAAGGGATTCCTAAACCTAAACCTCGCATCAGCAGTAATGCGCCCATTAATAGTAAAGTGATTGGTATGATACGTTTCAGTTGATTTCTAAATCGGCTTTGAATAGAGGCGCCGAAGAAAATGATACTCCACATCATCGGTAAAGTGCCTACGCCAAATAAGAACATGAACAGTGCTCCGTTAGTGATTGAACCTGTTTCAATGGAAGCTGCAGCTGCGGTATAGACGAGGCCACAGGGTAGCAAACCATTAAGTAAGCCAAAAATAAATAAGGACGCTGTATTTTCTGATTGCATCCATTTAGAGAGCGCTTGTCGGATAAAGGCTAGTGAAGATGAAAGCGTATTTTCTAAGGCAATCCACTTCAACTGCAAGAGACTCAAAACTGCTGCGATTAACATTAGGGCTCCGATAGCAATGGATAGACCTTGTTGCCATCCGAATGCAACAAAACTCTGACCTATCAAACCAAATAAAATACCAAATGCTGCATAGGTAAGTGCTTTACCTACTGTGTACAGCAATGCGCCAAAGGCTCTCTTATAAGGGTTTTGATGTTGTATGGGTAATAATAAAACCAAAGGTCCACACATCCCAACACAATGCAAACTCCCCAACAAGCCGATGAGTAATGCCGGAGAAAGCGTCAGCCAAGACATCTTTAGAGATTTACCTTTTTCGAATAATAAAACTCCTTGCCATTTGCATACCAAGTCACTTGAATCTCTCGCGAACCTTTTGCATCACTTGGCAACTTAAAGGCGTAGAGGCTATCGGATACAGTAAATGAGCGCTGAATATCTTTCTTTGCATCGGAGGCGCAATATAATTTAACGACACCATGTAAATCTTTACTAATACATTCCTTCGGGAAAGTTAGAAGAATTTCATTAGACGAGATTTGATAACGAAGACTGCTCGACAAAGCATTCGCGTTATCAACCGCATCAATGCGTGATTGATGTTTTAGTTCCTCGGCATAATAATCTGGCGTTACCAGATCAAAATTTTGGTTAGCAGCTCTGAAGGCCATGTAGCCAATGCCGGCAGCGAAAGTGCAATAAACAATTGCGATTTTAGCTCCCCAATTCATAAGTGTATGTATTAATTATATACATCCGGGCCGATAAACTTTGCCTTTACGATTTTCAGCTTTTGGCCGTCCCCATTTACTCGTAAACGCACTATAGTTTTCCAACCCTTCAGTTGGTTTGGTTTCAATTTTAAAAAGAATTCCATGACCGCATAGTTCCCTTTCTTCACAATCCAATTACTGCTACCGACAGGAACAATTGTACCTTCCACATCTTCACATAGCACTTCTATTTTGATATCATGATGTGTTTTATTCGCAAGCTTCAAATTATACAAATTGCTATAGGTACTATCTGCATTCTTCTGATAGCTTAATCCGGAAACACGAAGCAGTGTAACATCTACCGAAGAACGCGTAAATAGCAAAGTCATTAACAAGGCTAGTAATACTGTTAAAACGGCGGTATATCCTTTCAGACGGGCATTGTAGGTAAGTGGCTTTCCTTTGGTAATGGAATTTTCAGAAGCATAGCGAATCAATCCCTCTGGCTTATTGACACTATGCATAATTTCGTTACAAGCATCTATACAAGCGGTGCAATTCACACATTCCATTTGTGTCCCATTGCGAATATCAATTCCAGTTGGACAAACACGTACACATGCTTTACAATCTATACAATCTCCATGTGATTGACCTTCCGCTAAGGGCCCTTTACCACGCGGTTCTCCGCGTACTTTATCATAAGCAACGATAATGGTATTCTTATCTAACAGAACACCTTGCAAACGACCATAAGGACAAACAACGATACATGCTTGCTCGCGAAACCAGTAATATACAAAGAAGAAGACCGTTGTAAAAATGGCGAGTGTGATAAAATTCTTAAAATGTTCTGCAGGTAATTTGTAATAGGAAAGCACATTGTCCATGCCTGTCAGGTATGCGGTGAAGTAGTTGGCAATGACAAATGACAGCAACCAAAACACAACAAATTTTAGTGTACGTTTGCGAATTTTCTCCCCATTCCAAGGCATTTTACGGAGTTGTTGTTGCTTACTTGAATCGCCATCAATTAGATATTCAATTTTACGAAATACCATCTCCATGAATATCGTTTGTGGACAGGCCCAGCCACAAAAGACACGACCAAAGGCAACCGTGAACAAGGTGATAAAAACCACGAAGGTGAGCATGGCGATTCCAAAAATGAAAAAGTCCTGTGGCCAGAATATCATTCCAAAGATGATAAACTTACGCTCTAGGACGTTTAACATCAACAAGGGTTCGCCTTGCCACTTAATAAAAGGAAGCAGAAGAAACAGCGTCAAGTAGAATACGCTGAACATAGTTCTTCGATTATATAATTTCCCCTTTGGCTTCTTTGGATGGATATAATGACGCGAGCCGTCCTTATCTATTGTTGCGACAGCATCCCTAAAGGTTCCCTTAGGATCGGGATTTGCACCAAATTGCGAAGTAGGAGTTGACATAATCGAAGAATCTACGTTTGTTCAGCGGACACTAAATACTTTTTCTAGAATATAAATTGCTCGAGAGATTATTGAGGCTTGGCTACTATGTTTGAATCAAGCTGTACAGCAGTAGCACTTGAATCTGCAGAAGCGCCTTCTACAAATAAATCGCCTTGCGGAGCCTTGGCCCCTGGAGGATTACTACCTTTTAAGGTCTTAATAAAAGAAGCGATTTGGCTTATTTCTTTCGGATTGAATTTAATAATCCAAGACTGCATTCCTTTATCAGGATACCCATTCTTAATAGATGCATACACATCATTCAAGCTGCCTTTATGAATCCAATAATCATCTGTTAAATTAGGTCCAGCACCTCCTTCTCCTAACTGTCCGTGACAAGCCACGCAATTATCTTTGTAGATAGATCGCCCCTTTTCAATACCTTCAGCATCGGCCATTGGAACCTTAGTTTCGTCTACTTTATCTTTATTCTCTGCATCATATTTTTCTTTTGCAATACGTGCATCTTCCATTTGTGCCGCGTATTCTTGGGTAGGATTCAATCCTGTACCAGTTACGTGATAAGCGATGATATAAATAAACGCAACTACGATAGTAATATAGAATCCATACTTCCACCAAGGTGGTAAGGCGTTATCTAATTCTTTGATTCCATCATAATCATGATCCAACAATACATCTGCTTCACGTTCAACTGGAACGGCTTGCGTTAAAACCTTTTTGTCTAAATCGTGCCACCAAGACGGCAATAAAGATTTCTTCACTACTTTGGTTTCCAAAACTTTGATATCGAAGACACGTTTGTGCAAAGAGTTAATGAGCGAACCGAGATAAAAAATAGCGAATATTTCAACTACCAACGCAGCTACTAATACATACATATTTACACCAGAAACTCCTGCAAAAGAAATAGTAGATTCTGCAGCTGTAGTAGCTTCTTGTGCAAATGCTCCGTTAGATAATAAGGTGCATGCTCCTAACAACAATAGAATGCTTGCCAATTTACTAGTGCTCTTAGCCTTATCTTTTTCAATCAATTGTTTGGACAATAAGGCAACAACTTGTGCCATACGAAAAATAACAATTCCGAATACGGTGATAATGGCAAGCAGGAAAAACTGCATTAAGTCGTTACTTGGACTTGCGGCTGCAGGAGTTGCTACCGGAGCCGCGTTTTGAGCTTGAGCAATGAAAGAACCAGAGACTAGGACTCCGATTAACATCCACAATTTTATATTATTTTTAAACATAATCAAAAGAAGTTTAATTAATCTAAAGGAATTTGAGACATATGATCAATATGGCCTTTGCGCATCTTTTTAACCATTACTAGTAATAGAACAAAGAATCCAAAAAAGATCATGAGCGATACCAATGGATAAACTGCCGCATTGGTCATTGTTTCTGCATATTGCCTGATAAACTTGAACATAAAATTTATTTTGAAGTTGCCTCAGCAGTTTTATTTTCTTTAGTAATATCTACTCCTAAGCGCTGTAGGTAGGCGATCAAAGCAATCACCTCACGATCGCTCTTAACTTCGATATTATCTGCTTTTAAGTTGTTTGCTATTTGTTGCGCTTGCTTTTCAAGATCACTCAAAGCCACTTTCTCATAGCCTTCTGCGTAAGGAACTCCCAAGGTGCGCATCGCACTTATCTTTGATTCCAATTTACGCGTATCTAAAGCCTTTTCTATCATGAAAGCATATGCGGGCATTACAGAACCTTCAGACATCGATGACGGCTCCCGTAAGTGACGGAAGTGCCAACCGTCGGACTTCTTATTATTCCCAACACCTTCGCGCGCTAAGTCCGGACCAGTACGTTTACTACCCCATTGGAATGGATGATCATATACGAACTCTCCCGCTTTAGAATATTCACCATAACGCTCTGTCTCACTACGGAATGGACGTACCATTTGAGAATGACAAACATAACAACCTTCACGGATGTAAATATCACGACCTTCCAACTCAAGCGGCGTATAAGGCTTTACACTCGAGATTGTAGGGATGTTCGATTTAATCATGAAAGTAGGAATTAGTTCTACCAATCCGCCAATCAAAATCACCACCAAGCTCAATAACAATAATTGAATCGGACGACGCTCAATAACTCGATGCCAATATTCACTTGCATGCGGCTGATAGTCTTTCACCATTGGAGCAGCGGACGCAGCTTCGTCTGCAATTAGCTTACCTGATTTAACTGTTTTGTAAAGATTCCAAACCATTACTAAAACACCGATCATATATAAAGTACCTCCTAAAGAACGCATCATAAAGAATGGACGTAAATGATTCACTGTTTCCAAGAACGAATATTGTAATTGTCCACCTGGTGTAAACTGTTTCCACATTTCACTTTGAGTGAATCCTGCCCAATACATTGGAATCGCGTAGAACATGATTCCTAAAGTGCCAATCCAGAAGTGGAAATTTGCAGCTTTTTTAGAATATAAAGTAGTTCCATAAATACGTGGTAACATCCAATACAATACACCAAACGTTAAGAAACCATTCCATCCCAAAGCTCCGATATGTACGTGCGCAATAATCCAGTCGGTGAAGTGCGCAATCGCATTGATATTCTTCAAACTTAACATTGGTCCTTCGAATGTAGACATACCATAACAAGTAACCGCTACGACAAAGAATTTCAAGATAACGTCTTCACGTACACGATCCCAAGCACCACGTAATGTCAATAGACCGTTAATCATACCACCCCATGAAGGGAAGATTAACATGAAGCTGAACACAACACCTAATGACTGTGCCCAATTAGGAAGCGCAGTATATAACAAATGGTGTGGACCAGCCCAGATATACAAGAAAATAAGGGCCCAGAAGTGAATGATCGATAAGCGATAAGAATAAACAGGACGATTTGCTGCTTTAGGAATGAAGAAATACATGATTCCTAAATATGGTGTTGTCAAGAAGAAGGCAACGGCATTATGTCCATACCACCATTGTACTAAGGCATCTTGCACTCCTGCGTATAAAGAGTAAGATTTGAACAAACCAATTGGTAACTCCATTGAGTTAACAATATGCAATACAGCTACGGTAACAAATGTGGCGATATAAAACCAGATAGCTACATAGAGGTGTTTTTCACGACGTGTTAAAATTGTACCGAACATATTGATACCAAATACTACCCAAATCAAAGCGATAGCAATATCAATAGGCCATTCTAATTCTGCATATTCTTTTCCAGAGGTGAAACCCAAAGGTAGAGTGATAGCTGCAGCTACGATAATTAACTGCCAGCCCCAGAAGTGAATACGACTCAAGGTATCATTCCACATACGCGTTTTAAGTAAACGCTGTAAGGAATAATAAACGCCCATAAACAAGCCATTACCTACAAAGGCGAAGATTACTGCGTTCGTATGTAGGGGACGCAATCGACCAAAAGAACCAAACTGTGTGATGTTTAATGAGGGAAACACCAGCTGTAGGGCTACATACAAACCCGCCAGCATACCGACTGCGCCCCATAAGATGGAGGCGAATGCAAAGTTCCGAACGATCTTATTATCGTAGTTGAACTTTTCCACTTCTAAATTGCCTGCTTGTGACATAGTGAATTAATTATGATTATTAGTTGAATTTTCATTGTCGAATAACATCCGTATCGAAGGCGTATAATCATCATCATATTGGCCATTCTTCACGCTCCATAAGAAGGCCATTAGAAAGCCTACTGCAACGAGAATACTTGCTCCGATTAATAATAACATTACACTCATTTGATTGGTATTTTATCCAAAGCAAAACTACCTTGCCTTTTATAAGATTTTGATGACAGCCATCAAAGCGAAAACTGACATAGGTCAGGTATTTGCTAAGCCAATTCGTTTTGCGCGGAAAGAAGATAAAACAGTAACAAACGCAATAACCGTTATGCTACTGATTGGCATTAATACCGCAGCCACAATTGGGCTTAAATTAGCAGTCACTGCATACGATTCACCTACGATATTATAAAGGATAGAGAGAACGAAGCTAGCTCCGACAATATACTTTTCCTCCCGTGCATAACGCATAAGCAAGGCTAATTTCCAAACCTGACTACCTTCCAAAATAGCGTCACAGGCCGGCGTAAACAAACCAGTTTGATCTGTTACTGCAATGCCTACATTCGCTTGGCGGAGCGCGCCTGCGTCGTTTAAGCCATCACCTAACATCATAACCCTACGTTTATGATCTCGCTGCAAATGTGCGATATAGTCTAGCTTATCTTGCGGCGTTTGATTAAATAATATAGTGGCTTCTTTGCCAAACATACCTTGTAAAACTTCGCGTTCACTAGCATTATCACCCGACAATATATGCAAGTGATAATTCTTCATTTTCAAACCTTGTACCATTTTGGTCAAATGCTCTCTATATCGATTCTTGAAGGCGAAATAACCCAGATGCTCAGAACCTGCCATAACATGCACGACACTTGTATTTACTTCCTCCTTCCACTCTCGTTCCAATACAAAATTCGCTGCGCCCATTCGCCATTCCACATTATTTATCGAAGCACGAATACCTTGACCTTTGATTTCTTCAAAACGGCTTACAGCACAACTATCATCGGCTTCAATACTTTTAAAAATCATGCGACTTAATGGATGAGAACTATGTGCCACCAATGACTTAATAGCAATCCATTGTGCAGGTGAAAGTGTTGGTCCTATAAACTCCACCAACGCATTTTCATGAGAGGTAAGCGTGCCTGTTTTATCAAAAACAATCGTATCAACTTTTGACATGGCTTCGATAACTGCATTGTTTTTAAGATACAATTTACTTCTACCGAAATGACGTACCATGTTGCCGAAAGTAAATGTAGCTGCTAATAGTAAAGTACAAGGACAAGCAACAATTAATACGGAGCTTAATACATGCCACATTTCTTTTTGGTCGTGAAAATACCAATAGCAACTTGCGACAGCCGCGATGCTAAATAATACCAGCGTGAAATATCGACTCCATGGATGAATGAAGGATTGCTCCTTATTTTTATCTTCTCGAAAAGCTACATTATTCCAAAGCTGGGTGATATAACTCTGAGACACTTCGTGCGTGATTTCTAAATCTATCGCAGCTCCTACTTGCTTACCGCCAGCATAAACCGTTTGTTGCGCAAGCACACTTACCGGGAGCTCTTCCCCACTAATAAAGCTATAATCGATATGCGCCTTCTCCGATAACAAGGTAGCGTCTGCAGGTATCAATTCTCCGTTACGAATGCGAATATGATCACCCACTTTTAAATTCGAAATGATACTTTGCTCTTCCTCCCCATTAGTCAAAATTCGAGTGATTCCTAAAGGGAAATACGCTTTATAATCCCGTTCAAAAGAGAATGAATCATAGGTCTTCTGCTGAAACCAACGGCCAATCAACATGAAGAAAATGATACCAGTTCCCGAGTCTAGATAGCCATTACCTACCCCAGAAACAATCTCATAATAAGACCGCGAAAACGTAATCAGTGACGCTAGTGCAATGGGTGCATCAATATTTACAATACCTTGTCGGAGGCCTTTCCAAGCGGAAATAAAAAATTCTGACGCCGACCAAAATAAGACAGGGATGGAAAGTGCAAGGCTCAAATAAGAAAACACCCATTTTAGTGTATGTTGATCAATGTTTCCGCCAGAAAAATAATCTGGGAAACTCAACATCATTATATTACCGAACGCAAAACCTGCTACCCCAATTTTATAGAGCATCTGTTTACTACTAGCAGTAGGTTTTTTACTTTGCGACGTATTATCTAAGCTGATCTGAGGCTCATAGCCGACAAAGGCTAGCAACTCTACTATCTTTCGAAGACTTACTTTAGTTGGATTGAAAGAGATAAATATTTCCTTCCGTTGAAAGTTCGTCTGCGACTTTATCACGCCGGCATTAATGCGATGCAGGTTCTCTAACAAATAAACACAAGATGCACAATGCATTTGTGGTAAGTAGAAAGTAATATTAATGAGAGTATCGCTCCGAAAGGTAACTAGCTTTTGAATGGCTTCTTCTGTATCTAAATAGGCAAAGCGTTTATCAATAAAACGCCCTTTCGCACTGATACCGGCTTGACTATCGAAGTCGTAGTAAGAACACATGTTGTTCTCACTTAACAAAAGATAGACTTGCTTACAACCTTCACAGCAAAACGATTTTTCCTCAATATGAATCGTTTCGTCACACTTTTCATGGCAATGATAACACTCAGTTTGGACAGTGTTTTTTTGCATGTAACAAAACTAGTTTGGTATAATGCTGAAAGATATGATGGAAATCAGTTTTGGAATTGACGCTACTCATTATCGAAAGGCAAGTTTCAATTCATCTTTGCTGAAATTGTTTTACTATGCCTATTTATCGTCAGGTTGGCCATATTCCATCTAAGCGACATATCGTCTTTCGTCAAGAAAATGGAAATTTATATCACGAAGAATTATTCGGTACAGAAGGCTTTTCAGGCCTTTCTTCGCTAGTATATCACTTACATCCTCCAACGGTAGTTAAGCAAAAAGGAGAACCGTACTCTGTTCGTCCAGAAGTTGTTATTGAAGATAATTTACAAGCACGCAGCTACTTAACGTTCAATGCACCAGCTGTCGACGACTTTTTGGAAAGTCGTAAGATCATGCTAGTGAACAATGATTTAAGCATCGGTATTGCAACGCCAAAGAAATCCATGACCGATTATTTCTTTAAAAATGCGGACGCAGACGAAATGATTTTTGTCCATGAAGGAAGTGGTGTTTTACGTAGTCCTTACGGCGAATTAAAATTCGCCTATGGCGATTACCTGATTGTACCACGCGGAACGATTTACCAGATTGAGTTTGCGACAGAAAAGAATCGCTTATTGGTCGTTGAATCTTTTGGCCCTATTGAAACACCCGCTCGTTATCGTAATGCCTATGGTCAGTTTTTAGAACACGCGCCATTCTGCGAAAGAGATTTACGATTACCAGAAAACCTTCAAACCATCGATCAAAAGGGCGATTTCGTCATTAAGATTAAAAAGCGTGGATTGATTTATCCCTACGTTTATGAATATCATCCCTTCGACGTAGTTGGTTATGATGGATGTTGTTATCCTTATGCGTTTTCCATATTCAACTTCGAACCAATTACGGGTCGCATTCACATGCCGCCTCCAATTCATCAAACCTTCCAAGGCAAGAACTTCGTCGTTTGCTCATTCGTTCCTCGCTTATATGATTACCATCCTGAAGCAGTTCCAGCGCCCTATCATCATAGTAATATTGACAGTGATGAATTATTGTATTATGTCGATGGCGATTTCATGAGTCGGAATAATATTCAGAAAGGTCAAATCACTCTTCATCCTGGTGGTATTCCTCACGGACCGCATCCTGGTGCAATAGAAAGAAGCATTGGTCAGAAAGCAACCAATGAGTTGGCAGTCATGATTGATCCGTTCAACCCTGTTAAAATCACCAAGGACGCTTTGGGCTTAGAGGTTCCTGAATATTACGAAAGCTGGATTGGTGGTAAATAATTTTTCAATAATAAATAAACATACGCATGTCAGATTTAACACACGTTGAAAATTTCAACTATAACGAAGCGACAAAAATTTTCAAGGATGCGCAGGATTTCCTCCCTTTGCTTGGCACTGACCACGTGGAATTATATGTAGGAAATGCTAAACAAGCGGCACACTTTTATAAAACGGCACTCGGGTTTCAAGAGTTGGCTTATGCAGGTTTAGAGACAGGTTCTCGAGACAGAACTTCTTATGTTTTACAGCAAGGTAAAATCCGTATTGTCCTTACAAGTCCTTTTGATCCAGACAGTGAGATTTCTCATCATATACGTATGCATGGTGACGGAGTGAAGGTGATTGCATTAACGGTTAATGATGCGTACGATGCGTTTGAACAGACGACGAAGCGTGGGGCAAAAGCATTTATGCAACCGAAGGAAATAAAAGATGAGAATGGCGTAATCAGAATGTCAGGCATTCATACCTATGGCGATACTGTTCACGTATTTGTAGAGCGTAAGAACTATTCTGGCTTATTCATGCCGGGTTATGTCGAATGGAAAACAGAATATAATCCAGGATGGACGGGATTGAAGTATATCGATCATATGGTTGGTAACGTGAGTTTAGGGGAAATGAATATTTGGAGTAAGTTTTATGCGGAGACCATGGGCTTCTTCAATTTGATCACCTTCGATGATAAAGACATTTCTACAGAATATACAGCCTTGATGAGCAAGGTGATGACGAATGGAAATGGTTATGTGAAGTTTCCAATCAATGAGCCTGCACCGGGGAAAAAGAAATCGCAGGTGGAAGAATATTTGGATTTCTATTATGGCCCGGGCTGCCAACATATCGCTGTTGCGACGGATGATATTGTGTTTACCATTTCAGAGATGCGTAAGCGTGGGGTAGAGTTTTTATATGTCCCTGGAAGTTATTACGATACGGTAAAAGATCGTGTTGGAGATATTGCTGAAGATTTAGAAGAGTTGAAGAAATGGGGTATTATGGTTGATCGCGATGAAGAAGGTTATTTGCTACAAATCTTCACAAAGCCAATTGAAGACCGACCGACTATATTCTTTGAGATCATACAACGTAAGGGTGCGAAGTCGTTTGGTAAAGGCAATTTCCAAGCTTTATTTGAAAGTATCGAGGCGGAGCAGGCAAGACGAGGAACTTTATAATAGGTGGTTAATTAGTAAAAGCCGCTGCTTCTAACGGAGTGGGGTTTTTCTTTTAAGGGGATTAGTTTTGGCATTAGCAATAGCATATCCTTTTTCCCACTCAAATTTAGTTTTTAAAAACCGCTGGTTATTTACATAAAAAGAGGAGGTCCCTTTCACTTGTTGTATTGTGGCAGCAAGTGAAACTGCAAGATTGGGTTTAAAGGTTACGGAAACTTTTGTTGGGCACACAATAATTGTCTTCACCTTACATTCAGAAGAAACAAATTCATTCTTGCAACAACGTATCAGTACTTGTTTATAGTGTTTTCTGATAAGAGGTTTTTTGTCCTTCGTAAACCATGAAACTTCGAGCCAGAGGTTGTTCTTCGAACGAGGCATTTAATTAATTTTAAAAGATTAACAAATTGTCGTGATATCAATATGCAGGAGTTAATTCCTGCATATTGAGTGACTGACATTTAATAAACGCTCGCAGTGAATAATAAATTTCATTCTCTTAAAAAAATATCAGATCAATAGAATTTCTAACGCATACCAAAGTGCACGAATTAACTCGTGCACTTTGGTAAAACGCAAAATATTCGAGATTTAGTATAATTAAAACTGAAAATAAATAAACGGCTGTATATCACTCGTCTTCACTTGCATCACTAAGAAAATTAATCCTACTAATAGTAAGGCTTGTACAAACACACTCATTCTTCCTAAGCGCTCCGTTACCCATTCATTGAATCGATTAGGTAAAGCATGTGTCGCATAGGCAAGCACCAATAAGAACGCCAAGAAAGTATAGGCATTAAACCATTGTGCCAACAAGTTCCATTGTATCCCACTTTCAATCTGATGTATCACCTGCCAAGAAGTAGTAAAGTCCTGAGCTCTGAAAAAGATCCAACAAAAACTTACAAAGTGAAAGGTAAATACCCATCCCACTATCGACCATATTTTGCCTTTCATGGCTGGAAGATATTCCATACGCAACTTATCGATGGCTAACATAACACCATGCATCGTTCCCCATAAAATAAAATTCCATGAAGCGCCATGCCAAAGCCCCCCTAAGACCATTGTCATCATCAAATTGAAGTACTGTCTGAATTTCCCATTACGGTTGCCTCCTAAGGGGATATACAGATAATCCCTCAACCAACTACTCAAACTGATATGCCATCTGCGCCAAAACTCCGTTATACTAGTCGATTGATAAGGCGAATCAAAATTTATACCTAAGCGATATCCCATCAACAAAGCCACACCGATTGCCATATCACTATATCCCGAGAAGTCGCAATAAATCTGCATTGCATAACCGTAAACACCTAACAAATTCTCCGTTCCAGAATAAAGCGTCGGATTGTCAAAAATACGATCTACGAAATTAATGCTGATATAGTCACTAATGATCGCCTTCTTAAACAAGCCAGTCATTATCAAAAACAAAGCTTGTCCCATATCGCGCTTGGACAGCTTAATATCTAAACCAATCTGCGGCAGGAAATCTTTCGCACGCACAATCGGACCCGCCACTAAATGCGGAAAGAAGGTAATGTAAAACCCAAAGTCCCAAATGCTTTTTGCAGGCTTCAACTGACCGCGATATATATCAATCGTATAGCTGAGTACTTGAAAGGTATAAAAGCTAATCCCTACAGGTAATAAGACATCAATAAAATGTAGCTTCGAATCTAGTGCATCATTGACCACCGATACTAGGAAATTAGTGTACTTGAAATAAGCGAGCAATCCTAGGTTGACGATCAAGCTAATCATTAAGAACAAAGTCTTTCGCCCCTGTGCTTTCGATTTGTAAATAAGATTCGCCAATACATAATCCGTGATGGTAGAACCCACCAATAAAAGGAAATACCAGCCCCCACTTTTATAATAGAAGAACAAGGAAAATATCGTCAAATACAATACCCTCGCCTTCTTTTGCTTATAAACGAATTGATAGAAAAACAACAATATCAAAAACAGATACATAAACAAACCCGTGTTAAATATTAACGGTTGTTTAGGATCAAATTTTAAATACTCAACTAACTGCGCCCACATTATATTTTATTTTTTTTCATTTAAATTCTCCGAATACGCCTTCATCAAAGCGCTATATAATAACTGCCCTTGCTTCTGATAACCGGCGCGAAGAAAATGGACAAGATCTTTGTTGCCCAACCCTTGATGAAACCAATTACTTACGCTTCCTAAGCCACCCATTATCATATAAAAATCCCAGAAGGCGCAATCATGCGCCATAGAATAGCGACGTTCTATATCGACAATTTCAGCGGTATGTGGATTAGGTTTTAAATGCTGATAATACGTATCTGGCGGAGCCGTGAATAAAATAGAGGCTTCGGGCTGTACCTGACGAAGACGGGTATAAAACTGATCCAATGCCATGTACATAGAATCAGCGGAATAGGTTAAACTCAGTGCTTCGTTAGTACCTAAAGAGATGACAAACAAATCTGCGGGTACCTTACTAATTTGCGAAAAGAAATATCGTGACGCATTATAATCTGAAAACTTCGCACCATTCACCCCAATCATATTGTACTGTACACCTACCGCATCTGTCCGATTTAATTGTAATCCATACAAATGCAAAGGGGTGCTCGTATCTTTAACAGATGGATGTAAACCTAATCTCACGGCAGACTGTGGCTTGCCTAACTTAAATGTCGTTAGTTGGGACTGACTATAGAAAGGGGTTTCACTCGACGCATACGTTTGCGAGCCATCAACAGAACTTATTGAAATAGACTCTCCTGTACTATTATCTGCAAATACGCGCAATTCATTAAAAAAATTAGCACTATCCTCTGCTCGAACATAAATATCAATAAACGCATCTTGCGCCACCTCCAAAGTAATTCCCATCAATCCTATTGGCATCGGCTGCATCGGAAAGGCACAACGTTTCATTTTCCAAGCTGCAGTACTGCCTTTATCCTTCACAGCGTCAGGACCATTGGTGCCAGCAGTGCGATAAGGAAAATAAAGTCCGCGACCGGCATTACCAAAACGTGCTTGGAATGAATCACGTACAGTACCGGTGAAGAAATCAGCTTGTATATGAGAATCGCCGATGTGAACAATACTAACTTGTTTTACTTCGCCAGATGCTAATTTTTTTAATTGCGCATAAAAATGTCTTAACGCAAAATCATTCTCTATCGTATTAAGTTGTTCGTCATACAATGCTTGACTTACCACAGGTTTTGTCTTTGTTGCAGCATGCACCACTGACTTTTTCTTCACAGTGGTTTTATGATGTGTGTTTACTTTCTTTTTTGTGCTTGCCTTCGCTTGTGCAAAAAGAGAATAGTTTACTGTCAATAAAATGAGCACTACTGCAAGTGTGCAGCGAGAGAGAAAGATCTTATTCATTTGGAATACGTTTACGTTGGCGGTTGAATTCGAACAAACAAGCGTCAAACAATTTATCTCCTAATACCTGTCCTCCTCGCGCATTGATATGCGTAAAGTCTTTATTCGCTAAGCTTGGCTTTTGAAACGCCCATTTCTGCATACTTCCATCACCACCCATAGCATCATAAATACTCCAGAAGAAGAGTTGATGTGCTACAGCCATCTGCTGTTGATACTGAATAAACTGGGTCAGCATCGGCATGGTGACGTAGTTCCCATCTACCTTTTCGCTTCTATCACCTACTCCTAACAATACAATCGTGGCCTCTGGATATACGGCTTGTATGCGTTGAATGGTTTTGTCGAAACTCTTTAAGAACCAAGTATAATTCTTAGCTTCTTTCTTCATCACATTGAGTCCATATTCCAAGACGATGAGATCATACGGATGCTCCGTTACCCAATCCGTATTCAAACTAATTGGATTGATATTTGCCAAGAATAAACCGGTCGAACCACGTAGTCCCATATTATCGATAAATACGCCGTTTTGCGACTCAAAAGAAACCCCATAAATCCACGTTTCAGCAGTCAAATGCTGTACCACGATTTTTGTTTGCTTGCAATGCGCTCCGCTAAATAATTTTACTTTTTGTAAAGTGCTCTTCGCTTCTACCGGTATATTCAAAATGGAATCTCCCACACTCACTTCTAAACTGAATCCTCCTTTAGGCGCATAGACTAAGACATACGCTTCTTCGAAATAATCTAGATGCGGGCGATTTACGGCAGTATACTTCACCCAGCTACCTTCAGCAGG
>JACCDJ010687813.1_pt1 | contig 30604 bp, 25 predicted proteins | sample 7444481 | NCBI WGS metagenome assembly JACCDJ01 (sample SAMN15323435, study PRJNA562643) | freshwater metagenome | isolation source: river surface water | place: USA:Blue River Watershed | collected 2017-08-15 | reverse complement strand
ACTACTTACGGACAAAGGCGAATAAGCGCCAAGAAATCCTTATTTTCGCGGACATTTTTAATTTATGATCGCGGTAAACTCAGTTTCTGTGCTCTTCGGAGCCACAGTTTTATTTGAAGACATTAGTTTTGTTGTAAATCCTAAAGAGCGTGTAGGCTTGGTGGGAAAGAATGGGGCAGGGAAATCTACCCTTATGAAAATTATGGCGGGTTGGGATAAAGCCACCTCAGGTTCTATCGATACAGCCAAAGCAACAACCGTAGCCTATCTTCCGCAGGACCTTTTGGTGGATCTCGATAAAACCGTTATCGATGAAACACGCACCGCGTTCAAAGAATTGATTGAATTACAAGATCGCCTAGAGAAAATCTCTGCCGAACTAGAAACCATGGATCCGGCCGACGATAAATTCATGCCGATGTTAGAAGAGCAATCGGATATCATCGAACGTATGACCAATCTAGGGGGTGATGATATTGACTCCCAAATTGTAAAGATTTTAGAAGGCTTGGGCTTCGAACAAAAAGACCTCAACCGTCCAACTCGTGAGCTTTCTGGAGGTTGGCGTATGCGTATCGAGCTCGCTAAAATTCTTTTGCGTTGTCCAGATGTAATCTTGCTGGATGAGCCTACCAACCACTTGGATATCGAGAGTATTCAATGGTTAGAAGGTTTCTTGCGCAATTATCCTGGCTGCGTAGTCCTAGTTTCGCACGATAAGACCTTCTTGGATATGGTTACGAACCGTACCATCGAAATCGCGAATCGTACCATCTATGATTTCAAATGTGCCTATACGCAATATGTTGGAGAACGTAAGATCCAACGTGATTTGCAGATGGCGACAAAGAAGAATCAAGAGAAAGAAATTGAGCAGACACAAGCCTTGATTGATAAGTTCCGTGCTAAAGCCAATAAAGCATCCTTCGCCCAATCTTTGATTAAGCGTTTGGATAAAATGGAAGTGATTGACGTGGATGAAGATCAAATTGCAGCGATGAAGTTTCGCTTCCCAGATGCGCCGCGTAGTGGACTGAATGTGGTGGAGGCTTTAGGAATGACGAAGCGTTTCGGGGATCGTGTGATTTTGGATAATATTAAGCTTTTGGTAGAACGCGGACAGAAAGTAGCTTTCGTAGGGAAGAATGGTATGGGTAAAACCACCATGGGTAAGATGATTGTAGGGGAAGAGAATTTTGAAGGCGTATTGAATGTCGGAGCGAATGTATCTATCGGATACTATGCGCAGCACCAGGCAGAGAAATTAAATCTCGATTATACAGTTCTTGAAACGATTGAACGTGCGATGCGTCCTGGAACGGGTCAAAACGCGCGTACCTTACTAGGCGCCTTCTTGTTCAGCGGCGACAATGTTTATAAAAAGGTGAAAGTGCTTTCCGGAGGTGAAAAGAGCCGTCTTTCGCTTGCGAAGTTGTTGTTAGAAGAACATAATCTATTGATTCTGGATGAGCCTACCAACCACTTGGATATGATTAGTATCGATGTCTTGAAAGAAGCGGTAACGCACTTCAACGGCACCTTGATCGTCATCTCCCACGATCGTGATTTCTTGACAGGACTTACCGAGAAGGTGTTCGAGTTTAAAGATGGTGGCGTAAAAGAATATTTGGGCGATATCAACTATTTCTTGGAGCAAAGACGTTTGAATTCGATTCGTGAATTTGAAATGTCGAATACAAAAGGAAGCAAGAAAGAGAAGAACGAAGATTTTCGTACGAGTGATAAGCGCGATTCAGATAAAGATGCGCAAAAGCGTAAAAAGCAAATCGATCAGTTGGAGCAGAAGATTCATGATAAAGAGAAGGAGAAGAGTGCTTTGGAGGTGAAAATGGCTACCGTTACAGACTTTAAAGGCGCTGAATGGCAACAATTGCAATCGGACTACAATAAAATAAAAACTGATTTATCGCGTATGATGGAGGAATGGGAACAATTGCTAGCTGAAGAATGAGTCGTAAAAAAATCGTCATATTAACCGGAGCCGGAATCTCGGCTGAAAGCGGTATCAAAACTTTCCGTGATTCGGATGGTTTGTGGGAGAATTATAATGTGATGGATGTCGCCACCATTGATGCGTATGAGCGTAATCCTGAATTGGTGGTGCAATTTTATAACGAACGTCGCCGTCAGGCTAATGCAGCCTTGCCCAATGCTGCGCATTTCGCATTAAAGGAATTGGAGCAATCGCACGACGTACACATCATTACACAAAATGTGGATGATTTACATGAAAGGGCAGGGTCGAGTAATATTTTGCATCTCCATGGGCGATTGAATAGTATTCGCACTTTACATCCTATTAAGCCACATTATGCTGAAATAGCTGAAGATCTGGTCCATGGAAGCAAAGGTCCTGATGGATACGATTTTCGTCCCGATATCGTATGGTTTGGCGAAGACGTCCCTAATATGTTCCGTGCCGAACAGTTGGTTTCCTCGGCAGATATCCTCGCTGTTATCGGCACATCCCTACAAGTATATCCCGCAGCAGGCTTATTGTATGCGAAGCCTTATGATGCCGAATTGGTGGTCATCGACAAACGCATTCCGAGTGTTGGAAGCTTTCCGAACATGAAAATAATAGAAGCGCCGGCTACTGAAGGGGTGGACGCCTGGGTGAAGGAATTATTAAGTCAATAATATTCCCTCTTTTATTCTAATGGCTGTTTTGTTCTACTTGATAGTTTTTTTGCTAAAATCATGGAAACGAACAGAATGGTGAATATAATCATGAATACCTCGTTGTCACCATATGATATGCCTAGAATTAGAGTCCCTAAGGCTTGTTGAAGGGATTTATTATGTATCGTTATTTCAAAGGGTAGAATAGGGCAAATGTATACCATAAACAGGTAGCTCGCATATATTGCAGAAAGAATACCTAAAGGGATCGCCAAAAGGACGTACAACGTGTTGATGAAATTGGAATACAACCTATCTAATTTGAGTCGGTTCATTTAAGTAAGTAGATTTTCAGTTTAGTAAGCGCTGTATTTCAAAATTAGCATGTTCTTTTCCTTATTAATGAGAATTAAGGAATTATTAGGCTAATAATAAATATTGCAAAAAAGTAACTAGCAAGTTGTTTTTATACTACCTTGTGCCTTATCATTTAATTTTTTTAATTTTTAATCATGAATTTATTCATTGGAAACCTCGACTACAGAGCCGGGGAAGATCAATTGAGAGCACTTTTCGAACAAGTTGGAAATGTGACTTCAGTTAAAATTGTTACCGATCGTGAAACAGGTCGCGCAAGAGGCTTCGCCTTCGTAGAAATGGCAGATGATGCTGCTGGTCAAAAAGCCGTAGATGGCTTGAATGGCGCTATGATCAACGATCGCCCTATCTCAGTTAAAGAAGCTCGTCCTCGTGAAGAACGTCCGCGCAACAACTTCAACCGTGGTTTCGGTGGAGGTGGTCGTCGTGACTACTAATATTAGGTTACTTCTTTGAAAAAGGCTCAGTTTACTGAGCCTTTTTTATTTTTAAAAATGCTGCTATCGCCTTTGGATAGCCGTACTCTTCCAAGCGTTCCTTCGCGACGCCATATTCTTCGACAAAAAGAGCCGGTACCTTTACTTTATAAAAACGCATCTTCAATTTTTGATGCGATAATAACTGCTTTTCCTCTGCGACTAGTTCTAGACTATACTTCGCATATTCCCAGCCCTGCTTTGCACAGAATGCCGCCCACTCATGTTTGCTAATCTCTTCATCCGCATTGCTTTCCCAAAGGGGTAAGGTAAAGAGTCCTTCCCAAATATCTTTTCCCTTCCTTTGCTGAATTAAAATTGAATCCTTGCTCTCCATTAAAAAGAAATGGAAATAGCGGTTTTTCAGTTTAATCTTCTTCTCCTTAAAAGGCAAATCCTGTATGCGGTTCGTTAAAAAGGCTTGACATTCCTTTTGGAAGGGACAATCTGCACATTTAGGCTGTTGCGGGGTGCAATGTGTTGCACCAAAGTTCATGATCGCTTGGTTGAAATCACCTGGTCGTTTTTGGTCTAATAATTCGTCGGCTAAGCGCTGAAACTCCTTCTTGCCTTGGGTGCTGTCGATCGCGGTTTCAATACCGTAAATTCGACTTAAAACACGATATACATTCCCATCTACCACCGCGTGTGGTAAGCCAAAAGCAAAAGAGGATATCGCAGCAGCTGAATAAGGACCAATACCGGTCAAACTTAAAATATCTTCATAGGTGTTCGGGAACTCGCCTCCGAACTGATCTCGGATGGTTTGCGCCGACTTATGTAAGTTTCTTGCCCGTGAATAATAGCCTAGTCCTTGCCAGAGCTGCATCACCTTCTCAGAGGGCGCATTGGCTAGATCAGTGACTGTCGGAAAGTTTTCAATAAAGCGAAGATAATAGGGAAGCCCTTGCTCAAAACGGGTTTGTTGTAAGATGATCTCGCTCAACCATACGGCATAAGCCCCTTGTCCATGCCAGGGCATAGGACGAGAAGTTTGGGCAAACCAATAGAAAAGTTTTTTGCGAAAGCTAGCCGCTTGCATCATTATGCTTCGTCAAATAAATGGCGCTCCGAGTGATAAGAAGAGCGAACGAGTGGCCCACTCTCTACACATTTACAACCGATGGATTGTGCGAATAATTTATGCGCTGCAAATTCCGCTGGCGGTACGAAACGCTCTACAGGAAGGTGTTTCGGCGTAGGTTGTAAGTATTGACCAATCGTGATAACATCGCAACCGTGCGCATGTAAATCACGAATCGTTTGTTCTACCTCTTCTTTTGTTTCACCTAGTCCGAGCATAATCCCCGACTTGGTACGCATTCCCTTTTCTTTCAAATATTTGATAACCTCCAAACTGCGTTGGTACTTCGCTTGAATACGCACTTGCTTCGTCAGACGTTCTACGGTTTCAATATTATGAGAAACAACGTTCGGATGTGCTTCGATTACAAGATCTAAAGATTCTGTTTTTCCCATGAAGTCAGGAATCAAAGTTTCCATCGTCGTTGTAGGGTTTTGTTCACGAACCGCTTTGATAGTAGCAGCCCAGATAGAGGCGCCGCCATCTTTTAATTCGTCGCGGTTGACAGAAGTGAGCACCGCATGTTTTACTTTCATCAAGAATATCGCTTCTGCGACACGGCGTGGCTCGTCCCAATCCAATTCCGTTGGTCGGCCGGTGAATACATTACAAAAGCCACAGCTACGGGTACAGATATTTCCTAGAATCATAAAGGTGGCAGTTCCTGCACCCCAACATTCTCCCATATTCGGACAATGTCCGCTCTGACAAATTGTGTGTAAATTATATTTATCTACAAGACTTCTTACGTGCTGGTAATTCGTTCCTACAGGCAGTTTCACGCGCAACCATTCTGGTTTCGGGGTGCGAGGTTTACTTTCTGTATTTTCAGCTATTGTTTCGTTAACATCCGCCATCGTTCAAAAATTTAAGCAAAGGTAGGTGGCTAGAAGAAATTCCCCTAATTATTTTTTACTACCGAACTGGAACGACAAATAAATGCTGGTCCAGCTCTGGTGGTTAGGGCCACTCGCCATGAGTGGTGTCGCCCAAAAATAAGTATGATTTTCTACGCCAAATTCTACTAAATTAATTCCATCAGGAGCGCTTGAGAAATCGACTTGGAAGCCAATTCTAGCGCTGATTCCTGGCACGGGCTTGATGGCCCATCCTTTCCAAAATCCTGCGGCTCCGTAAATGAAATTCGGGTCGAGGAAGTGGTCGGCAACACTTTCATTATAAGCTGTGGTAACGAGGTTTGCACTCGTGATTCCATTTGTGCTATTAGAGTCGGGATAAAATAAAATCAACTGATAGGGTTTCAAAAGGGCTAGGGAAGGGCCTGCTGCGTAATTAACCCACAAAGAGACGCCGTTTCTATTGGCTTTATAGCCGAGGAGGTGAGCATTACCCCAACGTACATCGAAGTTGTATAAAGAGTATTGTTTGCCGAAGACGTAGGCCTTTGGGTTGGATGTAATCCCGCCTGTGAAAAACGAACTCATTCGCGTTTCCTTCTCATGCTTGATTCGTCCAAATTCATATTCTACCAAACGGCGTTTGCGTTCAGCCACAATTTTCGCGTTTTGTTGAAAATACGACCAGCCATTATTTTTGAAACGGAAACCCCAAGAGTGATCCTTGGTATAATAAAATCCTGCGTTCTCGCCATAAACGGGCTTACTTGGAGGGGCTGCTTTTTTTGCCTGTCCAAACGCGTTTATAAAGGGCAATAAGGCCAACATTAAAAACAATGTGCGACGCATAGCTCTAAGGTAAGGAAATTCTTAATAAATTAGCCGTGTAAAACTACGAATATGACAGCACGCGTTGAATACAAAGGCGATCTCCGTACGGAATGTATACACTTACTTTCCAAAAACGGAATTATCACGGATGCACCACCTGATAATCAGGGTAAAGGTGAATATTTTTCTCCAACGGATTTAACAGCAACTTCCTTAGGCGCTTGTATCCTGACTACCTTGGCGATTTTTGGTAAAAAAGAAAATCGTAAATGGGACTTCACCGGTACTACCGTAAAAGTAGCGAAGGTGATGTATAACAACCCGCGTCGTATCGGAGAGATTTATTTGGATATTCAGTTTCCAGAAAACACCTGGACTGCCGCAGATCAAACGGTGATTGAACGTGTGGGTCGTACTTGTCCGGTGCGCTACTCTTTACATCCAGATATTAAAATCATTGAAACGTACTTGTTCGACCAGCCGGAGTTTAAGCCGATGACACCGAATGATGAATAATGAATGATGAATAATGAATGATGAATGATGAAGAATTTTTAATTGGTACTAAATAAAAAACGGCCTTCAATTTTGAAGGCCGTTTTTGTTTAAATAATGTGGACCATTAGTCTTTGATGAATTTCTTTGTAAGCGTTCCTTGAATAGGATCTACAACAGAAATGAAGTAAACGCCATTAGCCCAGTCGCTGCAATTAACTTCTGCTTGCTGACAGTTATTATTGTACATCAACTTACCTTGCAAGTCGAAAATTTGTAAAGCTGCTTTGTTTTTAAGTTGAATGTTGATACGGTCGTGACAAGGATTCGGAGACACTAGCGCATTCATAGCTATTGCTTCATGAATGTTTGTGGTCCAATTAAATTCTATAAAATCTTCATATACTGATTTTGAAGAATTCACATAAGCTAATGTGTTGAAACTGTCATAATACTGTGAAATTTTCTCAAGCATTGCGCCTTGGCCATTATACTGATAAAGGTATTTTGACCCACCACCGAAGGTCCATGTACTCGTCGTTGCATCCCATGAATAATTTTCTATCAAGGTTTGATTGTTTTGCGCATCAAAGTTTGAGATGTTCTTACTAACGTTCTCCCAACTTACACCATTATAGTCTTCTTGAATTTCTGTTGAACTATTATTGGCACCATAGGTAACGTTGCCTCGTGTTCCCAAAACCCAAGTATTTGTTGTTAGATCATAGCTGTCTAAATAATACGACTGAATTTGAGAATCATCAATATTGCCGTTCCATGAATGCCAAACCAAGCTGTGTGCTTTAAGACTTGGCTCCCAACCCCCAAAACCATTATAGTTTGATTCAATAAAAGTGGTTAAAACATTTTGTGCTGAATAAGTGTAATTATCTAAAAGATAGGGAACCCATGAATTGGTAGTACCATCATAATAGTCTTGCTGCTCCGTTAATAAGGCGTTTGCAGCGTTATAGGTCATGTTAACACTTCTATCAGAATTTACGAATGTTGAGGTGGTTGCATCCCAATATGAGTTGGTAATACTAGTAGGCAATCCATTGGCGTTATAAGTAAAAACATATTTGTTACTACTTGCAATTAACCATGCGTTGGTTCCGAAGTCCCAATATTCCGACTGATTCATTGTTATATTTGAATGAATATCGTAGGTAATGGTGTTTCTCTGTGAATTCATCCAGGTATTTGAAATATTATCCCACGACTGAACTAAGGAATTTGTCAATAAGCCATTTGAATTATAAACGTTGGTTGTTTTTGAGATGTTCGTACCTGTTTGATCCTTTTGTAGTTTAGAGGTTACATGTGCTTTAGAATCGTAGGTATAAAGTGTGGTATCAGCAAATTGCCACACATTATTCATCATATCCCAATAATAGTTTGTTTCCTTTTTGGGTGTAAAAATACTGTTTGCCTTAGCCTTTGCACTGTTGTTGTGCTTAGGATGCAGTCTTTGTAACGCTGATTTATTAGCGTTCATTTTTGCAAATGCAAATTGTAAGGAGAAGCCCAGACAAAGTACAATAAGAAGTGATTGCTTTTTCATGTGTTTAATTTTATGGTTTGAAATTTAGGTTTTGTTGCATGTTTAAATTACCAATTTGCTACCGAACGATTGAAAATCTCATCTGCAATGAGCTTACAGATTTGGTTGCATAGATCGTTCTCTACCGTTGCGAGTGATTGAGAAGCGTCGTAGGTACTTGTTTTCGTTATCGTTGTGCTCCACGATTCTTTCGAATTCACGCGATTCACATAATCTACTTTAACACTGATTGAAAGCTGATTCGACGCGGCTTGGTTTCCATTTCTACCGATTGCCATAATACTATAATCGCTGATCGTTCCACTGAATTCTAGATCTCCTCCTTTATCAACTATCTGTAAGCGGGTTTCGCGATTAAATTTATCCTTTAAGGTTTCTGTCATTAACTGACTTAAAGCGGGATTGACTTTCATTGCGGTGTTCGGGAAATATTTTACCGTCACACTGCGTATGTTCGGAGCGATCGATGCTCCGGTAAAAGAATAAAAGCCACAAGCCATTATCATAGGCATGCACGCAATTAACAGCAACACATAAATTCTAGTCTTCATTGATATTATATTCTTTTACTTTTCTGTATAAGGTCCGCTCTGAAATGCCTAACTCTTGGGCTGCATTTCTTCTTCTGTTCTTATGCTTTTTCAGCGCTTTTTCAATCAACTCTTTTTCACGTTCTGCTAAATTTAACGACTCATCCTCTACCGGTGAAGTATGTACGACTAAAGTGTTCGGAGTATTGGTATTGATCGGAGCAGGAAGATTAGAGTTGCTATTGCTAGGATGAATATTCATTGCCGTATTCGATGCTTCGAAATAATGCATATCATTCATACTAGAATTACTTACCATCGGCTGTCCTTGTAGGATATTGGCAAAGGCTTGTTTAAGGTCGTTCACATCTTTTTTCATGTCGAACAAAACCTTATACATCAATTCACGTTCGTTCGCGAAGTTGTTATTAGTATTGCTTCTTGTATCTCCAAGTGCCGCAGGCAAAGTAGTATTACCCGCTTCGGGCAAAAAGGCTTTCAATTCCGGAGCACTCAACTCACGCTTATCTGATAAAACGGAAATCTGTTCGGCCATATTCTTGAGTTCGCGAATATTTCCAGGGAAAGGGTAGGCGAGTAGTAAATGTTTCGCGCTCTCGTCTAAGCTAATAGGATTGCTTCTATACTTCTCGGCGAAGCTGATACAAAACTTTCTAAACAATAATAAGATGTCCTCTTTACGTTCTCGAAGTGCAGGCACTTTGATAGGCACTGTACTCAAACGATAATATAAATCCTCTCTAAACTTGCCGAGACTAATCATTTCTTTTAGGTTCACATTAGTTGCGGCTATTACACGCACTTCTGTTTTTTGAACTTTGGAAGAACCGACTTTGATAAACTCGCCTGTTTCTAAGACACGTAGCAGTCGAGCTTGTGTTCCTAAAGGCATCTCTGCTATTTCATCCAAAAAGATCGTTCCGCCATTGACTGTTTCAAAATAACCTTTACGCGCATCCGTTGCTCCGGTAAAAGATCCCTTTTCATGTCCGAATAATTCCGAGTCGATCGTACCTTCTGGTATCGCGCCACAATTGACTGCGATAAACGGATTATGTTTGCGCGACGAAAGTTGGTGAATCACTTGCGAAAAAACCTCCTTACCGACACCGCTCTCGCCCGTTATCAATACAGATAAATCGGTCGGAGCCACTTGCATTGCTACTTGCAAGGCATAGTTGAGTGCTGGCGTGTTTCCTAATATCCCAAATCGTTGTTTTAATGTCTGCAATTCCACGTCCGTTGATTTTAAGCAAAATTAAGCTCTGTTGCTGACATTTTGGCAGTTTAACAATTTCTTTTATTTTGTTATATTCGTTCAAACAACCACACAAAATGAAAAAATTAAGCACGCTCCTTTTCTTGTGCCTTTTCACCTTCGGTGCATGGGCGCAGTGGACTTCGCAAGATAATGCCTTGCCAGGTACTAAATCGATCATTGATATGCATGCCACTAGTGCGACGAACGTTTGGGCCGTCGCTAATCCGCAGCCTGCGGGTGCTGGCACCGCATCTTATGATTTTACGCATACCAATGATGGCGGATTAACCTGGACTGCAGGTCTTATTAACGGCGCTGGCGCAAGTGCCTATAGTAATTCTAGCATCTACGGCATCGACAGCAATACTGCTTGGGTTTGTATGTATAATCCGAATGGTGGTGGCGGTGGCGTCTATCAAACCACTAACGGTGGTAGCAATTGGACTCGCCGTTGCACGAATGGTTTCACGAATGCAAATAGCTTTCCAGATTTCATCTATTTCAAAGACGCAAATAATGGAATCGTTGTAGGCGATCCTGTAGGAACTGATTTCGAAATTTATACCACTACAGACGCCGGAGCAACTTGGACATTAGTGCCGGGCTCTACTATGCCGAATGCAGGAGGTACAGAATATGGTTTGACAGCGAACTATTGTGCAATGGGAAATACGATTTGGTTTGGGACAACTACGGGTCGCGTTTATCGTACAACAGATTTCGGCGCTACATGGACTGCAGCAAATACCGGAGCGAATTATATTACTTCTGTAGCTTTCAAGAATAACTTGGAAGGCTTGGCTTTAGATTCGGTAAGTACACTCTACAAAACGGTGGATGGTGGAAATACTTGGACCAGTCTTGGTGCTACGGGAGATTATTACTCTTTCTTGATTCGTTATGTTCCTGGAACAACGAACACCTATATCGCTGCCGGACGTGATTTGGCTACTGGAACGATGGAAGGTTCTGCCTATACTACAGATGGTGGCTTGTCATGGACGATGTTGGATCAATTGGTTTATCACAATGCCTTTGCTATTTGGGATGCGAATACTATTTGGAGCGGCGGCTATCGTGATGCGGCGCAAGCAGCTACTTTCCCAGGCATGTATTTCTATAGTGGAACTCCTTTTGTGACGAGTCCGCAACTAACATTGGCGAATCCGAATGGCGGAGAAACATTACAAGGAGGCACCAACTATACAATCAATTGGTCGAGCTATCAGGTTGCGAATGTTAAGATTGAATACACGACGAATGGAGGTAATAACTGGAATGCAATTGCAAATAGCGTCCCTAACGTGAATTCGTATACTTGGGCTGTGCCTCAGATTAATTCTACTAATTGTAAAGTTCGTATCTCTGATGCGGCTAATACTACCTTGACATCGATGAGTGCAGCGACTTTTAACATTAGTTCTAATGTCGGAATGAATGAATTATCGCTTGCGTCATTAAACGTTTTCCCGAGTATGTGTAATACAGCATTAACCGTGCAAAATGCAAAAGCAAAGCAATGGTCGATTCTTGCTGCTGATGGACGTGAAGTGATGAATGGGGAATTGTCTGCGGACAATACTATTGCAGTGAATGCATTAGTGCCTGCAATGTATGTATTGCGTATTGGGAATGAAAATATCCGTTTTGTGAAGGAATAAAATTATTTCTTCTGCCAGAAAGTAAGCCCGCTTTCCAGTTCGTTCAGCATGCTGATATAACTGCCGAAGCGGGTTTCTGCTATACGGCCGTCGTTGACAGCTTCTTTCACTGCGCAATTAGGCTCATTGACATGCTTGCAATTATTGAACTTACATTGCGACATTAAGGCGCGCATTTCTGGGAAATATTGAGCGATTTCATGACTTTCGATATCATAGATGCCCAATTCCTTAACCCCCGGCGTGTCGATTACATAGCTGTTATCGTCATAGCTCAGCGCATGGCGTTCAGCGAATGTGGTAGTATGTTGTCCCTTTTCATTATGATCGGAGACGGATTGTGTTTTTAGTCTTAAGCTCGGAATGAGGTGATTGATGAGGGCGGATTTGCCTACACCACTATGACCGCTTAATAAGGTTGTTTTGCCTTTTAAAATAGGCTCTAAAACTTCTAAACCGATTTGCTCTCTAACGGAGATGATATGCACTTGATAGCCTATCTGCTGATAGATATCTTCTGCTTCTGCTAGCTTATCGATTGCATCTTCGTCATATAAATCTACCTTGTTAAAAACAAGTATGACTGGTACATGAAAGGCTTCCGCCATGGTCGTGAAACGATCGATAAATCCTAATGGAACGCGGGGTTGAACCAAGCTTGTTACCAATAATGTTTGATCGATGTTCGCAGCGATAATTTGACGATGTGCTTTTTTATGAGGATCGGAGCGCGTGATTAAATTCTTACGGGGTAAAGGACGAATGATAGTCGCAAATTCTCCATTTGCTTCCATTTCAAATTCTACCTGATCACCTACCGCGATAGGGTTGGAAGATTTGCTATCGGAGAGTCGAAGCTTGCCTTTTAGACGTGCTTTAACAGTCGTTTTTTGATTTGTATGAATGAGATACCAGCTGCCCGTTGACTTAATAACAATTCCCGTTTCCATTAGGCGTTCACTTGATGAATAGCTGCTGCAATAGTATTGAGTAAACTAGGATCCTTTTCAATTGCGTTTCCAACAACTATAATATCAGCTCCGGCATTACATGCTGCAAGCGCAGCTTCTGCGCTACGAATACCGCCACCAACAATGATTGGGGCGCTGATATGATTACGAACCTTTTGAATAAGATTAGTTGGGATGGCTTCTTTTGCACCGCTTCCTGCGTCAAGATAGAAAAGCGAAAGTCCTAACATTTCTCCTGCCATTGCTGTACAAGCTGCGATGTCAGGCTTGTTTGCAGGAATAGGCATGGTATTGCTGATATAAGAAACAGTCGTTGCGGTTCCTCCGTCGATGAGCATATAAGCAGTCGACAATACTTCTATTCCACTTTGCTTCACCATCGGAGCTGCTTGTACTTGTTGCCCGATTAATAAATCAGGGTTACGTCCGCTAATTAAGGATAAAAATAAGATGGCATCTGCGGCTGCCGTTACTTGCATACCATTGCCTGGAAATAAAATTACAGGGATATTGCAGTTTGCTTTTATTTGCTGTGCAACGGATTCCAATACATCCTTTGTTAGCAGGCTTCCTCCAAGAAAAAATAAATCAACTTTGGCTGCTACTCCGCGTTCGATTATTCCAGTCAATGAAGCGTTATCGACCTTATCCGGATCGATAAGCACCGCAAATAACTTTTTGTTGTTCGCGTGAGCGTCAAGTATATGTTGTTTAATTTTCATGTTCGATTGGGAAATTATTTCAATGGTTTTTCGATCACTTGTACCACATCCGCTTTATCACCACTTCCATGAACAAAAGCAACTAGGTTGATATGTTCTGCATTCCATAAGGTAGGGATATTATCCATTTGGAAAACATAAACAGGTACAGATCCTTTTTTTGTTTCGTGTGTAATCAAAGTTCCTGTAGAGTTGGTCAACATCTTACGAAGGATATTGTGATGTTTATCGTAGAAGGTGTCGATTTTGTTGCTTACATATTGCGGGTTGACGATATGATTTTCTACAATCATAAAGCTGATATATTGCGCGTCATTTACATCTGAAGTGTAATGTAATTCAACGCGACTTTTGATCGAGCGTGTTGCTGGATTCCATGAATTGCTCATGGTAATATTAACAGGTGTTGTTCCGTTCAATTCGCTATTCACTAAACCTTCCCATACTGCAGGTGGTGATTGAAAGGCTTTGCTTGCAGGTGGGAAAATATGACGATTGATTAATGCGGTAGGCATACCACTGTATGTTCCAAATAATTTATCGATATCGGTGGATTCTACGGTTTGGAAGTTTTGTGCATTTCCAAAATTATATGGGTGGGTTAGTGGTTCGATGTTTTCATCCGCTACATGTAAGGTAACGCTCACCACTTTGTCGCCTTGTGATTGCATAATTGATTCAGTCGCTTCATGACCGGTCCAACAATTGGTACAACGAACGCCTGAAAACTCTTCAATAAAAACGCGTTTGATTTCAGGAGTTTGCGTGATAGCATCGACATAATAAGAGTCGAGCGCAATGCCACTCTGTTTTACTAAGTCGATTTTTGGTCCTTTTTCAGGTGTACATTCGCTGAAAATACTGGCAGCGGCAAAAAGGCCTAGGCTGAATAAATAGATCTTTTTCATACGTTTAGAATGTAGTGTTTAAGGTGAACTTCAATCCGCTGAAGGCAGGCTCATAACGACAAACGCCTCCGGTACATACAATACCATCGACTTGTTTAACGTAAGCTAGCGTAAGACGCGTCGCATGTTCTGTAAAGGAGACGAAACAGTTGTAATAATGCGCTTGTTCGTGGTTGCTGCTGTGATCAGGGTTTGGCTTAATATTGTACATATCAGAAAGTGCAAAAGACCAACGCGGTGCGATGTTGTATTCAATCAAACCAAAAATCCAAGAACCGTAATCTTGTTTTGTTTCTTGGTATTGTGCTTCTACGCGGATGGATTTTTTCTCTGTGAAACGATGTGTCCATTCTGCATAAGGAATATATGACACCAACATTGGTTCAAGAGGTTTACCACGGTAGATAGCCAGACTATAATTCATAAATTGAAAGCCAAAGTCGTAGAAGTTATTCTTCGATTTTTTGATTTCAACTTCAAGCGAAATTTCTTCGTAGATTTTTTGTTTGTTCAACAAGGTGATGTAAGTATAGTTGCCGTTCGTTTTAATTCCTTTTTTAGGAGTATAGAAGAAGTCGGCTTCGTAAGCCAATTCTCCTAGTTCTTGCGTCGCCGGCATATAACGTGCAGGAAGGCGAAGTGAATTTTGCTTGGATAAAGGGGGCTGGAAGGAAATCATTCCTTTCAGCAATTGCTCGTTAGGAGAGGTACGGAATACAAAATGGTCGGTGCGTTTGAATTGAGCAGTTGCTCCAAAGCCTTTCACAGAGTAGTTCAAAGAGGTAAACAAAACGGAGCCGGGAGTATTGGTAAGCTTTCCGACATTGTTATAAATGGCCTCACTCGTTTTACCCGCATATTCAGCGAATAAACTAAAATTGCCCCAGTTTACCGTATTGTAAAAAGAGTAAGCATAGGTGTTGTATTTCGGGATAAAACGATCTACGTAATTACCTGCACTATCTAAACTGGTGTATGAATTAATGGTAGTTACAATTGCGGCAATGCTGTTGGCGTCGAGCGTGCGATTTACTATCGATGCTCCGGGAGTAATTTGTACCGGACCAAAATCAACATAATACTCAGCATTCGCTCCTTTGATAACTGGATTATAGGTCGTGAAAAGATTTTTCTGACGACCTGAGAAGGCCTTGATATATAGGTTATCGTGTAAGAATTTACCCTTTACTTGAAAGCCGAAGGTAGAGTTGTCAATACCTAATCCGCGATCTTCATACGAACGATAAACAATTCCACTTCCGAATTGATCATAGAAATAACCACCTAGTATGGTGATTCCATTTCCTATTTCTTTGGAGGCATTCCAAAAGCCAACACCTTGTGCTGAATAGTTTTGAGAGGGGTTGTGTAAGTTAGAGTTGTTAAATAAATCAAATCGTACGTTTGCTGTGAAACCGTTATTTGAAGCGTACAATAAGTTCAACCATCCTTCACCACCACTCAGTACGTTGTCATAAAGCGGATTCCCTGCGGCTCCGATAGTCGAATCTCGTTGGTAGAAGTTCTGATTGAGTTGGAAGCTTCCGCTAATGTGTCCACCTGTTGGTAACAAATGACTCTGTGCAAGTGAAGCAGTAGCTAAAAAGCATACAAATAAAGTGCTAAGTAATCTAAAACGCATTTTTTTCGGGTATAAACATCCAAAAATACTAAAAATCAAGGGATTTTTGAAAGCTTTTGACAACAAAAAGGTCACGTCTCCCCAAATTATAAAAGCCTTGCTTTTCAAGCTATTTTATCTCGGAATTTTAGTTTTTTTTGAGGAACTTTTTAACTTTGTCCTCCTTGCCTAATTTTGGCAAAAGTTCAAAATCATTCTTCCCGTGAAACTCACATCTCTTGAAGTAAAAGGATTCAAAAGCTTCGCCGACAAAACGGTCGTTCATTTTAATGAAAACATGACTGGTATTGTTGGACCGAATGGTTGTGGTAAATCCAATGTTGTGGATGCCATCCGTTGGGTAATCGGTGAGCAGAAAGCAAGAATGCTGCGTTCTAATAAAATGGAAGATTTGATCTTCAACGGATCAAAATCCCGTCATGCAAGTCAGTTGGCCGAGGTTTCTTTAACATTCGAAAACGACCAACAGCGTTTAGGGACTGAGTTTAGTACCGTACGCATCACGCGTATGTATTTCCGTGACGGCGAGTCAGAATATCGTATCAACGACGTTCCTTGTCGTTTGAAGGATATTCATAACTTATTTTTAGATACGGGGGTTAGTTCAGATTCTTATGCAATTATCGAGTTGAAAATGATTGAAGAGATCATCACCGATAAAGAAAATTCAAGACGTCATCTTTTTGAACAAGCTGCAGGGATTTCAAAATTTAAAGAGCGTAAAAAAGAAACGATTTCAAAATTAGAGTCCACACAAGGCGATTTAAATCGTGTGGAGGACTTATTGTTTGAGATCGAAGGGAACTTGAAGAATCTAGAGAATCAGGCAAAGAAAACGAAGAAATATTATGAGTTAAAGGATGTCTATAAGCGCGATAGTATCGAGCTGGCAGCCTTTAATGTGGTTCAGTATAAGGAGCAATTCGAAGCGATTAATGGGCAGCAAGAGCAAGAGTCGGAGAAGCGTGTGCAGATGGAAGCAGAATTGCAACAAATGGAAACCGCTTTGCTAGCGGAGAAAAATGTTCTTTCGGAGCAAGAGCGCGAGGTAGCACAGAAGCAGAAAGATTTCAATGAGCTTTTGACGCAAATTGCTGGTAAAGAAGGTGAGAAGAAGTTAGCAGAAGAGAAGAGCAAGTTCTTACAAGAAAAGCAAAGTACCTTAAACGAGCAGATTAAGACCAATCAAAGCACGCTCGCGGTATTGGAAGAGGAAGTGCAAAGAGCGAACACTCGTCGTGAAGAAATTCATGAGGTTCTTTCTACCGCACAAGAATCATTGGAAGCTGCTAAAACTAAATTGGATGAGGTAAGAGCGGCACACGATCAAAAGCGTAAAGCCCTTGCAGACGAAAATCAGCGTAAGCAAATCGTCGACAAACAATATTTTGAAGTTGAGAAGGAAGTTGCCGTTAAAGATGCGCAGAAGAATAGCTTGACAAATGAAATCAATCAAGGTTCGCAATGGATGACTACCACTGCCGAACAAAAGGTTGAGTTAGAAAAGCAATTGGCGCAGTTAACGGAAGAGGTGGGTGTTTTGGATGCGGCATTCAAAGAGGCAGAAGCGCAAGAGCAAAGTTTACAACAGCAGGTACGACAAACACGTGACGAGTTAGATACCTTACGCCAAGCCCTTGCTGGTGAGGCGCGTCAGTTGGATCAAAAGCAAAACGAATATAACTTAACGAAGAGCATGGTAGATAAATTGGAAGGTTTTCCAGATTCTATCAAGTTCTTGAAACAACAAGCGGATTTTCCAAAAGACGCTCCTTTGTTGAGTGATATCATCGCGGTGAAGGAAGAATATAAAGCGGCCGTAGAGAACCTATTGGAACCGTATTTGAACTATTATGTAGTTAATGCTTTAGGCGATGCGATTCGTGCGGTGAACAGCTTGAGTGATGCTAAAAAAGGGAAAGCAAATTTCTTTGTGCTTGAAGAGTTGAAAGACTTCAAAGCAGATGGAAAGTTGATTAATAATGCGTTTTCAGCACTTAGTATTACGGAGTCGGATGCGCGCTATCAGAATCTAATTCATTACCTTTTAGGAAAAGTTTATTTCGTAGATAATATTGAAGAAGCGCCTGTAAAAGAAAATGCAGATTGTTTGTTCTTAACGACCAATGCGCAATATCAACGTAGTCGTTTTTCATTAAGTGGCGGTAGCGTAGGATTGTTTGAAGGAAAGCGTTTGGGACGATTGAAGAATTTGGAGAAATTAGCTGAACAGATCGAAGGCTTACAAAAGGATGTTGAAATTAAAGACGCAGCAATCAAAGCGGCGCAAGATAAATTATCGACCTTAAATCAGGCTTTACAAGGATTCAATTTGAACGCACAGCGTAATGCGGTGAATCAAAAAAATAATGCTTTAATCACGGTTCGTACTAAGTTGGAGAACGTCTCTTTGCAGACGAAAACCAATGAAGAACGCCAGGCGGTTTTGAAGCAGAAAATTGAAGCGGTTGACGCGGATCAAAAGGTGCAGTCGGAGAAATTAGAGGGCTTGCGCACCGAACGTGATGCGTTCCAATTAAGAGTGGATGAATTGACGGTAGCCTATAACGATGCGAATGCCAAATTGCAATCGGAGTCGGAAGCGTTTAATCAAACAAATATTAGTTTTATCCAACAGCAAAATCAATTGCAGACGATAGAACAGGAGTTGCAGTTTAAGCAAAATCAGATTAAGAGTTTGCAAACCCAATCTGAAAACTATCAGCAGCAATTAGCTGGTGCAGATGTGGAAATCGCTCAATTGTTGAAGAGCCTAGAAGTGTTGGCGAATGAGATGAATGAAATGTTTGAGCGTCGTACTACACAACAAACAGAGCTAACGACGATTGAACAAGCCTTTGCAGGTCATCGTGCTATTGTAGAAGAGAATGAAAATAAATTCCGCTCGCTACAAAAGAGTAAGGAATTGTTAGATCAGGTTTTGAATGATATCAAAGACAAGAACAATAACTTGCGTTTGCAAATGAGTTCTTTGCGTGAGCGTTTGAACCTGGAGTTCCAAATTGAAATCGAGACTTTAATCGAGCGCGGACCGAATCCTGAATTGGATTTCGAGGAATTACAACGTGAGGTAACGAAGAATAAAGAGCGTATTGATAAGTTTGGAGAGATCAATCCAATGGCGGTAGAAGCTTTTGAGGAGATGAACACGCGTTATCAATTTATCATTGGTCAGAAAAATGATTTAGTGGCAGCTAAAACGGCCTTGGAGCAGACGATGGCTGAGATTGAATCTTCTGCGAGCGAGAAGTTTATGGCGGCCTTTACGCAAATCAAAGCCAACTTCATCGATGTATTCCAGAAGTTGTTTAATGAGGGTGATCAATGTGATTTATACTTAGAGAATCCGAATGATGTTCTGGATAGCCGCATTGAGGTGGTTGCAAAGCCGAAGGGTAAACGTCCGAGTACGATTACACAGTTGTCGGGAGGGGAGAAAGCACTTACTGCGATCGCTTTATTGTTCTCGCTTTATTTGTTGAAGCCAGCACCATTCTGCGTACTGGATGAGGTAGATGCACCGTTGGACGATAATAACGTAGGCAAGTTCAATAATATGATTCGCGAGTTTAGCAATAAATCGCAATTTATTATTGTAACGCACAATAAGAGCACGATGGCTAGCGTAGACGTAATCTATGGAGTTACGATGACGGAGCCGGGGGTTTCTAGATTGGTGCCGGTCGACTTCCGTAGTTTGAACTAAGTTTTTACGAATATGGAAAAGCCCCGAACAGCAAATGTTTGGGGCTTTTTGCTTTCTATTCGCCGATTTAGGTGGAAAAGATGAAAAAATAAGCCCCTTTTTCTATTTTTCTGTGTACCTTTGCACGTCATTTTACAGGTGAGTTAGGTCGAAATGAACTACTTGCTCATTTGTTTGTTGTAAGAAAAATAGAAAACCAATTGAAATGTCAGCCACTATTGAAAAATTAAGTGAAGTGGTCATCAAGTTTGCCGGTGACTCGGGAGACGGTATGCAATTGACCGGTGGTCAATTTACGAACGCTGCCGCATTGTATGGTAACGATTTAGCGACTTTCCCGGACTATCCGGCGGAAATCCGTGCTCCGCAAGGTACTATTCCTGGGGTTTCTGGTTTCCAGTTGCATTTTAGCTCGAACGAGGTTTTCACCCCGGGCGACTATTGCGACGTGTTAGTAGCTATGAATGCTGCTGCCTTAAAAGCCAACTTGAAGAACTTAAAGAAAGGAGGAATCATCATCGCTAATACCGATGGTTATGATACTAAAAACCTTCGTCTAGCCAACTATCCTGAAGGGGTTAATCCTTTAGAAGATGGTTCTTTAGATGGGTATAAAGTTTATAAAATCGACGTTACTCGTCTTACACGTGAGTCTTTGGCTGAAGTGGCAGGATTGGGTATGAAAGAAAAAGATCGTTCTAAGAACATGTTCGTATTGGGCTTCCTTTATTGGATGTACAATCGTAATATGGACTTCACCGTTAACTTCTTGAATGAGAAGTTTGGTAAGAAGCCAGATATCTTAGAAGCTAACTTGCGCGTATTGAAAGCTGGTTATAACTATGGTGATACCACTGAAACTTTCATGAATCGTTACGATGTACCGAAGGCGAAAGTTGGAGCAGGTACTTACCGTAGTATCATGGGTAATCAGGCGATTGCAATTGGTTTCGTAGCCGCTGCACAACAAGCTAACTTACCTTTGTTCCTTGCTTCATATCCGATCACTCCAGCAACGGATATCTTACACGATTTGTCGAAGTATAAAAACTTTGGCGTAGAAACGATGCAGTGCGAAGACGAAATCGCTTCTATCTGTGCGGCTATCGGTGCTTCTTATGGTGGAAATTTAGCAATCACTACTTCTTCTGGTCCTGGTATCGCCTTGAAAGGTGAAGCTATGGGCTTGGCAGTAATGATGGAATTGCCTTTAGTTGTGGTGAACATCCAACGTGGTGGTCCTTCTACTGGTTTGCCAACAAAAACAGAACAAGCAGATTTGTTACAAGCAATCTACGGTCGTAACGGCGAATGTCCGATGATCGTTATCTCTTGTAGCACGCCTTCTGACTGTTTTGATGTAGCTATCGAAGCTTCTCGTTTGAGCTTGGAACACATGACGCCAGTTATGTTGTTGAGTGATGGTTATATCGCGAATGGTGCTGAACCTTGGAAATTCCCTAAAGCAGCGGATTTGCCAAAAATCAATGTGAAGTTTAAGAAAGCCTTAGAAGAAGGTGAAGAGAAATATTTGCCATACAAGCGTAATGAAAAATTAGCGCGTGCTTGGGTATTGCCAGGTACTCCTGATTTGCAACATCGCTTAGGTGGTTTGGAAAAAGATTTCTTGACAGGTGCTGTTTCTTACGATGCAGAGAACCACGAAAGAATGGTGAAAGTGCGTCAAGAGAAAGTAGATAGAGTAGCAGACTTTATCCCAGAACAAAAGATTGAAGTAGGTGCTGAAAAAGGTAAAGTTCTTGTCTTAGGATGGGGTTCTACTTATGGTTCTATCAAATCAACTGTTTTGGAATTAATCGCAGAAGGACATTCAGTGTCACATGCGCACGTACGTTATATGAATCCGCTTCCTAAGAACTTAGGTGATTTGTTGAAGCAATTCGATCACGTATTGATGCCAGAAATTAATAACGGACAGTTCATTAAGATCGTTCGTGATAAGTTCTTGGTTGACGCAAAAGGATACAACAAAATTCAAGGTACACCGATTTCAAAAACTGAATTGAAGTCGTTCATCATTGAAAATTACTTTTCTAAATAATTGTCGAAACAGCGCAAAATAAATTATCATGAGTACAGCAGCAGTTTTAACAGCTAAAGATTTCGCTAACGATTTAGATATTCGTTGGTGCCCAGGATGTGGTGACTATTCCATCCTTAAGCAAGTTCAAACCGTTCTTCCACAATTAGGTGCTTCTATCGAAAATACCGTATTTGTGAGTGGTATCGGTTGTTCTAGCCGTTTCCCGTATTATATGAACACGTATGGTTTGCATACTATCCACGGTCGTGCAACAGCAGTAGCTTCTGGTTTGAAAGCTTCTCGTCCTGACTTAGACGTTTGGATCATCTCTGGTGATGGCGACTCTATGTCAATCGGTGCTGGTCATACGATTCACTTACTTCGTCGTAACCTTAACGTAAATATGTTGGTGTTCAATAACCAAATCTACGGTTTGACGAAAGGTCAATACTCTCCAACTTCTGAAGAGAATAAAATAACGAAATCATCTCCGATGGGTTCGATCGACCATCCATTTAATCCTGCGGCTTTGGCTTTGGGAGCGGATGCTAGTTTCGTAGCTCGTTCTATGGATCGCGATCCTAAACATCTTCAAGAGATGTTGAAGCGTTCGTACAATCACAAAGGAACTTCTTTCTTAGAGATCTATCAAAACTGTAACATCTTCAATGATGGCGCGTTTGAAATCTTCACTGAGAAGAGCTCTAAGAAAATGCAAACATTGTTCGTAGAACAAGGTAAGCCATTAGTGTTCGGTGAAAACAATGAGTTCGGTATCAAATTGAATGGTTTCACACCAACAGTTGTAAACTTGAACGAAGGTCATTCAATGGACGACTTATGGATTCATGATGAAAAGGATTTGAGCAAAGCATCTATCTTGGTGCGTATGTTCGATAATCCTATGTTGGAAGGCGATCATTTACCTCGTCCTTTCGGCGTATTCTATCAAAATGAGCGTCCTACTTACGAATCTGCTTTCCATACTCAAATCGACTCTGTAAAAGGCAAGAAAGCTGATTTGGATGCGTTGATTGCTGGTAAGGAGACTTGGACAGTGGCCTAATTAAAAATTAAGAATTAAGGATTGAAATTCTTCTTTCTTTAATTCTGATACGAAATAGAAATCCTCTCACGTAACCGTGAGAGGATTTTTTGTTTTATGGATGAAAGTTTAATGCGATAGGATTATGAAAGCCTTAGTGAAACGAGATTTGCTAAGAAAATTGGGAGAAACTGGAAAGTAGAGAATTTAAAAGGAATTGTTTAAACTCGATTTGTATTCGCGAAGTTCGAACAGTAAAACAATTTAATCCTTTTTCGCAAACATCCTTCTATAAAACCATACAAGGCCGAATAATATTAGTCCATACACGACACTAATCGATGTCGATATGATAAACATAAAGACCTTAAATCCTTTTTCCATCATCGCTTGGTAAAGAAGATCAGGACGGTGTTTAAGGTAACTCGACCAAAATAAATTATGAATGATTAATACGGCTAGTCCTTGACAAATCCCCATCCAGAGGCTATAAAGAAAAGGGCGGTCGTTATTTAATTTGATTTGTGCATAGGCACTTAATAGGATGGCTGGCAACCAAAGTAAACCTTCTGCTGACTGACTAGTGAAGTTGTTGATGGTGAGCATCCCTATGAATGCGCCGATTAACAGACTGAGTATACTAAGTGTTCTAAAATAGGTTTTGTTTTCTACCATTTTGAAAGTCGATTTTGAAGATAAGCATCCAATAAAGTTAAGGCCAAATGCGCCTCTACAATTGGCACGGCGCGTGGTACCGGACAAGCATCATGTCGGCCTTCGATTGTTTTTTCAATCAATTGATTGTCTTTATTGAGCATTTGTTGTGGCGTACGAATACTTGAAATCGGCTTGAATGCGACTTTTCCATAGATTGGCATTCCATTACTGATGCCGCCTTGTAGGCCACCAGAATAATTGCTCGCGGTACGTGCTTGCGTTTCGTCAATAGCTGTAAAAACATCATTATGCGCAGAGCCTTTCATACTAGTTCCAGCAAAACCACTCCCAAATTCAAAACCGTGAACCGCATTAATTGAGCTCATCGCATGTGCTAGTTGCGCCGATAATTTATTAGCGAGTGGTGCACCTAATCCGGCCGGCATTCCGCAGGCGTAAAAAGAAATTTCGCCGCCAATAGTGTCTCCATTCTGTGCAATTTCTTCGATACAGTTTTGCATCGCATGCTGCGCAGACTCGTTCGGACATGGGATTTTAGCACTTTGCCAATTAGTATTTGCTAAATGTGCTAATGCAGTTTTTTCGTCAGTCGTCCACTCAATCGGCGTTTCCCAACGCGTATTGCCAATAGCGGTGATATAGGCGTAGCAGTGAATATTTTTACTTGCAAGTAATTGTTTGGCAATGGCACCAGCAGCGACGAGGGGCGCCGTTAGGCGAGCCGAGGAGCGTCCGCCACCAGATTGCTCCCGCAAGCCGTATTTCGCTTCATAGGTGAAGTCGGCATGACTAGGACGAAAGACCTCCTTAATGGACTTATAATCTTGTGAACGGGTATCGCGGTTGCGGATAATAAAAGCGATCGGACTACCGATAGTCATTCCGTTGGATAAACCTGAAAGTATCTCAATCTGATCTGCTTCATTGCGCGCTGTTCCCATAGCATTCCCTCCAGGACGGCGTCTGTCGAGCATTTCTTGAATGGCTTCGCTATTCAATTCAAAGCCTGCAGGACAGCCATCAATGACTGCACCAATGGCCGGACCGTGTGATTCTCCAAAAACGGTAACACGAAATAATTGACCGAAGCTATTCATCCTTCAAAGGTAAGGTTTTTATTAGCTTCTTGCTTCCTTAGCCTGCAAGCTTTACACGTTTGGATTTTTTGCTTTTTTAGTCCGTTTGCGTCGTTTTTTGCCGTATTTTTGTAGCTTAGAGCAGCACGTGAAAAAAATATTCGATAAAAAACAATTTTGGGTTCAACTCAAGCATAAATATCGCTTGATGATTGTCGACGATCAAACGTACGAGGAGCGTATTTCCTTGCGTTTGTCATTGCTCAATTTGTTTATTGTGATGAGCTCCCTAACGGTTCTCCTTGTTACACTAACTGTTTTATTGGTGGTTTTCACTCCCTTAAAGGAATATATCCCAGGATATGGAGAAGGAGGTGCTCGACAGCAAGTAGTGGAGTTGGTTGAACGTGCAGATTCCTTACAAGAAATGGTTGATGCGCATAATCACTACATCGAGAATCTAAATAAAATCCTCAACGATAAAGTAAGTACTGAATTGCCGGATGCCCCATCTAAAACGGATGTCAAGAATTTTGATACCATCCGTCTTGGTAGTAAGTCGGAGGCGGAAATGGAGCTCCGTAAGCAAGTGGAAACGCAGGATAAATTTTCAGTTAGCAAAGGTGCACGCGACGTGAAGCATGTTGGGAGCATTAGTGATTTTTACTTTTTCTGTCCCGTTAAAGGCACGATTACCAACTTATTCAATCCGGTGGCAAATCATTTTGGTATAGACGTGGTTTGTGCCAAAGACGAGGCTATTAAGGCTGTTTTGGCCGGTAAAGTGATTTTTGCCGATTGGACCTTGGAGACAGGATACACCATCAGCATTCAGCATGGTAGCAACCTGATTTCGACTTATAAACATTGCTCTATTTTGTTTAAAAAAGTTGGTAATTTTGTCACTGCCGGCGAAGTAATAGGCGTCGTAGGTAATACAGGTGAATTAACGAATGGCCCTCATCTGCATTTGGAATTGTGGTATAACGGAATTGCGGTCAACCCGAAAGCATTTATAAATTTCAATTAAAATAAATTATCATGTCCGTATTCGAATCTAAATCAAAAGTTACAACGGTAATGCCAACGGCAATTAACCAAGGTACGCGTATCGAAGGTGATATGACGAGTGATGGAGATATTCGTTTAGATGGATACATGTCAGGTAATATGCAGTCGAAAGCGAAAGTGGTAATCGGTGCCGCTGGTTCTATCGATGGAAACATCGCTTGTTACAGCGCCGATATTTCTGGTCAAGTTACCGGCAATATCGAAGCGAAAGATATTTTATTTTTAAAGTCATCTGCTGTCGTTAACGGCAATATCAGTGTAGGGAAATTAGTAATTGAAAGCGGTGCAAAATTCAATGGTAATTGTACCATGACAGCACATACTGTTTCATTAAATGCCACTAGTACAAATAGTGCTGCCGACTTAAGTGCGAAACAAAAGAAAGGCGTAGTTTAATTTACTTGGTAATGACGGAACAGCCGCAGCGCATAGTGATTTTTGCAAGTGGGAGAGGCTCGAATGCAGCAGCGATATGCGCTTATTTTCATGCATACGATCATATTCAAGTAGCAGGTATTTTTACCAATAAAGCCGATGCTGGTGTTATTGAAGTAGCGACTAAATTTCGCGTTCCTCACTTTGTCTTCAATCGGGAAGAGTGGCGTTCACCTGATTTTAAAGTATCCAATTACATTTCAGAAAAAGTCGACCTAATTGTACTTGCTGGATTTTTGTGGCAAGTGCCTGTTTCATTCCTTGAAAATCATTCAGCCCCTGTTATAAATATTCATCCAAGTTTGCTGCCGAAGTACGGTGGTAAAGGGATGTTCGGGATGCATGTGCACGAAGCAGTGAAGGCTGCAGGGGAACTGGAGACTGGTATCACCATTCATAAAGTAACTGCCAATTATGATGAAGGTCCAGTATTGTTCCAAGCGAAGTGTAGCATCGATCCCAATGACGAAGTAGATACTATCCGCAAGAAAGTACAAGGACTAGAATATATTCACTTCCCTAAAGTGATTGAATTTTTATTGACTGCCTTAAAGGTGGTTTAAAATTACCCACTCTTTTCTTTACATGTCATCCATAGAAGGACCTCCTTCCATGCGACCTCTGCTAGGGCGTTTTCCTGCCATTTCATTCGAGAGGGTTCCAAATCTATAGATAGCAGTTAACATCACCACACCACGATCACGACGACGAATTGAATGTTGTTTGAAGTTTGGTCCGGACGTTGTCATGTCCATACGCATCTGACTCAAAGCATCCATCACACTCAATGTCAGGTTAAGACGGTTTTTGAATAAGTCATTTTTCCATCCTCCTGAAATAACCAGTGTGGATGCAAACTTTCCTTGTGCGATTACCATCGGCGCTTGATAGTAAATAGAAGCTTGTAAGGCACTGAACTTCGTCATTCTATAATTCGTATTAAATCTACCTGACCAAGAAAGGAAATTGTTTTGTAAATCCGCTTCGATATTGGCTGCATTAATTTTCGATTCATAGACATTCACATTCAACATGGCATCCCATTTTTTACTGAAGGTCATATTGCCTGTCGCCTCTAATCCGTAGTTATCGCTAGAGTAGGCATTTAAGAAAGAAATCAAGGACGTACCATCAGGTAAAACCGAACGATAACGAATCTGTAAATTGTTACTATGACGGTAGTAAAGACTTGCGTTGATACTATACTTTTCTAAACTTCTTTGATAGCTCAACTCAATTGAATGAACTAATTCAGGTTTTAATCCTGGATTTCCTTGACGTTTATTTTGAGGATCGGAGATATCTAAAAATGGGTTTTGACTTTGCGGATTTGGTCTGTTAATACGACGACTATAGCTCAGTTGGATTTGATCTTTCTTGCTTAATGGTTGACGGATAATCGCAGTAGGGAAGAAGTTGAAATAACGATTCTTTTGAAAGAAGCTGTTATTGGTGAGGAAGATATCTTGTAAAGTGTATTCACCGCGTAAACCTAGTTGATACGCAAAGCTTTTATACAATCCCGACTTCGTTAGGTAAGCCGCTGAAATCTGTTCTGTAAAGACAAAGTGATTGCTAATGTCTTGGTTTATATAAGCGCCTTCCATCGAGGTGCTAGGATATAATAACCCAAGATAATCTGCATCGCTATGACGACGAACAATACGTCCGCCTAGCTCATATTTGCCGAATTCGCCGTTAGGAACAGTATAGTCTAATTGCGCATTAATCACTTGAACCTGCGCTTTACTTCTGATTCCACTATGTGCGAAAATACTTAGTAGCGAGTCTTCCTGCATATAATCTTGGCGGCCGTTACGCGACATGTTAGAAATGGTTATATCTGCACTTAACTCTTCTTTTGGTGTGGAGAATTTTTTACGTAGACTTAAGTTGATATCTCCGTTTTGATTCTTATTGTTCTGGTCGTTGAATCTGAAAATGCTATTGGTATAGATGCTGTCTTCGTTTAGGTAACGATAGACGATGTTCTCTGGTTGAATTTCGTTTTCTAAGTTTAAGTTTACACGCGTTCCGAGAGTGGTGTATTTGTCAAGACTGTATTCAGCGCCTGCACCCAATAAATGGTTTTTGTTTTCTGAAGGCATCGACGCAGACTGTAACATATAATAGGTGCTATCAAATTGATTCGTCTCGCGATAGCTAGAACCGCTACCACGACGGTGCTCGCTCTTACCCATATAACTGCCGTAGAAGTTCCATTTTTTATTTCTATAGCTCATGTTTAGTCCGCCAGTATATTTGTCGATGGTACCAGCAGAAGTAGTTACTTGACCATTAAAACCTTGTAATTTATTTTTCTTCATTACGATATTGATGATACCAGACATCCCTTCGGCAGCGTATTTAGCGCTTGGATTGGTAATGATCTCAATGCTTTCAATCGAAGCTGCAGGAATACTAGAAAGCACACTTTTTTTATCGCTACCAAGAATACTACTTGGTCGACCATCGATAAGAATAGTTACATTTTCATTTCCACGTAGAGAAATCTTTCCGTCGATATCGACATTTACACCGGGCACTTGACGGAGTACGTCGTTGCCCGTACCGCCTGCTGAAACGAGGTTGCGGTCGTTATTGAATACGCGTTTGTCGAGGTTTTGCACTAGCATCTGCTTTTCCGCCGTGATTTGTGCCTGACGGAGTTGATTTTGATTTCTAGTTAGAAGTATGCTATCGAAGTTTTTGGTAGGAGCGTTAGGGAGTAGTAGAAAAGGCTCTGTGGTGCTTACATTATAGCCTACGAAAGAGACTTTAAGTGTCATTTTTCCAACGGGAATCTGCGTGATATTGAAAGCGCCTTTGTCATCACTCACTGCGCCTGCGACGGTTTTGTTTTCACGCACTGAAATAACTTCAATGACTGCATAGGGTAACAGCTCTTTAGTTTCTTTGTCGTAGATTTTTCCTGTAACGGAGCCGATGGCCGGGCGAGCACCTTGCGGAGGCATATTGCCTTGCATTTGCTGTGCGAAAGAAATGCTGAATATTGCGCTAAAAACAAGTACTAAAAGGGATATTTTTTTCATAGAAATTCGAGAACTGCAAAGTTCGGAAAAATTCCCTTTTCATCGGCTATTTAACGAAATAATTGAAAAATAGGAGGACTTTGCTGAAATAAAAATGAATGATTTTGCGTTTACTAAGAAATGCACGAGTTAATTCGTGCATTTCTTATGGAAATGTATCGGTAAATATTGTGCTAAAAACTACTTCGAACGTGACATTATGTCTGCGGTTTTTTAGAGATTGATTAAGTATTTTGGCAAAATGTAAGTTTATGTTTAATAAGTTTAATTGAATTAATTTTTTTTAGATACTGAATATTGGAATAAAATTTGATCCTTAAGAATCAAATTTATAAATATGAAAAACAAAGAATTAAAAACATTGGCTGTAGGGACATTGGCCTATGCTAGTTTAAAATCGCTTTCGCCCAAAGTTGATCCCTATACGAGGACATTTGCTGGAGGTTTGCTTTCGAGTGCTTTGATGCTGTCTGAGAATCCTCAGCATCGTTTTTTGGGTGTTGCAGCAGGGATAGCCTCTCTTCTACAAATCTTCGAGACATTTAAAGGAGGGCGTTTAATTGAGAATAATTTTAAACAAAAAATTTATGTTCTGGATGAAAAATTTGGTGTTTCAGAACTCCTGCCAGGTCAATTACCAAGTAATTATATCGATGGTTTGACCTTTAAAGGTATGAACGGTATTTTTAAAGTGTCAGATGGCGTTTATATTAGAGCAAATGAGAATGGAATTATCGAATATCCATTAGGGTTAAGTAAAATGGTCAATCAATGCATACGTGATGCTGGCTATAAGAACATAACATGGGTGAAGCAGCAGCAGGATTCTAGTTGGAAAGCGTTGTATTCAAAATCTCTGTAGATTACGAAATCAAGCAAATTTGTCCTCCTTTCAGTGAATCCTTTTGTGTATCTTAGCAAGGTAAAAATAACATTATGGATATCGCAAATTTCTTGACCGAATTAGGTATTAAAAGTGAAAATAGTGGCGTTAGTACGGGCCGCGAATGGATGAGTGGAAAAGGAGGCTTATTAAGCTCTTACTCTCCGACAGATGGTAAGCTTATCGCAACCTGCACTGCTGCCTCTACTGATGAATATGAAGCTGCAATTGCAAAGGCTGAAGAAGCGTTTAAAGTTTGGCGTAATGTGCCCGCTCCAAAGCGTGGTGAAATCGTTCGTCAAATGGGTGACGCTTTCCGCAAACATAAAGCAGCATTAGGTGCTCTTGTTTCTTATGAAATGGGTAAATCGTACCAAGAGGGTTTAGGTGAAGTACAAGAAATTATTGATATCTGTGATTTCGCTGTTGGATTGAGTCGTCAGCTTTATGGCTTAACGATGCACTCTGAACGTCCGAATCACCGTATGTACGAACAATGGCATGCAATCGGGATTGTAGGTATTATCTCTGCTTTCAATTTCCCTGTT
>JACCDJ010132862.1_pt1 | contig 30741 bp, 31 predicted proteins | sample 7444481 | NCBI WGS metagenome assembly JACCDJ01 (sample SAMN15323435, study PRJNA562643) | freshwater metagenome | isolation source: river surface water | place: USA:Blue River Watershed | collected 2017-08-15 | reverse complement strand
ATCCCATGCGAGAAGGTTCGCGAGAGCACTTTCCGTGACCTCTCCGCGATGATTCTTGAAGAGAGCGTCCTCTGCATTCTCACTCCTGGCCAATCGCAGCGCCAAAGCGTTAACTCCGTACGAGAGGCTCTTGATCCCAACCAATATGCCGTTTGATTCGACCGGGGTTGGGAAGAGGGTGAGGACTACTGGCTTAGCAGAGAGTTCATGTTCCTTGGCGAAGATGAAGATGTGATCATCGGACGTTCTCGTCAGCCGAATACGACCTGTCCGCCCATCAAGCCATTGCAGTGCTCGATCCAATCCGGCGTTGAAGTCACGATCTCCCAGTTGCAGATGTTTCAGACCAGCGATGAACCTGCTCATATGACGATCCCGGGCAAAGATCTGCCCGTTCAATGCGAGCATGGTTTCAAAGAGACCATCCCCCAGCCAGAATCCAGACTCGGTTGGATCCCTGGATGTTGAGATTTCCCATCGATCGACTTCACGACCGTCCTGCCATAAGAATTCGCTTCTCATGCCATGTCTGCAATCTGCATCAGTCGTTCCGCTTTGAGAACGGTCTCTTGCCATTCAAGCTCAGCATCGCTGCCCCATGTGATGCCGGCACCTGTACCAAAATAAGTCAGATCTGGATCGTTGACGAGATCCTTATAGAACGACCTGATCAGAACAGAGAAATGCGCTCGCCCGTTATGTATCCAACCAAGAGTTCCACAATACGGACCACGAAACTCCTCCCACCTCCCAATCACTTCCAAGGCTGAACTCTTCGGTGCTCCCGAGATGGATCCAGCAGGAGTCATTCTTTGGAGAATCTCACTCCACTTCACGCTCTCTCTCAGCTGACCTGTGACATCTGAAACGAGGTGAAAGAGCCCTGGATGCTCTTCCTTATCCAACAACCTAGGGACGGTGACGCTACCTCCCACACAGAGAGGCGAGATATCGTTTCTCATCAAATCGACGATCATCACATTCTCCGCAGAATCCTTCTTCGCAAAAGTTCCATCTCTCGATGTACCTTTGATGGGAGAGGTAGTTATGACTCTCTCGCCGTCACTGCTTTCGACTCGAAAGAATGTTTCCGGTGAAGCTGAGGCAATCTGCCATCGATCACATCTCCAATAACCTGAAGCTGGTGCGGGATGTAGATCTTGGATCAACGCAAAGAGTCTTTCAAGGTTGAGTTCTGACTCGGTACTGAGCAATCGACAGGCATTTACTTGATAGACCCATCCATTCTCGATCTCGCTCTTGATCTCCTGGAGATATCGCAGGTAATGACTCCTTGTAAGAGTAGAAACCCAGTCACGCGACGAAACCGCTGGCTCCTCTCTCTTGAAGGGAACTTTGCTCCATCGATCAAAGCGCATGATGCGCCAGTCCCCCTCGAAGGTGCCCATGACGGCATAGAGCGAATCAGGATCGAGTTCCCGGTCCAGTGGATCCAACGAATTGCTGATATCGGCGGGGTTCTCTCCGTAGAAACCATCCCTCCAGAACGCGCCGTTCATGAAAGAACCGTACTTGACCTAGTCTTTTGAGTGACGTCCGTCGATGCGATAGCCTTGCCGACGCTTCGGCCGGTCGTTGGAAACTTCGGCTCGTCGGAGTCTTGCGGACGTAGCGCAGCTGGTAGCGCGGAACCTTGCCAAGGTTCAGGTCGCGGGTTCGATCCCCGTCGTCCGCTCAAACAATCCGTGACAGCAAGTTTGGTGGAGTGGCCGAGAGGCGAGGCTCGGGACTGCAAATCCCGCTACACGGGTTCAAATCCCGTCTCCACCTCCATATCTGCTCTCCTCAGGAGAGTTCCCTTCCAAGAAAGCGAGGTCAACAATGAGCGATGAATCGGTACGCCCCTGGGGACGCTACGAGATTCTTGGCGAAGCTGACGATCACAAAGTGAAACGGATCCTGGTCTCGCCCGGGAAGAGGCTCTCTTACCAAAGACACAAGTTTCGTGCGGAACATTGGTTCATAGTCGCCGGTTCGGGTGAGGTGACCATCAGTGGTGAAATCAGGGCTGTCAACGCCGGGGATTCGATCGATATAGCAATCGGTGAACTGCATCGGATTTCCAACACCGGCTCCGATGAACTCATCTTCGTCGAAGTTCAAACTGGAAGCTATTTTGGTGAGGACGATATCGAACGATTGGAAGATGACTTCGGTCGGTAACCATCGACATAGGCAGGGTGCAATTACTCCATCATGGCGGTAACATCACGCCCCGCGGACGATTAGCGCAGCGGTAGCGCACTTCCTTGACATGGAAGGGGTCACTGGTTCGATCCCAGTATCGTCCACTCACGACAACCAATCCTGCCTGAAGGGCGCTTCTCTTATCTCTCGGTCGCTTCTCTAGCCCGTATCAAATATTAAGGAGGACCGCCAAACCATGAATCAAGGCTTCTCCGAGTTCATCGCGACGAGGCGCTCGACGAGGGAGTTCAAACCGACCCCCATCTCAGAGGAGTTGATCAATCAACTATTGACTGATGCGCTCACTGCTCCTAGCTGGTCCAATACCCGACCTTTCAAGATTGCAGTTGCATCGGGTGAAGTACGAGATCGGATCAGCGCCGAGTTTGCCCAACGCTGGCAGGTCCTCTCTCGCTTTCGAAACAACGGTCTATGGATCAAACTGAAGATTCTCTTTCGCCGCTACGGTCTTCCGACAAGCAATCGACTCATGATCCGCCCTTATGTTTCAGAACTGAAACCCAGGGCGGAGCGAGTCGGAAGAGAGCTCTATGAGTGGATCGGCATCAAGCGCGGCGATCGTCTCGCTCGCGATCAACAGTGGGGGCGCAATTATGATTTCTTTGGCGCTCCGGTAGCACTCTTCATCTTCATTCACAAGAGTTTGCACGTATATGCAGCCAATGATGCTGGCCTTATGCTTCAGAATCTGATCCTCTCTGCTCACGCTCGAGGATTGGGAACATGTCTACAGGGAGCGGTCATACTCTGGGATGATGTCGTTCGCGAAGAGTTTGAAATCTCTGATGACTATCGCCTCCTCACCGGTCTTGCTATCGGCTATCCCAAAGCGGCGCGAATCAATGAATTCAAAGCCCACAGAATTTCACCGGAAGAAGTTGTAGTGAAACGACGGTTAAAGAACTCCAACAGCAAGTAGTGCCAAAATTGAACCGCCCAGCAGCACCCGATAGACGACAAAAGGTGCGAATGATTTGGTGGAGATGAATCTCATCAACCAAGCGATCACCGCGTAGCCGACCACCATGGCAACGATCGTTGCCACAGCTGTCTCTAACAGCGAAAAGGCGCCACCAGGGTTGGTGATTGCTTCTGCAAGTTCGTTGAAACCACTAGCGAAGACTGCCGGTATTGCGAGGAAGAATGAATAACGCAAGGCATCTGAACGCTCATAACCGAGCAGACGCCCCATCGCGATCGTCGCACCAGAGCGAGAGACGCCTGGAATCAGTGCCATCGCTTGTGCAAATCCGTAGAGGAGTCCGTGAAGAACTGTGAGGTCAGAGAGTTTTCGCCGTGATGGCATTTTCCAATCAAGGAAGCCCAAGATCAATCCGAAGATGATTAGCATCGTTGCAACCAGCCAGAGGGATCGGAACGTTGTTCTGATCGACTCCTGCCCCAGATAGCCAAGAACAAGGATCGGCAATGAACCAACGATGATCAACCACCCGAGTTTTGCATCTCGTCGCCGTTCAAAATCCGTGTTCCGTTTCACGGTGACCAGAACGAAGGAGTGAACGATTCGAGAGAGTTCCTTGCGAAAATAGAACAAGACAGCCAACTCAGTTCCAATTTGAGTGATTGCGGTGAAAGTCGCACCGGGATCGCCAGCCCGGGGCAGGAATTCACCCGCGATTCGCAAGTGAGCGCTCGACGAGATGGGAAGGAATTCGGTCAATCCTTGTAACAGGCCGAGAAAGATAGCTTCAAGCATTACCACTTCCTCCGGATTCCCTGTTCGTGCCTTCATTGCCCATTCCCTTGAGCGAGAGGGCCATCAACCCTCCAAGGGCCAACATGGCAATGGGATAGATCATCGCAATTGGCAACGTTGTCGCCTCGGAAATCAGACCCGTGATCGTAGGCCCCGCGAAATAGCCAGCGATACCCAAGAGGGCGACTCGGGCTATGCCAACTGAAGACGGAATTCCAGGTACGGTTCCGGCCGCCAACATGAATGCAGGAAAGACCGGTCCGACACCGAACCCAGCAACGAAGAAACCAATCACGATGACGAGGAGTGCGATCGAACTCGATTGATCAGAAACCGACCAGGCTGCCATGATGGATGCCAACCAGATGACCGATGAACCAATGGCAAGAAAAGTGACCGTCTCATACATTCCAAAACGCGCATAGAGCCGATCCCCCACGAATCGACTGATGATCATCGCGAAGGCGAATGCGGCAAAGGCAGAGGCACTCAAACCCTTTTCAATCGAGAAATGATCCTCGAGGAGGATGCCTCCCCAGTCGCTCGCCGATCCTTCGGCAATCAACGCGCCCACCGATCCGGCCCCCATCAACCAGAGCGGAAGAACCAATTTTCCGCGCCAGGGCACTCTGTTGGGTTCGCCATCGGTACTGCCCTGATGTTCATCATGTTCCCCATCAAGGAGGAAGAAACTTGATGGAAGATAGAGCGCGATGGCAACCACCGCGACAAGAAAGAGATTCTCGCTCGGCGTCAGGCGATTGGCGATCAATCCACCAAATGCAGTTGTGGCAAATGCCCCCGCACTCCACGCACCATGGAATGAAGACATGTATCGCCGCACTAGGAGTTTCTCTACGACGATCGCTTGAGAGTTCACTGCAACATCAATCGATGAGTATCCCGCTCCTAAGATAAAGAGACCGAGAACGAGAGCTTCCATGGTTTCTGCCTGTGAAACGATGATCAAACCAGAGGGCATGACGAACTGAGCCATCGCTGTTACATTTCTAGAACCAAATCGATGGATCAATCGGCCCGCGAATTGCGCGCCTAGCGCAGCACCGACACTGCTAGAGATGAGAACCAAACCAAAAACCCCATCCGAGAGTTGCAATGATCTCTTGATCTCAGGAATGCGAGGCACCCAAGCCATCGAGACGATGCCCATCAAGAAGAAAAGCGCCCAGAGGGAGTTGCGAGCAGCGAACGGATTGTTTCGGTTACTACCGAATCGAGCGCCCTTCACTCCTCTGGTCGTCACTCTTGTCATTAACCCTCAACCGTGATGCCTTCGACCGCTAAGGGGCCATCCACCTCGGTGAGGAAGTAGATCAATCTCCTCGCCTCTGAGTCATCGGTACTCACTGTGACCGCCTGGGCGAATCCAATGTCAATGACACGACATTCACCGAATGTCAGCGAAGTTGCCGAGAGCAACATCGGGTAGTTGGTGCCTACGATCACGGAGAACTTCTCGATATCCACGTCATCTCGGAAATTCTCGGAGAAGAAGGAATAAGCGGCAGAGACGTTCTGGGAGCGGAATGAAAACGCTTGATTTTGAACCAAGGTCTGTATCTGACGTGCGTCAGATTCCTCGCAGGCTACCGCCGCTGATTCTGGGGATTGCGAGGAAACGACTGAGGAAAAGAGCGATGCTGCTAGCGAAAGGATGAGCACGACAACGAGTCCGAGCGTTAACTGTTTACGGTAGCGAAACATCCTATGACTTCCCCACAATGCGCTCTACGAATCGCAAGGACTCTTCAAAGATGATCCCCGCGTCGAAATCGAGCGTGGCAACGTGATAACTATTGGTCAACTCGATCCGATTCTTCTCAGAACTTGCGATCTCACCCAAGATGATCTCCGTATTCGAAACCGGCAGGACGTGATCCTCAACGCTATGGAAAAGAAGTGTTGGAAGAGTCATCTGGCCCAATAGCCGACGCGTAGCTTTCAAGAACTTGTTGAGCTCAAGTACCCCTCGAGTTGGCAGAACGTCATAACCGAATTCATCGACACCAGGTTTCTTGATGTCATCACCGACCGATGGAAGTCCTTTGACCAATTTCGCTATCAATGGTCCAAATTTGATCCGCAGACCTGGAATATGAATCATGGGATTGACGAGAACGACCCCTACTAGCTTCTCGTCGGAGGAGGAGTGCTTCGCTGCCACATGAAGAGTGTTTGCGCCTCCCATCGAAAGGCCAAAGATGAAGATCTTTTCGCACCTCTTGCGAAGCTCAGCCAGCTCACTCTCAACTTTCTCGGGCCAGGCTTGCCACGCTACTTCGTTAAGATCCTGCCACCTTGTTCCATGACCAGGAATCCTTGGAACCCTTACCGTGTAACCACGCTCTTGAAAGAAATGCGCCCATGGACGCATCGATGCGGGCGAGCCAGTAAAACCGTGAACGAAGACGATGCCAACTTTGGCGTTCTCGCCCGAGCCTTCCGATGCATAGTCCTCAAGCCAACCCTGTGGTGCGCCCTCGGTTCCCATGCCGCGCAATCTATCGGCTCCCTATCTACTTCAAGGCTCGACAGAACTGATGTCAGCGATAGGGAGTAATTTCTCGCCCATGGAAAGCCAGTTCTCGATTTCGGATCTCGGGGTAGATCTTCGAGAAGCTACCTTCGTGGTCGTCGATCTCGAGACGACGGGTGGGTCCCCCGATGATTCAGAAATCACTGAAATCGGAGCCGTGAAAGTAAAGGGGGGCGAGATCCTTGGTGAATTCCAGACTCTGGTCAATCCCAGAATTGATATCCCCCCATTCATAACGGTCTTGACGGGAATCACTCAAGCTATGGTCATCGAAGCTCCCGCTATTGAAGAAGTTCTACCTGCCTTCTTTGAGTTTGCCGGCTCCCATGAACATACCTTTCTCGTGGCCCATAACGCGCCTTTCGATATCTCATTCTTGAGAGCGGCAACATTGAGAGCCCAACGCCTCTGGCCAAAGTATCGAGTCCTCGACACAGCCAAGATCGCTCGCAGGGTTCTAACGCGAGAAGAAGTCCCAAACAACAAACTTGCAACACTGGCTCCCTTCTTTGGCGCGATCAGCACTCCGAACCATCGAGCGCTCGATGATGCAAAAGCGACAGTCGATGTTCTTCATGGATTGATTGCTCGACTCGGTTCATTCGGTGTCAGCACTGTCGAAGATCTGATCGATTTCTCGAATCGACTCACTCCAGCGCAACAGAGCAAACGTCATCTACTACAAGACCTTCCCAAGGGCCCTGGTCTCTACATCTTTCGCGGACCAGATGATGAACCGCTCTATATTGGTGTTTCAAAGAACATTGCCTCACGAGTGAGGAGTTACTTCTCAAGCTCAGAGGCTCGCAGTCGAGTCTTGGAGATGATCGGAATCGCAGAGCGCATCGAAACCATCTCGACGCCGACAATAACTGAGGCGGAGATTCGTGAGATAAGGATGATCAAGAGTCTGAAACCTCGCTACAACCGTCGCTCGAAGTTCCCAGAGAAAAAGGTCTGGATTCGTCTGAGTGATGAGAAGTTCCCTCGCTTGGTGACGACTCGCGGATTTCACGCCCTCGAGGATCATGCCGGATGGGCAGGGCCGTTCAGCGGCATCGAAGAGGCAGAGGCAGCAAAGTCGGCCATCTATGAGATCGTGAAAGTGCGTCAATGCACAATCTCCATCACATCGAAGTCCACTCTCCTAGCGTCACCCTGCGCCCTCTATGAAATGAAGCGTTGCGATGCTCCATGCATCGGTGCCCAATCAAGTGAGAGCTACAAGTCGATTGCAATTGAAGTCAAGGAACTCTTGCATGGAAACGCCTCTCGCCTAGAGAGCCAGATCCGAGTTCGCATGCATGAACTCTCCTCGGAAGAACGGTTCGAAGATGCACTTCTGCTTAGGAATCGACTCTCCTCCTTCGCACGAGGCGTTGGGCGAGGTCAACAGATTCGAAGTCTCTCTCGCGTCAAGGAAGTAGTACTACGCAAAGGTGAAGAGATTTTGCTGATTAGACGAGGAAAGCTGGCAGCAACTCTTGCCTTCTCTGGCAATCATCTCGCCTCTAACGATGAGAGCATCATCGAAGAAATTCGAAATATGGGCGAAGTGGTTCCTGACGACTCGACCATTCTTCCATCCGGGAATTACGAAGAGACGGAGAAGCTGTTGCGTATTCTCGAGAGTGAGATTGAACTTCTTGCCATCGACGAGGGTGATGGCCCATGGACGATGCCCGTTGGAAGCGCTGCTGCGCTTCGATTCAAATTATCCGAGGACTTGGGCGACACTCTTCGCCATGGTGAACGGATCGATGGGATGAGTCACAACCGCTTCCGCCCCTGACCAACCTGCGAGCCAAGCATCTTGGGCCCTGCCTGTGATGACCAATGTGGGCGGACAGTCGAAGATTTCGTCCTTGAGTTGGCGAGCGATTCCCATTCCACCCTCAGGAACCGCCTCTCCGTCAAGAATGAAAAGGTCAGGGCGATCCTTTCCTCGGGCAAACTCTTTGACTGCTACCCCGGTCGCAAATTCCACTATCTTGTGCTCCGGATGGTGTGAAGAGACCCGGCGATCCAAAGCCTTGATGATCGCTGCCCTGACGGCGCTATCGTCCGAATAGAGGGCAAAAACCAATTTCTTCGCCTCTGGTTGATAGCCGATCTCTGGCGTTGCGCTCTTGGCGGATTCCATGACCGGCAGTCTAATGGAGCTCGGTAAAAGTGACAGTTTCCGAGCTCCCGATCTGGTTAGAGGAAAAGTGGCGAGCGCCACCTCATTTTGCGAGGGTTCTACTCTCCAAGACCGCAGGAAAACACTGCACCATGAGGAATAATCGCCACATGTCTCAGGCTGTCGCCACACCAGGTCTCAAGGTCAATCGCCCCAATATCGTCGCAGTCGGAACCATCATCTGGCTTTCGAGCGAATTGATGTTTTTCGCTGCGCTCTTTGCAATGTACTTCACCACCCGCGCTGTTCAAGGTCCAGAAATCTGGGCCGAATCCACTGCGCTGCTCGACATTCCTTTCGCATCGATCAACACCACGATCCTTGTGCTCTCTTCGGTCACCTGTCAGTTCGGTGTCTTTGCTGCGGAGCGATTCCAAGCGCGTCGCACTGGATCGTTGATGCAATGGAGCAAGTGGGGAATGCGTGAATGGTTCGCACTCACCTTCCTCATGGGAGCTGTCTTCATCGGCGGCCAGGTCTATGAATATGCCAAGTTGGTCTCCGAAGGAGTCTCGCTCTCCTCATCGCCATACGGTTCTGTCTTCTACATGACGACTGGCTTCCATGGACTGCATGTAACTGGTGGCCTCATCGCTTTCCTCATCGTCTTGATTCGCACCTTCCGAGCAGGACGCTTTGGGCATAGGCAGGCAACAACAGCGATCGTTGTCTCTTACTACTGGCACTTCGTTGACATCGTTTGGATCGCACTCTTCTCTGCGATCTACCTGATCAAGTAGGCGTGGCAGCAAAATGGTTTTCAATTCGGTAACGAGCATGAAGAACGACCAAGGCAAGGGAGAGCTTTAAGTGTCTTCACTTTCACGGTGGCGCAATCACAGGTTTGCCCGACCACTTCTACTGATTTTCGGCCTCTTTCTCGCCTCTGGGATATTTGCCGCTGCAAATGCAGCCACGGAGGCGATCACTGAAGAGAGTGTGGCTATCTCTGCCGACAAGAGCACACTCATTCGTGAAGGCAAAGAGATCTTCGCCCGCGGTTGCTCTTCCTGTCATGGACTCAATGCCGAAGGTACCGGCGCTGCACCGTCCCTGATTGGCGTTGGAGCGGCATCGGTCGACTTTCAGGTTGCGACCGGTCGAATGCCTATGGCTGACATGAGCCAACAAGCGATGCGAAAGCCTCCTGTCTATGACGAAGCAGAGACAGCGGCCTTGGCCGCATACGTGGCATCACTAGCGCCAGGACCTGAAGCGGTCACAAATGAAGAACTCTCATGGGAGCGTGATGGAAACGCTGCCTCAGGAGGAACGCTCTTTAGGAATAACTGCGCGATGTGCCACAACCTTGCAGGTCAAGGAGGCGCACTGACGCGAGGTAAATATGCACCGACCGTCATGGGTGTTGAACCTCGACACATCTACGAAGCGATGATCACGGGTCCTCAGGCAATGCCTGTCTTCGGTGACAAAGTCATCACTCCTGAAGAGAAGCTCGACATCATCAAGTGGATCAAGGAAGTCGAATCGGAACCATCCCTTGGCGGAGCAACCCTTGGTCGCGTTGGTCCGGTAACTGAAGGACTTCTCGCGTGGACTCTTGGCCTTGGACTACTCATCGGAGTCGCTGTCTGGCTCACTTCGAAGGCGAGGTAATTCATGTCGATTCAACCCATTCAAGATCCAGGATTGCCAACGCACGTTCATCGCAAAGCCGATACCGACCCTCTTGCCGCCAAGCGTGCTGAACGACAAGTCGCGATCCTTTTCTTGATCTCAGCTCTAGGAACCCTCCTCTTCATCTACTCCTATGTTGGTATCGATCAAGATCAATTGATCTTCTTGCCGGTGATCGGCACCACCAATGCACATCAACTCTTCTTGGGCCTTGGACTTGCAATCTCACTCTTCTTCATTGGAATGGGTGCAGTCCATTGGGCGAAGACGTTGATGCCTGATCATGAAGTGGTCGATTATCGAAAAGAACAACGATCCAAGGATGAGGATCGAGAGGCGCTCGTTGCGACAGTCAAAGAGCAAGGCGCAACTGCAGGACTAGGTCGCCGTACCTTGATCAAGAGGACTTTGGGACTCTCCCTCGGGCTTGCTGGTCTCTCTCCCCTGCTCCTACTTCGCGATCTCGGCCCGCTTCCAGGAAATGAATTGAATGAGACCAATTGGCGCGCGGGCACTCGACTTCTTACTGACCCGGCACTTCGTCCTATCCGCCCTGCCGATATTGAAGTGGGCGCGGTCGCTCAAGTCCTGCCGCAACTTCCTGAGGGAAGAGAGCGGACACTCAATGACATTGCGAAGGATGCACTCCTACTGATTCGCGTTCGCCCCGAAGAATTCAACCTTACCGAGGAACGCCTCTCCTGGACCTATGAAGGCATCATCGCTTTCTCGAAGATCTGCTCGCATATGGGTTGTGCGGTGGCGCTCTATGAGCAGACGACAAAGCATCTTCTCTGCCCTTGCCATCAATCGACCTTTGATGTCACTCGTGCAGCTGAAGTCATCTTCGGTCCAGCAGCTCGACCGCTACCCCAACTACCCATCGGCGTTGATTCTGAAGGCTACCTCGTAGCAAAAGCACCGTTCAATGAAGCAGTAGGACCTAGTTTCTGGGGGCGTGATTCCGCATGAAAGCACGTGAAAGAGCAGCCGGCGCAGTAGCGAATTACATTGACGAGCGAACCGGCGCCGCCAAATGGATGAAGAAGACGCTCACCAAGGTCTTCCCTGACCATTGGTCATTCATGCTGGGTGAGATCGTCATGTACTCCTTCATCATCCTTCTACTCTCTGGCACCTTCCTTACCTTCTGGTTCGATCCATCGATGCGTGAGGTTGAGTACGAAGGTTCATATGAGCCTCTTGAGGGTGTCCATATGTCAGCTGCCTACGCATCTGCACTCCACATCTCCTTCGATGTTCGAGGTGGACTCTTGATGCGACAGATCCACCACTGGGCTGCGCTCATCTTCTTGGCTGCGATGGTTGCCCATCTTCTTCGCGTCTTCTTCACCGGAGCATTTCGCAAACCACGTGAGATGAACTGGATCATCGGCGTTGGATTGTTGACGCTCGGAATCGTTGAAGGCTTCTTGGGTTACTCGCTACCTGATGATCTCCTCTCTGGAACTGGAATCCGCATCGCAGAAGCGATCATGCAGGCCATACCGGTCGTCGGCTCTTACATCTCGTATTTCGTCTTTGGCGGAGCCTTCCCAGGGGAGCTCTTCATTCCTCGTATCTATACCGTTCACGTCCTCTTGATCCCGGGAATCTTCTTAGCCCTGATCACTGCTCACTTGATGTTGGTCTGGTATCAAAAGCACACTCAATACCCAGGATCAGGACGCACCGAAAAGAATGTCGTGGGATATCCGCTCCTTCCCGTCTACATGGCCAAGGCTGGTGGTTTCTTCTTCATTGTCTTCGGATTCACCGCATTCCTTGGCGCGGTCGCACAGATCAACCCCATCTGGATCTACGGTCCATATACACCCGCTCAAATCGGTGCTGGATCACAGCCTGATTGGTACATGGGTTGGCTTGATGGTTTGGTCCGTATGGCCCCACCTATCGAAACACATGCATTCGGGATTACGATTTCATGGAATATCTTGATTCCGGGTCTGATCGTTCCGGGAATCCTCTTCACTTTGATGGCACTTTATCCATTCATCGAAAGCTGGATCACCGGCGATAAGCGAGAGCACCATATTCTCGACCGTCCCCGCAACAATCCAAACCGCACCGCTATCGGAGCGATGGCCCTGACTTTCATGCTGGTCACGTTGATCAATGGCGGTAACGACTTGCTCGCTACCCACTTCGATCTCTCCATCAATCAGATCATGTGGTTTAGTCGCATCGGCATCTTCGTCCTTCCTCCGATCGCCTTTATTGCGACGAAGAGAATCTGTATCGCACTACAGCGCGCTGATCGAGAGATGGTTCTTCATGGCAAGGAGAGCGGACGCCTTGTGATGTTGCCACATGGTGAATTCATCGAAGTTCATACGCCACTCTCCCCCGAGAAGGCTTATACGCTCACATCACACGAGCAACTCCCACCGCTGCTTGCACCAGAGAGCGATGAGCGCGGTGTAGCCCTACCGCGTGGATTGAGAAGTCGTATTCGTGCGCGCTGGTCTGCTGCTGCATCGGAACAAGTTGCAAAGCCGACTACAGAGGAATTGAAGGAGATTGAGCACCACTAAGTCATTCATTGATGGCTTAACCACCAGCGAATGATGTGAAAGCGTTGATTAACCTTCGACGTGCTCTTTGAGACGTACCAGAGTCTTTGCCATCATGATCGGGTTTGCCTTCAGGGCCCCCGTCATCTCTAGCCAGCGTCGACTCCGAGATGGGCGCGCATCGAACTCTTCGCGCACAAGAGTGCGATTGTCATCTATCGGGGTGAGCTTGTATCGCCACTCCCAACGCATCAGGTGGCGCCAGGCGATCTCGCGATCCTCCTCGAAGGTGACGACTTCATTTGTGATCCGATAGGGAACCTTGATGCGCATCGACATGCCGAATTTTGCACCGAGATAGAGTCTCTGAGGACCAGAGAGCGCGCCTTTGACGCTTCCCGATCCGTCAATCAGCGCATGTTTTGCTGGATCAGCCAATAGATCGAAGATGGTGCGCGCAGATGCCTTCACTTCGATCTGAGCGGCAAGCAGGAGCGGATCGCCCGTCTCAACGATTTCGGCTCTAGCTCTCTCCACGTAGGCACCGGTTTCTAGTGCTGCTGATATTCAGGCTTCTCGTATTCAAGTACGAGGCCCATAACAGAGATGACGAGCGCCCCAACGCCAATCAAGAAGAGCCACCAACCAATGATCAGACCCAAGCCCGTCAAAGTGGAGGTGAAACCGATCGCCAACGGCCACCATGAGTATGGCGGGAAGAAGCCAATCTCACCGGCACCCTCTGAAATCTCTGCCTCGAGGCGATCTTCGGGAAGTTGATTGCCGAGACGCCGGTGGGTGAACCAGAAATAGAAAGCGATGATGAGTGAGAGACCTGCGCTCAGAGTGAGAGCGGTCAGGCCGACCAACTCTCCGCCTTGCATCCAATAAACGACGGTAACGAGAGCGTAGAAGGCCGTGAGAAAGGCGAAGAGCTGCCAACCGAATTTCATCGATCAATGTCCCAACTTCTCGGTCTGTATTTCTGGATACTTCAAGTCGAATGCCGGGCGCTCGGAACGTATGCGAGGAATCGAATGGAAGTTATGGCGTGGAGGTGGGCAACTCGTTGCCCACTCGAGGGATGCGCCATATCCCCATGGATCATCGACCTCCACCTTTGGCGTGTTGCGAGAGATCCACACGTTGATGGCAAATGGGATCATCGAGATCGCCAATAGCGCTGCGCCAACGGTCGAGACCATATTCATGAAGGTGAAACCATCGGTTGCAAGATAATCGGCATAGCGGCGCGGAAAGCCCTTGATTCCTAGCCAGTGCTGGATCAAGAACGTGGTGTGGAAACCAATGAAGAGGATCCAGAAATGGATCTTTCCTAGCCTCTCATTGAGCATCCGGCCTGTCATCTTCGGCCACCAGAAGTAGAAGCCAGCGAACATCGCGAAGACGACCGTTCCGAAGAGAACGTAATGGAAGTGTGCAACGACGAAATATGAAGCCGAGACCGCGAAATCCAATGGTGGGCTTGCCAAGATGATTCCGGTGAGACCACCCAATAAGAAGGTGATCAAGAATCCGATGATCCAGAGCATCGGCGTCTCGAGCGTGATCGAACCCCGCCACATCGTTCCGATCCAGTTGAAGAACTTCACGCCGGTAGGGACGCCGATCAAGAAGGTCATGAAGGAGAAGAAGCCAAGGAGTACCTGGCCTGTTGCGAACATATGGTGTGCCCAAACGGCTACCGATAACGCTGCGATCGCTATCGTTGCCGCGATCAGTCCCTTGTAACCAAAGATCGGTTTGCGGCTAAAGACGGGAAGGATCTCGGAGGCGATTCCGAAGAATGGCAAGGCAAGGATGTACACCTCAGGATGGCCGAAGAACCAGAAGATGTGCTGCCAGAGGAGCGCACCACCGTTTGCCGGGTCGAAGATGTGCGAACCAAAGAGTCGATCTGATTCAAGGGCGAGGAGTGCAGCTGCCAAAGGTGGGAAGGCCAGGAGGATGAGGATCGATGTCAGTAGTACGTTCCATGTGAAGATCGACATCCTAAACATCGTCATTCCCGGAGCGCGCATGGTGAAGATAGTGGTCAAGAAATTGACACCACCGAGAATCGTTCCCAAGCCACCCACGGCCAGACCGACGATCCAAAGATCGGATCCAATTCCTGGTGAGAATTCAGTGCGAGAGAGCGGCGCGTATGCCGTCCAGCCAAACGAGGCCGCACCACCTGGTGCCAAGAAGCCCGCTGTGGCCATGATGCTTCCAAAGAAATAGAGCCAATAAGAGAGCATGTTCATACGCGGGAAGGCGACATCTGCTGCGCCGATCTGAAGCGGCATGATGACATTTGCAAATCCGACGAAGAGCGGCGTTGCGAACATCAAGAGCATGATCGTTCCATGCATGGTGAAGATCTGGTTGTACTGCTCCACGCTCATGAACTGAAGGCCTGGCCGAGTCAATTCAGCGCGAATGAAGAGAGCAAGAATTCCGCCGATCAGGAACCAGGCGAAGGAAGTTACGAGGTACATATGCCCGATCGTCTTGTGATCGGTCGTGGTGAGAAGCTTGCGGATCATCTTCCCCTTAGAGGTGGGAGCGATGCCTGATGCGCGATTTTGCATCTCCAAACCATTGACCGGACGTGTTGCGTAGGTGGTCATGCGTTAGCTCCCTCTTCCACAGCTGCGGCCTTCAAAGATTCGATATATGCCTGGTATTCAGCCTGAGTGACGACTTTGACATCAAAGAGCATCTGTGAGTGTTGTCGTCCGCAAAGAATGTTGCAGCGACCTGGGTAGGTGCCAACTTTCTGCGCAGTGAATTCGATTTGATTTTCGACACCAGGAATGTTTTGAATCTGGATCATGAAGGCGGGAATCCAGAAGCCATGGACCACATCGCTCGCAGTGATCTTGAAGCGAACCTTCTCGCCCACCGGCATGTAGAGCGTAGGAGGTTGAGCTGGCGTTCCCGTCACTGTCGTTCCAGGACCTGCCTCTTCATAGGTGAATTGCCAGGACCATTGAATTGCATTGACAGTGACATCATGAACTTTGACGCTCTGGTTGGTAACTGGAGTTACTTCCTTGATTTCATTCTGCGCTCTTGCGGTGTAGCCGAAGAGGACTGCGACGATGATGAACGGGATGACGGTGTACGCCACCTCTACCGGAACGTTGTATTGGGTCTGCTTTGGAAACTCATCGTTCTTCTTGCGATGAAAGAGGATCGGCCAGAGGATCAAAATCAAAGTGATGAGACCGACGATGGCAGCTGCCAACCATGCGCCTTCCCATAGACCAAGCGATGCATCATTGACGCTCGAGAGACCCTCTTCGTACCCGAATCCGCGGATCCCATCCATCGAGCATCCTGCTGTGACCACCAATAACGCGAGCGGCGCGATCGCCTTGAGAATCCGTCGGAACATAGGCGGAAGAATATCGGCCAAGTTCGCAGGGCGAGGAGCCTACGAGTAAGGTTCTTTGGGTGTCGCCGGTCACAGGAGATCCTGCTAAGAACTATCAAGATTTAATCCCATTCAGGGAGGATCAACTCTCTCTCTTGAGGTCTCTCTTTTCATCTGGCGATTCCGACCCACGATGGAGTGTTGGACCTGGCGCTGAAAATGCCATCAAACTCAATCGCTCCCGGGAATTCATTGCCCAGGCTTGGGGTCTTCCAGCTGAATCCCTGATCTTCGTTCCTGAGAGATATCTGGCCTTTCATCTCGCCATCATGGGCAGCTTCGGATCAGGCGAGTTTTCGCGCCTCGCCTTCTCCCCCATTGAGAAGAAGGAGATCCTTGCCATTGCTTCAGCCCTACCGACCTCTTCGAAGGTTGAAGGAAGAATTTCCCTTTCGGGGCAGGTTCTTTTCGAATCGTTAGATTCCGAGGCGCTCATCATTCATCAGCTAAGAAATGGTGAGACCGGAATACACCGCGCTGAAACTCCTTATGCGCCCACGATCATCGATGCGACGAGTGCCACACCGAACCATCTTGCTCTCAATGACCAATGGCGGGCTGTTGTCATCGATGCCACAAGTTGGGATGGGCCACGGGGTGTTTATGCGTTGGCCATCAATCCTGATTTCGCTTGGAAGAATCCATTCCCCACGCTCGATACCGCTTTTCCGATCTATGGCTCGAACTACGGGCTAACCATGTTGGCGGCTGCCACTCTCGAACAGTTCATTGCGGCCGATCAATCCGCGATTTCAGAAGGAAACCATCTGATTCGTGCAATTGCCTCGGAAGCAGGCGATGTCGATGTCGCAGGCGAAGAGACCGGCGATCGACTTTCGCTCTCCTTTCTCTACATACAGAGCGAAGAGCTTCAACGTCGCCTCTACCTCGAGGGATATCTCGTCGACTCTGGATCAGCATGCTCATCATCCGTGTTGGAGCCAAGCCATGTCTTGACTCGCATGGGCCTGCTCTCTCAAGGCAATGTGAGATTGAGGATTCGTCCAACGAATCTCGCCCATGTCGAAGAATTCGCCCACGCTCTGGTGAAGATCGTTCACTCGTTGCGCAGCCAAGTCTGATTGAGGTCCTTCAGTGATGATCGTCGATGCTAGAGGCAAGAGGTGCCCGGAACCGATCATCGATCTGGCGCGAGCTCTCAAGATGAATGATCAGGAGAGGGTCTTTACTTTGCTCAGTGACGATCCAGCAACGATGAGTGACTTGTCTGCATGGTCAAGGATGACCAAGCATCAGGTAACGAGAGTTGATGAAAATGAGTTTCTCATCGAGAGAAACCCTTAGGCCATAAAGGTACTTGCCAGGCGCGAGGAGATCTCACGAGCGGATTCACTGCCATATCGCTCTTCAAATCGAGCCAAGAATCCCTCTGCAGAGAACCGGTATTCCTGCGTGCCTTTGGTTTCGATCACGTACGTTGCCAGCATCGAACCTAACTGCGCGCATCGTTCGTAACCCAATCCCCATGCAACACCAGCTAGGAATCCAGAGCGAAAAGCATCTCCGACTCCGGTTGGGTCTACCTTGGATTTCTCCTGTGGGACTCCTACATGAATCGGATCAGTTCCATGCGATTCCACTTTTGCGCCGTCGCTTCCGAGGGTGACCACCCTGGTTCTGACTTTCGCGAGTATCTCTTCATCGCTCCAACCCGTCTTCTGCATCGCAAGAGCCAATTCATACTCGTTGAGGAAGAGGAAGTGCGCGCCATCGATCAAGGCTCGAATCTCTTCACCATTCATCCGCGCCAATTGTTGAGAAGGATCAGCGGCGAAAGGGATTCCCTCTCGTCGACATGTTTCGGTGTGGCGAAGCATTGCTTCAGGATCATCAGGCGAGATAACAACGAGATCGAATCGACCGACCTTCTCCATGATGGGAGCTAACTCGATCTCACGAGCCTCGCTCATCGCCCCGGGGAAGAAGGATGCGATCTGATTGAGCTCGGTGTCAGTTGTGACCATATAGAGAGCGGTGTGGAGTGAATCTGAGACTCGAACATGTGAGGTGTCGAGTCCATGGCGAGAGAGCCAGGCCTCGTAGTCGGTCCAATCCGAACCTACGGACGCAACCAAGATCGGATTGAGCCCGAGGGCTGCCATTCCAAAGGAGATATTCGCGCCACAACCTCCGCGGCGCACATCGAGACCGTCGACAAGGAATGAGAGCGAAACCTTCGCCAGGGAGTCTGCGACGAGAGAATCAGTGAACTTTCCGGGGAAAGTCATCAAGTGATCGCGACCGACCGAGCCGGTCACTGCGATGCGCATCGAGAGAATCTAGTGCTGAATTAGTTGAAGGAATCGCCGCACGCACAGGAACCTTGTGCATTGGGGTTATCGATCGTAAATCCCTGCTTTTCGATGGTATCGACATAATCGATGCTTGCGCCCATCAAATAAGGAACTGACATCTTGTCAGTGACCACTTTGACAGAACCAAACTCAGAGACCGAATCTGAATCTTCGACTCGATCATCGAAGTAGAGCTGATAGCGAAGACCGGAGCAACCACCAGGTTGAACAGCGATCCTGAGGACCAAGTCATCGCGACCCTCTTGTGCAAGGAGTGAACCGACCTTGGTCGCCGCTACTTCGGTTAGGATGACGCCAGTCATTGAAGCTGTCTCGTTGCTCATATCTCTGTTCTCCATTCGGGCCTGCAGTACCCCAATGGTATAACGGTGATGAGACGATTTCCCCTTGAAGCCTCCTGACCGCTTGCTTTGATCCGTTCATCATCCTGCGCCAACTCAGAGGCGAACTAGACTTCTGCCATGACCTCGCTCATCGAATTCCTGCGGGCTGGCACCGCGCCAGATCTGGAGAGCGAACGCGGAGTCTCTTGCGCAGGGGAACTCCCCTCGCCCAGTGACCCAGATCTCGTTAAGAGGGCAAGGGTTGCTAAGGAAACTCTCGGCAAACGAGTGATGATCCTTGGTCATCACTATCAACGCGACGAAGTGATTCAGTTCGCTGACATCACAGGTGATTCCTTCAAGTTGGCGCAGGCGGCAGCTGAGAATCGCGATGCTGAACTCATCGTCTTCTGTGGAGTTCACTTCATGGCGGAGAGCGCCGACATCCTCACTTCTCCATCGCAGCGCGTCATCCTTCCTGATCTCGCTGCAGGTTGCTCTATGGCGGATATGGCCTCGCTCAATCAAGTCCGTGAAGCGTGGAAAGTATTCGAAGAACTGGGTATCTCCTCTGGAACTATCCCTGTGACTTACATGAACTCTTCGGCCGCCATCAAGTCATTCACCGGCGAGAACGGTGGCACTGTCTGCACCTCATCGAACGCTGAAAGAGCGATGCGCTGGGCATTTGAAGAAGGTGAGCGCGTCTTCTTCCTTCCCGACCAGCATTTAGGTCGCAACACTGCAGTGCGCCTCCTTGGGTTATCGCTCGATGACTGTGTTCTCTACAACCCTTGGAAACCGCGCGGTGGATTGACCGATGATCAACTACGCAATGCCAAAGTGATCCTCTGGCGCGGACACTGTTCCGTACATGGTCGCTTTTCGCTGAAGAATGTCGAGGATCGACGGGCTGAATTCCCCGGAGTATCCATCTTGGTCCATCCTGAATGCCCCCATGATGTCGTCATGGGGGCAGATGTCGTTGGAAGCACAGAGACCATCATCGCAACGGTTCGCAACGCACCCTCTGGGTCGAAGTGGGCGGTAGGAACCGAACTCAACCTCGTAAAACGGCTCGCTTTAGAGAATCCCGATAAGGAGATTCACTTTCTCGACAAGACGATCTGCTACTGCTCAACGATGAACCGAATCGATCTGCCTCATCTGGTCTGGGCTCTGGAATCCCTTGTCGCCGGCGAAATCGTCAACGTGATCTCAGTCGATGAGAAGACTTCTAGATTCTCGAAGTTGGCGCTGGAACGAATGCTCGCTCTACCTGCACATTAGGCAGCACATTAGGCAGCACATTAGGATTCTCCACGTTAGTGAGCTAAATGCTCCACTAGAACTTTGACGAGAGGAAGAGTCGTGAACGAGAAGAAGGGTCGCCCGACTCGTAAACGCAAAGAAGCTGAGCAGGAACGAATCGTTCCAAGACTCGCCCCTGCGGCCGATAAAGCGCGAAAGAAGCTCCTCAAAGAAGAAGCGCGCAAGGCTCGATCAACGCAACGCGCTGCATTCATGCGCGGCGATGAGAATGCGCTCCCTCCCAGAGACCGCGGTCCGGTTCGTCGATTCGTTCGCAACTATGTTGATTCCCGCAGGTCTATCGGCGAATTCTTCTTGCCGATCGTGATGGTGCTCCTCTTCCTAGGGTTGAGTCCCAATCTTGAGATTCGTCTTGTCGCAACCGCGATCCTCTATGCCGTCGCCCTCTACTCCGTCATCGAAGGTTTCTTGATGGGAAAGCGGATCAAGGCAGAGGTGAAGAAGCGATTCCCCGGCGAACCCACAAAGGGTCTAGCTATGTATGGCTGGGTCAGGTCGACTCAATTGCGTCGACTCCGTGCACCACTGCCGCAGATCAAGCGCGGAGATAAGAACTTCTAGATCCTCTTAAGGACGGGGATTAGGGCTCTTCGTCTCAGCGGGTGAACGTTCTGCAACTGAGCCCACCGCATCGTCAATCGCTCTCATCACAGCAGGCTCCAACTTCACTCCCACAGCTTTGACATTCTCTTTGATCTGAGCCGGCTTTGTCGCTCCAATGATCGCGGAGGAAACATTCTTGTTTTGAAGTACCCAAGCCAGCGCTAACTGTGCCGTCGTGAGTCCAAGATCCTTGGCGATCGGTTCGAGCCGAGTCACAGCAGTGAGGATGTCGTCTCGCATCCAACGCGAGATCATCGCTGCGCCACTCTTCTTATCAGTTGCGCGCGATCCCTTCGGAGGCTTCGCGCCAGGTTTGTACTTTCCGCTGAGAACGCCTTGAGCCATCGGTGACCAGACGATCTGTCCGATCCCTTCCTTCACTGAAAGTGGCACAACTTCCTTCTCGATCACTCGCCAGAGCATTGAATACTGTGGTTGGCTAGAGACGAATCTCGTGTACCCACGATCCTTTTGGATCTTCAATCCATCGCTGATCTGCTTCGCATTCCACTCTGAGAAACCGATATACATCACCTTGCCGGAACGGACCAGATCTTCGAAGGCGGTCAGCGTCTCCTCGAGCGGAGCTTCGAAATCGAATCGGTGCGCTTGGTAGAGATCGATGTGATCGGTATTGAGTCGCTTGAGGCTGGCATGAACTGACTCAAAGATATGTTTGCGTGATAGACCTCGTTCATTCTTGCCACTGCCTGTCGGCCAGTAGACTTTCGTGAAGAGTTCATAGGACTCACGTTTGATGCCTTTGAGGGCCTTGCCGAGGACGCTCTCCGCTCGAGTGCCGGCATAGACATCTGCTGTATCGAAGGTCGTGATCCCCACATCAAGGGCTGCCTTGACGCAGCTGATGGCGGTCTCTGCTTCAACCTGGGATCCATGAGTGATCCAGTTTCCGTAGGTGAGTTCTGATACGTAAAGGCCCGAAGATCCGAGTTTTCGAAATTCCATGGCTCCACCTTAGGCGAGACTCCAAGACACTCCAACTTCAACTCGGCATCTATTGAGCTCCCATCGAAGGCCGTTGCTACTCTTCGCCCACAACTTCATAGTTCGTCGTCAGGGGAAGTCTGGTGAAAATCCAGCGCTGACCCGCAACCGTCATAGTCGGAATGCCTGATGTCGAACATGCCACACCACCCGTCGAGGTCTGCGGGGCGGAGCCATGATGTTCTTGGCGCTCAATCGAGCGTCCCACCATGTCACGCTTCTTGACCTCTCTGAAATATCTCGTCATCAACGAGATTCGAGAGGAAAAAATGAGAAAGACAATCACAGTTGCACTCGTCGCGATTATTGCGACGCTCTTCCAACCAGCCCAGGGCGCAACAAAGGGTTATCGATACTGGGGATATTTCCAAGCAGCCCCGAATGCCACCTCATGGAATATGGCCATGACTGGTCCAACGACGAATGTGAAAGATGGCTCGGTCGAAGGCTGGGTACACACCTTCAGTAACGATGAAATCGACGCCTATCAACCTCGACTTGCGCCCAATTTCGAGAAACTTTGCAAGAAAGTGAAACCGGTCGCGAACAAGAAGCGAATCGGCATCATCGTTGACTTCGGAATAGCTGCGATACGTCCACGAGGAGAGTCACTGCCGAAGCGGGTATCCACCTGTGTTCAGGTGGATACCAATGCGACCGGAGCTGAAGTCTTGGCGGCAGTGACAAAGATTCGTGCCGCTTCCTCGGGTTTCATCTGCGGCATCAATGGATTTCCCGCCACTGAATGCAGCGCCGAAATTGCAACCCCTCGCTCCCTATCAAAATAGCCGATAGCTGATCACGATGAGCGCCACCCTCACCGAAAGACAATCGTCGGTGAAGTTCCATCCCTTTGCATGGTGGGGGTGGGCCGTTCTCCTTGCGTTAGTACTCTTCATTTCTAACAAGCCCTGGTTCGCAGCCGGTTTGATTCTCGGCTGCTCGTTCCTGGTCAGGAAGTTCCGTGGAAATGATCCGTGGTCGCGCTCCTTTTCGGTTGCGATGCGCTTCATCTCTGTGATCATCTCGATCAGGATGCTGATTGCTATCTTCTTCGGTGTCCCGATTCCAGGTACGACTCTCATCACGTTGCCTACCGTCCAACTTCCCGAGTGGATTGCAGGTATCCGATTAGGCGGCGCAGTCACGAGCGAACGTCTCACTGCAACTCTCGGTGAAGTCATGATCATTGCTGGGGTAGTCGCGCTCTTTGCGACCGCTACCTCGCTCACTTCCCCTCACCGATTGATTCGCTCGCTCCCCCTTGCCTTCTATCAACTCGGATTGATACTGACCATTGCGACTTCGGTCTTTCCACAACTCGTCATAAGTATCAAGAGGATCAAATCTGCTCGACGAATGCGCGGACAAAATGTGGGCGGGATACGACAGTGGCGCAAGATCGCCATGCCCTTACTTGAGGATGCATTGGAACGTAGCCTTGATCTAGCGGCTGCCATGGAATCCCGAGGCTTTGGTCAGCGAGTGCGTCGCACCACGTATCGGCCAGATCTCTGGGGCGCAAGTGACACCTTGTTGATCCTCTTCGCGCTCTTGACCATGCTGGCTATCTTCTCTGCTCAGTCACCGCTCTTGCATCTTGGCGCGGGGTTGGTCTCCTCAACGTTGGCTCTATTGACGTTCACTCCATCGAGGCGAATCTCATGATCGCTTTCAATAATGTTTCACTCATCTACCCCAATTCTCAAACCACGGTCTTTGATGGAGTCTCCTTCGAGGTTCGCGAAGGTGAGTTCGTACTCCTCATTGGTTCGACTGGAATCGGCAAATCTTCCGTCCTCAAATTGATGAATGGCCTCGTCCCTCATCACACGGGTGGGATCTTGAGCGGCGATATCCAAGTAGATGGCATCTCAACCCGGACAGTTCGTCCCGGAGAGCTGGCACATCTGATCGGAATCGTGGGACAGAATCCGCTCCACGGATTCGTTACCGACATCGTCGAGGAAGAGATTGCCTTCTCGCTGGAATCGCTTGCCATCGAGGAGAGTGCGATGCGAAAACGTGTAGAGGAAGTGCTTGACCTCTTGGCATTGACGCCACTTCGCAACCGGTCCATCGCCACTTTGTCAGGCGGTGAACAACAGAGAGTGGCCATTGCTAGTGCGCTGGTGATGAATCCAAAGATCTTGCTCCTTGATGAACCGACGAGTGCGCTCGATCCCGTAGCAGCTGAAGAGGTGTTGGCGATCTTGCAACGTATCGTCCATGACCTGGGTATTACCGTGGTGATCGCAGAACATCGACTCGAGCGAGTGATCCACTATGCCGAGCGAATCATCTACATATCCCCTGAGGGCTCAATCCTCGTCGGTTCACCCGAGCAGATCATGTCTCAAGCATTGATTGCGCCGCCGATCGTCGAATTGGCCAGAGCCTTAGGTGTGAAGGAGACGCCACTTTCAGTCAGAGATGCCCGCAGGTCACTTGAACCTATCTCAGCGCGTCTGGAAAAGCTCTCCCCATCAAGACCCGATGAATCTTCAGTCAAGGATGGAAATCTCAATAATGAATTCAACATCGTCGAATTCAAAGAGGTATCCCTTGGATATGGCGAAAAACGCGTCGTGGAGAACCTTTCGCTTCGCATTAACAGTGGAGAGATCGTCGCCTTGATGGGTCGAAATGGGGCAGGAAAATCCACACTCCTTCGATCGCTCACCGGAGCTTTAACGCCATCGAGGGGTTCGGTCACGGTGCAAGGTCGAAATCCCGAAGGGTTCACTCCAGCAGAGCTAGTCGCAGCGATCGGCTTCGTTCCACAAGAACCAAGTGATCTGCTCTACGGACAAACTGTTCGGGAGGAATGCGAACTCGCTGATCGCGATCAGGAGATTGAGATTGGTTCAACTCTCGCTCTCCTTCGAAGTTTCCTACCTGACGTTGAAGAAGAGACCCATCCAAGAGACCTCTCAGAGGGCGAACGGCTCGCACTTGTACTTGCCATCGTCTTGGTAACAGACCCTGCAATCTTGGTTCTCGATGAACCTACCCGAGGTTTGGATTATTCAAGTAAATCGCGACTCATTGACATCCTCAAAGAGCGAGCGAGGGATGGGAAAGCGGTACTGCTTGCAACCCACGATGTAGAGCTCGTCGCGGAACTCGCAGATCGCGTTCTCTTCTTGGCTGATGGAGAACTGGTCTCAGATGGAGACGTTCGCAAGGTACTCACCGCGAGCCTGCCCTTTGCACCTCAAGTGACAAAGATCTTCGCACCGCAAAAGTGGCTAACCGTCAAAGAAGTGGTCGAGGCGCTCCATGAATAGGAGACCTAGGAACTATCTGCGATTCTCGCTCTCGGCGAAGATCGGCATCGCCTTGACCTCAGCAGTCTCCTTTGTGGCATTCACTTGGCCGCTCTATCTTCCAGAAAACATCCTGGGCTATAGCTTGACCCAGGATAAGTATTGGATCTTCTTAGCCCTGGTCCCCATCTCACTCTTACTCCTTGGTCTCGAAATCAATAAGGGCGTCTTGGATATCAAGTCAATTGCTCTCCTTGCTGTCCTTGCAGCAATTGCGGCGGCACTTCGTCAGATAGGTGCCGGTGCCGTAGGTATCGAACCGATGTGGTTCATCATCATCCTCGCATCTCGCGTCTTTGGCCCGACCTTTGGATTTGCTCTTGGTTCGATAGGAATGACCCTCTCTGCCCTCATCACGGGAGGCATCGGACCATGGCTGCCGTTTCAGATCATTGCTGCATCGTGGATCGGCCTCTTGGCAGGATCGTTGCCAAACAAACTACGCGGTCGAATCGAAATCGCACTCTTGATGGTCGTCGCGCTGGTTTCAGGAATGACATTTGGATTTCTGATGGATCTTCAGATGTGGCCGTGGCTCTTGGGGACCGACACTTCACTCTCATTCATCCCCGGTGATTCGATCGAGGCGAATCTGGAGCGATTCATCGCCTTTCATTTCCTCACTGCAATGGCTTGGGATATTCCGCGCTCACTACTCACAGCGATATTGATTGGCGTGACCGGAGCGCCGATTTTGGGTGCCTTGCGCCGTACTGAGCGACGCGCCTTTTTTATCAGTGATATCAGCGAACGCGAGATGGCAAGAACGGAGCCTTGACCACTTCGTAACTGCCGACTCGACCCCGCACATCGATCTCGACGAGATCTCCTACTTTGACCTCGGGAGAAACCAGCGCGAGAGCGATGCCAAGCTTCAAGTTAGGAGAGAACGTTCCGCTCGTCACCTCTCCGATCACCTTCGCATCACTGAGAACTTTCATTCCAGCCCTCGGAATGGTTCGATCCTGAGCCAAGAGCGCTACCGAGCGTCTCGTTGCACCCTCTTCGCGGATTCGTAGGAGGGCATCTCGGCCATGAAACTGAGCCTTCTTCCAACCTACTGCCCAACTCACTCCCGCTTCTATTGGATTGATCGAGGTTGAGAGTTCGTGACCGTGAAGGGCATAACCCATTTCAGTTCGCAAGGTATCTCGCGCGCCGAGCCCTGCAACGCGTCCATGGAATGAAGGAAGTGCAGCAACGAGCCGTTGCCAAATATCGAGAGCACTACCGTTCGCAACGGGGGCAACGATCTCGTACCCAAACTCTCCCGTGTACCCGGTGCGACAGAGCGTTACCGAAGGTCCGATCTCGGCGAAGGACATGTAGTCGAGCGACTGTGGGAGAGAGATCGAGATCGACTGGAGAAGAACCTCTGACTTAGGGCCTTGCACTGCAATGACCGCATAATCACGATGCAGATTCTTCACCGTGATCGATGACGGCGCCGCCTTATCGATCGTGCGAAAGACTTCGCTGCAATTTGATGCATTAGGGATTAGTAAGACTCGATCCTCATTGATGCGATAGGCGATCAAATCATCGATGACGCCACCGCTCTCGTTGCAGAGCAAGGTGTATTGCGCCCCACCATCTTTAACCTGAGTCAGGTCATTGGTAAGAATCGAATCGATTAAAGTGACTGCTCCCGTGCCTTCGATCAGGATCTTTCCGAGATGGGAAACATCAAAGATCCCAACCTGCTCTCGAACCGCCCTCTGCTCAGCAATGACTCCCCCATCACTACCGGGATACTCGATTGGCATCAACCAACCACCAAAATCGGCCATCTTCGCTCCAACCGAGAGGTGATATTGGTGAAGCGGCGAAGTAAGGAGTGAGGGCGTGGATGGCACTTCTTGGTTCACTCCAATAACCTAGCCGATGTTCTCCGCTACAGCGCAGGAAGCATCGGCTATGAGAGGAAAGAAATGACTCTGGTAAAGGCGACTGATCGGAAAGTCTCTGCTGAAATTCTTGTCGTTGGACTCAGTCGCATCAACGCCACCTCCGGCAAGAAGAGTCCTCGCCTCCATATTGAATCGGGCGACATGTCCATTGATAGAGCTGGATTGATCGATGCTCTGCAAGATATGGGCGCGACAGGTGCGGCAGATGAAGTGATCAAGCTTCCCGCCCAGGGATATCGCCTACTTGTTCTGACCGGTCTTGGCGAACGTAGGAGTTCATCACGTTACTCGGCTGAAGTCCTACGGCGTGCAGCCGGCGCCGCTTCCAGATCGCTTGAAGGTCATACATCAGCAACATTCTCGCTGCCCTATGACTCGCTCGAAGATCTTGCAGCCATCGCAGAAGGCGCTCTCCTTGGAGCATATGCATTCGATGAATTTCGTGGATCAACTTTGAAGGATCGAAAGAAGCCTCTCCAGGAGATCGAGGTTTTCACAGCCAAGGCAAAGAACAAGGCTTTGAAGCCACTCCTTGATCGCGCAAAGATAATCGCAGATCAGGTGCATCTGACGAGAGATCTCATCAATACTCCTCCAAGCCATCTCACTCCAGATTCCTTCGCAAAACGACTGAAGAGTGAGGCAACAAAGGCCGGCCTCAACGTCGAGATCCTCGATCACAACCAACTCAAGAGCAAAGGCTTTGGTGGCATCACTGCTGTAGGTCAAGGTTCTGCAAATCCACCACGACTCCTTCATATCTCCTACGCCCCTCGCAAGACCTCGGCTAAGAATCCGTTGAAGCGTCTGGCCTTCGTCGGGAAGGGCATCACCTTTGACACAGGCGGCCTCGCTCTCAAACCAGCTCAAGGCATGGAAGCGATGAAGTCCGATATGAGTGGCGCGGCGGCGGTCACCGCGGCAGTCATTGCGATCGCTCGATTGAAGATTCCAGTAGCCATCGACGCATGGGCTCCGCTTGCAGAGAATATGGTCAGCGATAGCGCGACTCGTCCCTCAGACATCATCACCATCTACGGCGGGAAGACGATTGAAGTGCTCAATCCTGATGCAGAGGGTCGATTAATCCTTGCTGATGCCTTGGTTCGAGCTGCCGAAGTGGGCGAGAAGGCTGGCGGATTGGCAGGCATCGTCGACGTTGCGACGCTCACTGGCGCGCAAGTTGTTGCGTTAGGAACACGCACCTCTGCAGTTATGACCAATAACGATGAGTTCCGCTCTAAGTTCCTGAAAGTTGCAGAGGCCACAGGCGAACAATTCTGGCCGATGCCATTGCCCGAGGAACTGCGCGCCTCACTCGACTCCCCCGTCGCTGATATGGCTAACATCGGAGATCGCATGGGCGGCATGCTCGTTGCGGGCCTCTTCTTACGTGAGTTCGTTTCCAACGATCTGCCATGGCTCCATCTGGATATCGCCGGACCTGCCTACAACGAGGGAAAGCCCCACGGCTATACACCGGTAGGGGGAACGGGAGTCGCAGTTCACTCTCTGATTGCCCTCGCGGAGGCAACCGCCTCCTCCTGAAACTGGCAGAATTGACGGGTACTGCTCAGAGGAATTCCCAGATGGCTTTACATAAGTTGTTCTGCGAAGTAGTAGACGTTGTACAAGGTGTAGAAGGTGTAGAAGTTGTAGGTAGTCGAGTAACAGAGGAGCGTTGCGGTGGATTTTGATCTCGTCGTTCTAGGTGGAGGCTCCGGCGGTTATGCCGCGGCGCTTCGCGCGTCACAATTGGGACTTCGCGTCGTTCTCATCGAACGCGACAAGCTCGGTGGTACCTGCCTCCATCGAGGATGTATCCCGACCAAAGCCCTCCTCCATGCAGGTGAAATCGCCGACAACGCTCGGGAAGCGCACACCTTTGGCGTCAAAGCCGAGTTCCACGCCATGGACATGGCTGGAGTCAACGCATACAAAGATGGCGTCATCTCCAAGCTCCATAAGGGTCTTCAAGGTCTGGTGAAATCTCGCAACATCACCTACGTCGAGGGTGAAGGCAAATTAGTTGCTCGAGATACCGTTGAAGTGAACGGCGTGCGCTACCAAGGCAAGAATGTCCTGCTTGCAACCGGTTCCTATCCAAAGACGTTGCCGGGTTTGGCCATCGATGGAGAGCGAATCGTCACCTCGGACCATGCAATGCACATGGATTATGTCCCCAAGAGCGTGATCGTTCTTGGTGGTGGTGTTATCGGATGTGAATTCGCCTCAGTCTGGAAATCTTTCGGAGCAGAAGTGACGATCATTGAAGCACTTCCCCGTTTGATCGCTCTTGAAGATGAGAGTTCAAGCAAGCAACTCGAGCGAGCTTTCCGTAAACGTGGCATCAAGTTCGAAGTCGGAGTTCGTTTCACAGGTGCATCTGTCTCAGCGGACGCAGTAACGGTAACTCTCGAGAATGGATCGACCCATAGCGCTGATCTGCTTCTCGTCGCAGTTGGACGCGGACCTGTCTCTCAAGGCTTGGGTTATGAAGAGCAGGGAATCACGATGGATCGCGGCTACGTCCTTGTCGATGAGAAGTGCCGAACCAACATCCCAGGCATTTGGGCGGTTGGCGACCTGATTCCGACGCTTCAACTCGCACATGTTGGATTCGCTGAAGGCATCATGGTCGCTGAGGAGATTGCAGGACTCAATCCACGCGCCATCAATTACGACGGAATTCCGCGAGTGACATATTCGGAACCAGAGGTCGCTTCGGTGGGATTGACCACTTCACAGGCAAAGGAGCGTGGCCACGATGTGGTCGAGCTCAACTATGACCTAGCTGGCAATGGCAAGGCTCAGATCCTCAAGACGGCTGGATCCGTCAAGCTGGTCGCTGCAAAGAATGGACCGATTCTTGGAATCCACATGGTGGGCTCCCGCGTGGGTGAATTACTCGCGGAAGCACAGTTGATCTTCAATTGGGAGGCTGACGCGAACGATGTCGCTCAGTTCATCCATGCCCACCCAACTCTCTCCGAAGCAATGGGAGAAGCTCATCTTGCTCTTGCTGGCAAGCCGCTTCACGCTCACGGCTAAGAAAATCGCCAGACTTCTATGACCAGGACTAAAGTACGAGCGGGACGTTAAGGAGAAAGATGTCATTCTCGGTAAAGATGCCAGCACTCGGTGAGAGCGTCACTGAGGGCACTGTGACCCGTTGGCTCAAACAAGAAGGCGAGACAGTCGCTCTCGACGAGCCGTTACTTGAGGTTTCTACGGACAAGGTCGATACGGAAATTCCTTCGCCTGCGGCGGGAACTCTCTCCAAGATCGTCGTACAAGTGGATCAAACTGTTGAAGTGGGTGCAGAGCTTGCTGTCATTGATGATGGAGCATCCGCATCGTCCGCCACACCCGCGGCAAAACCAGTTGCAGTAGCTCAGCCAGAACCAGTTGCAGCAGCGCCAGCACCTGTGCCAACGCCAGCACCTGTGCCAACGCCAGCACCTGTGCCAACTCCCACTGCTCCTGCGCAATCTGGAGCAACGATTGTCTCCATGCCTGCCCTTGGTGAATCAGTAACAGAAGGAACAGTGACGCGATGGCTCAAAGCTGTTGGTGATGTCATTGCCGTAGATGAACCGCTCTT
>JACCDJ010839810.1_pt1 | contig 30862 bp, 27 predicted proteins | sample 7444481 | NCBI WGS metagenome assembly JACCDJ01 (sample SAMN15323435, study PRJNA562643) | freshwater metagenome | isolation source: river surface water | place: USA:Blue River Watershed | collected 2017-08-15 | reverse complement strand
TGGGTGATCGTTATCCCTCGCAACTCTCAGGTGGTCAGCGACAACGCATTGCCTTGGCGCGCGCCTTGGCGGTCGAGCCGCGCGTGTTGTTGCTGGACGAGCCTTTTGGTGCGTTGGATGCCAAGGTGCGCAAAGACCTGCGCCGTTGGTTGCGTCGCTTGCATGAGGATTTGGATGTGACCAGTATTTTCGTGACCCACGACCAAGAGGAAGCCTTGGAAGTGGCCGACCGCGTGGTGCTGATGAACAGCGGCAAGGTGGAGCAGGTCGGCTCACCACAGCAGGTGTGGGACCACCCGGCCAATCCCTTTGTTTATGGTTTCTTGGGTGACGTGAATTTGTTCAAAGGTCGCACGCCCGAAGGTGAAACGCACACCTATATTCGTCCTCACGATTTGGATGTGCGCCGCTATTCACCTGGCGACACAGGCATTGTGGCGCGTTTAGAGCGCGCCTTGGTGGTTGGATCTGTGGCCCGACTGGAGTTGGTTCCGAACGACGAGAACGCATCCTTGGATGTGATCGAAGCTGAAATACCAGCCAATGAATACCGAGACCAGCGCTATGTTGAAGGTGAACTCTTGGTGTTGACGCCGCGAAAATCCCAGGTGTTTGTGGCATCCGTTTGATGCCATGGTTGCATTGCAAAACAGCTGAATAAGCTTATGAAGAAATGATTTAAGTTGAAATGGGCATAAGCAACTGACTATTCAATCGTTCCCTTTTTGTCTTTGAAAAAACACAATTCATTCATTGCAATGTTGCAGTGAATTTGAAGGAATGTCATGAATCGTCGATTGAGTTTGCAAGCCTTGCCCGCGTTGGTTTTGGCTGGTGTATTGAACAGCAGTTTCGCCCAAACCCCAGTCACCTTGCTCAACGTGTCTTACGACCCGACACGCGAGTTGTATGTCGAGTTCAACAATGCTTTTGCCAAACATTGGAAAGCTACCGCTGGACAAGACGTCACCATCAAACAATCACACGGCGGTTCTGGCAAGCAAGCACGCTCTGTCATTGATGGCCTGGATGCGGATGTGGTCACCTTGGCCTTGGCTGGTGATGTTGACGCATTGAACAAGCAAGCGCATCTGATCCCGCCCAACTGGCAAAAGCGCTTGCCACACAACTCGTCTCCTTACACATCCACCATTGTGTTGGTGGTGCGCCAGGGCAATCCCAAAGGCATCAAGGATTGGGACGATCTGGTCAAGCCTGGCGTCAGCGTCATCACACCCAACCCCAAAACATCGGGTGGTGCGCGCTGGAACTATCTGGCTGCGTGGGAATTTGCCAAGCGCAAGTATGGTGGCGATACCAAGGCCAAAGAGTATGTGACCAAGTTGTTCACCAATGTGCCGGTGCTCGACTCTGGTGCGCGGGGTTCATCCGTGACCTTTGCGCAACGCAACCAAGGCGATGTCTTCATCTCTTGGGAAAACGAAGCGCATTTGTTGGAAAAAGAATTTGGCTCCAAGGTGGACATCGTTTATCCATCCATCAGCATTTTGGCTGAACCGCCTGTGACCGTGGTGGACAAAAACGTCGACCGCAAAGGCACACGCAAAGTGGCTGAGGCTTATTTACAGTACCTCTACACCGACGAAGGCCAAGAGATTGCTGGCAAAAACTTCTACCGCCCGATCAACGACAAGATCAAGGCCAAGTATGAAAAATCCCTGCCCAAATTGCCGCTGTTCACCATCGACCAAGCGTTTGGTGGTTGGGACAAAGCAGCCAAAGAACATTTTGCGGATGGCGCCATTTACGACCAAATTTCGCAATCCATCAAACGTTAATTTTCAATACCAAGGATCTCTTAGATGAAAACACTTCCCACTCATTTGCGCCGTCATCGCCTGGCATTGGCCTTGGTCGGCGGCGCTGTGTTTGCCAGCCCCGCATTTGCCTTGTCTGAAGATGCCAAGTTGGTGCTCCAACTCTTGGTGACCAAAGGCGTGATCACGCAAAAAGACTATGACGACACCCTCAACGCCATTGACAGCAAGCCCGCCGAAGGCGTTCCTCCCGTGCAGTTTGTGCAGGACGCCTTGGGTGTGACCGCCAAGGAGGTCCAAAAGTCGGTGGAATACACCAAGAAGGATGAAAAAAATGGTTCTGTCAGGCCCTCCGGCAACGGCACGGCTTCAGCAGATGGCAACAACACCTTCAACTTCACGGGCTTGGTTCATTACGATGCACGCTCGATCGCCGATGGTTTGGGGCAGTCTTCCGACAAAGATTCGGCATCGGGTGCTGACAATTTCGAGGTGCGCCGTGCGCGCATCGGGATCAACGGCACTTTGTACAAAGACATCAGCTATGAGGTGTTGACCAATGTGGTTGGTTCAAACGCCAACTTGGTTCAGCGGGCTTACGTGAACTACGGTTTCAAACCAGCTTTTCAAATTCGGGTCGGACGATTCAAGCAACCTTTTTCGTTGGAGCAGTTGACCAGCTCGAATGCCATCGATTTCATGGAACGCTCTTATGGTGACCAACTGGTGCCAGCACATCGCAATGGCGCTGGAGTGTTTGGTGAACCCACCAAAGGATTCACCTACGCGTTTTCCATTTATCAAGATGGATTCAATGAAATATCAAACACCAATAACGTAGGCAACTCCAATGTGGGCCGCCTTTCTTTGAACGCGGCTGATTTCGCCAAGCTCAGCAATACCGTGATCCACTTTGGGGCTGCTGCGGACCAAGGGCGTTACCAGGTGTTGCCCACCACCTCAACGGATTCAGGCTCAGGTGCAAGTACATCTACGCGTGCAACCATTCTGTCGTTCAGATCAGAGAACAGAGGCCTGGCCAATGCCTACCGCGCACAAATCGCCGGTGACACTGTGACTGCTGCGTATGGTGCTGCTGCTAACAATGCGGCCAATGTGAGCAAAGACCTCAAAGGTTTGGAATTTGCTTTAGCCACAGGGGGGCTCAAGTTCCAGGCTGAAGCCATCAAAGCGGGTTACAGCGCTTCAGCAGTCAATTACAACACTGCTGGCACGAATCTTGGAACTGCCACCTTGGACATTGGCGCAGACACCAAGTACTATGAAATTGTCTACAACTTGACAGGAGAAAGTTGGTCCGAAGCCTACAAAGGAGGCGTCTTTGGTGCAATCAAACCAAAGTCGAACTTCAGTTTAGCGTCGGGCGGTGGATTGGGTGCTTGGCAGTTGGCTCTGAGAGCTTCAGAGTACAAAGCCTCGATCCCGATTTTGTCGGGCACCTCCAGAACCCTCGAGACCATTGGCGGCGCAAGTACCACCAGGGTTGAAAATTCCCAAGGCGCTCGAACCACCACCTACGGGTTGAATTGGATTTTGAATCCCAATTCAAGGGTGTTGCTGAATATTGCCAGGACCAACTTTGATCGTCCTGTGACTTATCTAAGCACGACTGGCCTGGGCACGACCTCCAAAGAAGATGTGGTGTCTGTTCGCAGTCAAATCAACTTCTGATTGTCAAATCCCTCTCCAAGGGAACTTCCAGAACGCAGGGCTCTCCGCCCTGCGTTTTTTTCATGTGCTCGGCCATTGACAGCGCATGGCCTGCATGAGTGAGTCGCTGACAGGCACCGCTTGGTGGTTCATTTGGCAGGCCAATACCTCAGCACACAACAGGCTCTGTGTGAGTCCTCTGGAGCCCATGGCGGTCAAGAGGTGCAAGCCTGGAAACTGCGCTTCGTCGAGCAAACCCACTTTGGGCAGGCGATTGACCGAGGCACAGCGCGCACCCGTCCACGCACGCAGTTGACTGGCATCGGCCCATTGGGTGGCCAGCTGTTGTTGGGCCATGGGCAGCAATTCGCCCAAGCGTTTTTCGTTCTCTGCATGGCCTTGGGCGCTCACAGCCGTGCTGATGGCATTGCGTTCAAAGGTGGCCCCGGTGTACCAAGCAGCTCCGTCTGCAGTGTGCACGCCACTCACAAAACTGCCATGGCCATTGACGGCATATGGCGGCCAAGTCGTCGTCTCAGGGTTCGCCATCAAGCCCCAACTCACTTGTCCCGCGATGGGGTGCAACCCCATGTGATCGACATACAGCACTTGGTTCAAAAAATCGGGCGTGTGTGCACCCAAGGCCAAGACCACATGCGGGGCAGACTCGCTGCTGTAGGTGTGCGAGCTGCCCATGTTGGGAATGGCGATGTGGTTTTGAATGCGCAAGGTCCATTCACCGCTGGTGGGGTTGCGCTGCATCGATTCCACTTCTGCACGGGTCTGCACTTCAATGGCCTCGTGCTTCAAGAGCGCCTTCACCATCGCAGCGGGTTTGATCCATGCACCTTGTGGTTGCCACAGCGATTGAACCTGGTCTTCGGACAGGCCAGCCAAAGCCAGTTGTTCGGGAGTGGCCAAACGCACATGGGTGTGCCACACGCTTTCATCCAAGGGTTGTCGCCAGGCTTTTTTGGGTTCACCTTCGGGCGTTAATCGACGCTCCAAAACACCATTGCCCAACCAGTCCACACCTTCTTCCAAATGCGCTTGTGCAAAGCGTCTGGTCCACATCAAACCTTCGCGGGTGAGTTGGGAGAGGGGGTTGTCATCGATCGACACATGACAGGACATGACGCCCACAGGGACAGCCGAGCCACCGCTGCAGACTTCGCTGCCGCGCTCTAAAACAAGGACTTGCCAACCTTTGTCAGCCAGGGCCCTGGCCGCAGCAGCACCGGCCAGTCCCGCGCCGACCACGATGGCTTGTTGGTAGGCGCTCATGTGTGTGACTCAAGCAGCGGGTGGGGGCACGTAACCTTGAGCAGCATCAGCGCCTTCGCCGAAAAAGTGGTTTTCCATTTGACGGGCCAGGTATTGGCGGGCGCGCAAATCGGCGAGGTTCAGACGGTTTTCATTGACCAACATGGTTTGGTGTTTGAGCCAGGCTGCCCAAGCGTCTTTGCTGACGTTTTCCCAAATGCGTTTGCCCAGGTCGCCAGGGTAGGGCGGAAAGTCCAGGCCCTCGGCCTCTTTTTCAAGCTTGATGCAGTGGACGGTGCGTGCCATGAAAATCCTTGTGCGGTTCAAAACAAAGGCGTGACTGTAGCAAGCTTTTCAATTGTCGCTAGACTCGATTCATTGGAGTGGATATTCATGAAAACCTTGACCTCAATTTGGAATCGGCTCACCCCTCGCCACACTTGGGGGTTGCTGGCCTTGGGCTGTATCGGTTTGCTGGCCTTTGGCGCCTATTTGCAGCATGTGGTGGGGCTTGAGCCATGCCCCATGTGCATCGTGCAACGCTATGCCATGACCATCATTGCTTTGTTGTCATTGCTGGCTATGGCTTGGCGTTCGGTCATGGCGGGCAAGGTGTTGGCGGTGTTGGCTTGGGCCATGGCCTTGTTTGGTGCTTTTGTGGCGGCACGTCAAAGTTTTTTGCAGTGGTATCCCCCTCAGATCGCGAGCTGCGGTCGTGACTTCTACGGGATGATCGAATCGTTTCCTTTGCAACGCGCCATTCCGCTCATTTTTCGTGGCAGCGGGGATTGCAGTGCAGTGGATTGGACCTTTTTGGGCGGCTCGATTGCCAATTGGTCTTTCGTGGCTTTCATCGCCATGGCTGTTTGGCTGACCTTGATGTTCTTCACGACATTGAAAGGTCCAAGGCAAGCGGCGAATGACGAGGTTTATTGATTCGTCATTTTGGTCTGTCCCAGCGAACCAGCTGGCTGGGTAATTGATACAAACATTCACTGACGTGCCCACCCCAGCGTGCTTGCCCGCCGCTCACCGCAGCAAAGCTGCGACGTTCGCTACGCGGTCAAGCCCGCTGTGCTGAGGCTTGATGCACTGTTGCCATGATGCTTTTTGATTAGACGGTGAATGCCCTGTTAGAGAGGCATTCACCAATTCGTCTTGCCGACAGACACGCTTAACCGGACGTGTAGCGAACGTCGCAGCTTCGCTGCGGTGAGCGGCGTTCGGTTAGGCGGGGCTGTCTTGTGCTTAGGCGTGGATTGACATTGATTGCATATCAGCATGCATCATTGCCAAGGCCATGACAACCATCAGCTGGCCACCAGCTTCTTCACCAGCACAATGCTGCGCCTGTCCACGTTGTATTTGCGTTGTCGTGCTTCGGGCAGCCACTCGATGGGCACTTGCACAAAGCCGCGCTTCAAAAACCAGTGCATGGTGCGGGTGGTCAGAACAAAGATGCTGTCCAGGTCTTGGGCGCGGGCGCGTTGTTCGATGCGGCGCAAGATTTTTTCGCCATCGCCTTGGCCTTGCGAATGCGGCGACACCGTGAGCGCGGCCATTTCACCGGTGCGGTTTTCAGGATAGGCATAAAGAGCCGCGCAACCGAAGATGACACCGTCATGCTCAATGACGCTGTAGTTGCCAATGTCACGTTCAATTTCGGTGCGCTCGCGCCGCACCAAGGTGCCGTCTTGCTCGAAAGGTTCAATCAGTTGCAACACGCCGCCCAAGTCGTCCGAGGTGGCTTCGCGCAAGCTCTCGAGGCGTTCGTCCACCACCATGGTGCCGATCCCGTCGTGCACATAGATTTCGAGCAACAGCACGCCATCCACCGCAAACGGCAGGATGTGGCTGCGCTCCACACCGCCTTTGCAAGCTTTCACGCAATGCTGCAAATAAAAACCGGTGTCGGTGGGTTGGGTGGGTGAGGGCTCTTTGGCCAACAGACGCTCGGCTTCTGCCAAAGGCATCTCGGTGTCAATCGGGTTGTCTTCACCAGGGGGGTCTTGTGGGCGCACCCGAATGCCTGCCACTTCAGTGACAAAGATGAGCTTGTCGGCCTGCAAGGCAATGGCCACGGAAGTGGCCACTTCTTCCATGGTGAGGTTGAAGGCTTCGCCGGTGGGTGAAAAACCAAACGGCGACATCAGCACCAAGGCGCCGAGGTTGAGGATTTTGTTCAGACCCGGCACATCTACTTTGCGCACCAAGCCCGAGTGCTGAAAATCCACACCGTCCACAATGCCCACAGGCCGCGCCGTGATGAAGTTGCCCGAGATCACGCGCACCGTGGCACCCGCCATGGGGGTGTTGGGCAGGCCTTGGCTGAATGCCGCTTCAATCTCGTAGCGCAATTGGCCCGCAGCTTCTTGGGCGCAGTCGAGGGCCACTTCGTCGGTGATGCGCATGCCGTGCGAGTACTGCGGTGTGTGGCCTTTGGCTTTGAGTTGCTCGTTCACCTGGGGGCGGAAACCGTGCACCAACACCACTTTGACGCCCATGCTTTGAATCATGGCCAGGTCTTGCACCAGGCTGGCCAATTTGCCCGCCTCAATGGCTTCGCCTGAAATGGCCACCACAAAGGTTTTGCCACGATGCATGTGGATGTAGGGTGCCACCGAACGGAACCAAGGCACGAAGGTGAAATTGAAGACGGTGGACATGGGCGCAGATAATCGTGTGTTGTGAGCCAGTGCGGCCCATTGTCACTCAAGTATCTGTCGTTTTGAACCCAAAGCCTGTTTTGAACATTGACTTCCCCCAGAACCTGCCCGTCAGCGAACGGCGCGAGGAGATCATGGCAGCCATCCAGGCGCACCAGGTGGTCATTGTGTGTGGCGAAACCGGTTCGGGCAAAACCACCCAATTGCCCAAAATGGCCCTGGCGCTGGGACGCGGCGGCTGGGCCTCGAATGCAGTGCAACGCCCAGGCCGTCGCCAAATCATTGGCCACACCCAACCCCGGCGCATCGCCGCCACTTCTGTGGCCAAGCGCATTGCCGAAGAACTGAAAACCCCCTTGGGCGAGGTGGTTGGCTTCAAGGTGCGTTTTCAAGACAAGTTGTCGCGCGACGCCTCGGTCAAGTTGATGACCGACGGGATTTTGTTGGCCGAGACGCAAACCGATCCGCTTTTGCAGGCCTACGACACCCTCATCATTGACGAAGCGCACGAGCGCAGTTTGAACATCGATTTTTTGCTGGGCTACCTCAAGCAAATACTGCCGCGTCGCCCCGACCTGAAGATCATCGTCACGTCGGCCACCATCGATGCCGACCGCTTTGCCCAGCATTTCGCCAGCCGCCATGGCCCAGCGCCTGTGCTGATGGTGTCGGGGCGCACCTTTCCCGTGGAAATGCGCTATCGCCCTTGGGAGGAAAGCCGCGACCACGACCTGGGCCATGCCATCTCGGACGCGGTGGACGAACTTTGGACCGGCACGCCGCGTGTTGACATCTTGGTGTTTCTCCCGGGCGAGCGTGAAATTCGGGATGCCGCCGAACACCTGCGCGGGCATTTGGCGCACAACGCCTACACCCGCCACGTGGAAGTGCTGCCCTTGTTTGCGCGGCTGTCGCAAGCCGAGCAGGAACGGGTGTTTGAAACAGGCGGTGCGCCGCGCATCGTGTTGGCCACCAACGTGGCCGAAACATCGCTCACCGTGCCAGGCATTCGCTATGTGGTGGATGCCGGTTTGGCCAGGGTCAAGCGCTACAGCTTCAGAAGCAAGGTGGAGCAATTGCTGGTGGAACCGATCAGCCAAGCGGCGGCCAACCAGCGTGCTGGGCGATGCGGCCGTGTGGCCGACGGCATTTGCATTCGTCTTTATGACGAGAAAGATTTCAACGGACGCCCCCGATTCACAGAACCCGAAATATTGCGCAGCTCTTTGGCGGGCGTGATTTTGCGCATGATGTCCTTGCATCTGGGCGATGTGGCTGATTTCCCCTTTTTGGAAGCGCCACGTCCCAAGGCCATCTCGGATGGTTTTCAATTGCTGAATGAACTCGGCGCGGTGTTGGACGACAACAGCCTGACGCCCATTGGGCAAGCGTTGTCCAAATTGCCGCTCGACCCGCGTGTGGGCCGCATGATTTTGGCGGCGCGCGAACGCCAGTGTTTGAACGAGGTGCTGATCATCGCGTCGGCGCTGAGCGTGCAAGACGTGCGCGACCGTCCTTTGCAAGCGCAAGCCCAGGCCGATCAGGCGCACGCCAAATTCAAGGATGACAAAAGCGAGTTCAGCGGCTATTTGCGTTTGTGGGATTGGTTGCAGTCCTCTCGCGGAGGTGACAGCACCACCCACAAACTCAGCAACCGCCAGCACGAGAACCTGCTGCGGCAAAACTTCATCAACATCCGCCGATGGCGCGAATGGCGCGATGTGCACAGCCAACTCCTCACCGTGGTGAAAGAGCAGCGCTGGGAGATCAACCAGCAACCCGCCAGCTACGAGCATCTGCACCTGGCCATGTTGAGTGGCTTGCTGGGCAACATCGGTTGGAAGCAGGACGAAGAAGACATTTACCTTGGTGCGCGCGGCATCAAGTTCCATCGCCACCCCGGGGTGCACTTGCGAAAAAAACCGGGCAAGTGGTTGGTCTGCGCCGAGTTGGTCGAGACCACGCGCTTGTTTGGCCGAGGCATTGCCAACATTGAACCGACGTGGCTGGAGCAAGTGGGGGCACATTTGCTGAAAAAGCAATTGCTCGACCCGCACTGGGAAGCCCGCCATGGCGATGTGGTGGCGTTTGAACGCGCCACCCTCTATGGTTTGGTGGTCTACAGCGGGCGGCGTGTGCCGTTTGCCAAGGCCGACCCTGCCTTGGCGCGGCAACTGTTCATCCGAGAAGCGCTGGTGGAAGCGCAGTGGCAAACGCCGCTGGCCTTCATGGCCGCCAACAAAAAGCTGATCCAACAAGTGATGGAGCTCGAGCACAAGTCGCGTCGGCAAGATGTGTTGGTGGATGAGGCCATGATCCAAGCGTTTTACGAGCAGCATTTGCCCGAGGACGTGTGCAGCTGCAAAACCCTGGAGCGCTGGCACCGCGAAGAACTGCGCCGTCGAAGCGCCGCAGGCGACAAGACCGAACCGCTGTTGATGACCCGTGAAAGCCTGATGCGTCACGAAGCCGTGGGCATCACCGCGCAGGCCTTTCCCAAGCTGGTGCGCATGGGTGGCACCGATTGTCAAGCCACTTATCTGCATGCGCCAGGCGACACCAAAGACGGCATCACCGTGACCGTGCCTTTGTTTGTGTTGAACCAGGTGAGCGAGGACCGCGCCGAATGGTTGGTGCCGGGGATGCTGAAAGACAAAATCCAAGCGCTCTTGAAAAGCCTGCCGCAAAAGCCGCGTTCGCGTTTTGTGCCACTGCCTGAGAGTGCCGCACGATTGGCACAAGAACTGTCTGCGCCCGAGTTGTTTGGCGCGGGTGGTTTGACCGAGGTGCTGCTGAAAAAAGTGCGTGATGAAACCAGTTTGGATGTCAAGCGCACCGACTTCAAGCTCGACATGCTGAGCGCCCATTTGTTCATGAACTTCAAAGTGGTGGACGAACATGGCCGACAGTTGGGCATGGGTCGCAATTTGGGTGCCTTGAAAGCCGAACTGGGTGTTCAAGCGCGGGGCGCGTTTCAGGCGCTGGCTGGGTTGAAAGGCTCGTTGGGAGCCAACACCGGTTTGGAGAAACCAAAGTCGGACGCTGACCCCCATCTCGACAAGTCAGAGAAAAAGGGCGCAGCCCCCCCTGTTGCCAAGGCCCAGCCATCCGCGAACGCCCGCCACACCTCTTGGTCCTTTGGTGAGTTGCCCGAACTCATGGAAATCAACAAGGGCGGTCAGAGCTTGGTGGGCTTTCCCGCGCTGGTGGACATGGGCGACGCTGTTTGCATCGAGGTGTTTGACGAACCAGATGTCGCTGCCGCCAAAAACCGCGCGGGCCTGCGCCGTTTGTTCGCGCTGCAAATCAAAGACGCGCTGAAATACCTGGAAAAAAACATCCCTGATTTGCAAAAAATGTCGGTGGCCTACATGAGCTTGGGTACCTCGGAAGAGCTGCGCCAACAGATCCTGGACGTGGCTGTGGACCGTGCGTTTTTGGTTGAGCCCTTGCCCAACGACGAGGCCAGCTTCAAGCGCCGTGTGGACGAGGGCAGGGGGCGGCTGACGCTGATTGCCAACGAGGTGGCACGGCTGGCTGGCGGCGTGCTGCTGGAGTTTGGTGCAGCCACCCGAAAGATCAAGGACACCAAAAACGCGCCTGATGCCACCGCCGATTGCACCCAGCAACTGCAACGCCTGTTGCCCAAGCAGTTCCTCACCGCCACCCCCTGGCCGCAGTTGCAACACTGCGCCCGCTACCTCAAGGCCATCACCTTGCGGTTGGACAAGTACCGCGCCGATCCGGCGCGCGACGCCCAACGTTTGACCGAGCTGAAACCACTGGAGCAAAAGTACTGGCGCTTGGTGGCCGAGCGCAAAGGCGCACAAGACGCCCGCATGTTGGAGTTCCGTTGGTTATTGGAAGAACTGCGTGTGAGCTCATTTGCGCAGGAGTTGCGCACGCCGCAGCCAGTGAGTGTGAAGCGCTTGGAGAAGGTGTGGGGGCAGTTGAATCACTGAGGCAAAACCCAAGGGTTGATGAATTGCAGTCCTGCGGCTACTTGACGCAGAAGGTGGTAAGGCACGTTTTGCGAAGCCTGTGTGGCTTGTTTTTTATTGACCCAATCCAAAAATGGCATCGGTCAGCCTCTTATTAGGCTTGCTGTCATGACTCATCCCTCTGGTTTGATGGGATGCGACTTTACAGATTAAGTATTATTAAAGTATTCAAATATATTGGTTTACACCTCGTATTTGATGTGTTTGGCAATTAATTCGGGAGTTTTTGAATTTATTTTCAGAATACCCCCCAGAAAAACGGCACCCTCGGGTGCCGTTTAACTTTCGGTGCGCTGAAACAGCACCTTACCCACCCGCTCAATATGCTCTCGCAAGCTGGGGTTGTCGATGTCTCTCAAGATGGACAAATCCACTTGGTAGGGCAGGTTCGACTCCTCAAATTGACCGACCAAGCGTGCCAGCATGTCTTGGGTGAGCGATTCACCCTTCAAGGTGAGGTCGATGTCCGAGCCAGGCTTGTAATTGCCTTTGGCGCGCGAGCCATAAACCAGCGCTGATTCCACCTCGGGGCAACTTGCCAAAATGGCCTGCACATGGGCCAAGGTGGTTTCAGATAAACCTGTGAAGTGCATCAATTCAAACCAAGCTGCGCAAGCGTTGCTGCAGCGCCAGAAACGCGGGGTGGTAACTGCTGAGGATGGTGCTCACCATGCTTTGAGCCAATTCGGCGTTGTAGGTGTGGGAGGTGAGGTTGCGTTTGTCAATCATGTCCATCCAAAGATCGCCGGCCGTGATGATGCTGCGCTTGAAAGCTTCACGAACCGCGCCACGCGAGCCCACGATGTCGGTGATGCCTTCATATTCCAGAAAATCTTTCAGCACATTCCATGCAAGTTCGTGGACAAACTCAAACCCTTGAATCACCCCTTGCTTTTCCAGGTCTGTCAAAGGGCGTTCCTCTGACAATACGACGGCCTGTGTCAATTGGTTCAGGGCGCGGTTGTAGTTGTCAAACCGCTGCTTCCAACGAATGTCTTCAGTCATGGCGTTTCAAGGGTGGATAGAAAGTTCATTCTAGGGGGCAGGCGTTCACCTCGACACCGACGCCGCCATGTCCTCCGCGTCCAACTCGGGGTTGAGCAACTGCGCAAACTCAAAGACAAACTGGCGCAAATAAGAATGGCGCTTGAACGCGATGCGTGCCAAATTGTGGCCAAACAATCGGCCCGCAGGGCGCACCACCAGGTCGGTGTCGGTGATGTCGCGCACCGCCATTTCAGCCACGATGCCCACGCCCAGACCCAGGCGCACATAGGTTTTGATCACGTCCGAGTCAATCGCTTCCAAGGCGATGCGTGGCGTCAACTGCTTGGCCGCAAACGCCTTGTCAATACGGGTGCGCCCCGTGAACGAGGGGTGGTAGGTGATGATGGGTTCATGGGCCAAATCGCTCAGTTCGAGTTGCTCGACTTTGGCCAGGGGATGGTCGGCGGGCAGCACCAACACGTGTTGCCACTCGTAGCAGGGCAGGGTGATCAGATCGGGGTAATCGGACAAGCTTTCAGTGGCGATGCCGATTTCGGCGGTTTCATCCAGCACCATCTTGGCTACTTGGTCGGGCGCGCCTTGGTGCAGGCTGATGTTCACGCTGGGGTAGGCGCTGCGCAGTTGCGCCACGGGCAGGGGCAGCACGTAACGCGCTTGGGTGTGGGTGGTGGCAATCGACAAGGTGCCTGAATCTTGGCTGCTGTACTGCTCGCCGATGCGCTTGAGGTTGTTCACCTCTTGCAAGATGATGTCGATGCTCTTGAGTACATGCGCGCCTGGTTCGGTGACCCGTTTCAAGCGCTTGCCGTGGCGACCAAAAATTTCAATCCCCAATTCGCTTTCGAGTTCCAAGATGGCTTTGGACACGCCAGGCTGTGAGGTGTGCAGGTTTTTAGCGACCTCGGTCAGGTTGAGGTTGCGGCGCACCGCCTCTTGGACAAAGCGAAATTGATGCAGGTTCATGGCTTATTTCATATAAGAAAGGCGTTCATTATGCCTTTCGATGGGGGTATTTATCGCATGACCCCAACCGCCCCCTGCCGCTGGGTTCAACCGTGCAGTGCGATTCGCGCCAGTAAATCCAACAAATCGGGGTGCTCGCCGACGGCAGGCAAAGTCTCAAGTTCGACCGATGGATGCTGGGCCGCCAAGTCGGCCAACATCTGGGGCAAGTCCTCGCGAACATGCTTGCCCATGCCCAAAAACAGGGGAACCAAGCGAATTTGCTGGCAGCCTTGGTCGACCAAGGCTTGCACTTCATCAAACAAACTGGGCGTGCTCAACTCCAGGTAGGCGCAGGTCACCACGGCCTCTGGTTGTTGCGCTTTCATCCGCTCGGCAACGGCTTGGATGGGACGGTGCCACAGCGGGTCGCGCGACCCATGGGCAAACAACACGATTGCTTTCATTTCAGTGCCTTAAAACCAACCAACCAAACGCCACCAATGACGCCGCCATGTAGACCAATCCAGGTGTGGCCGCCGCCAGCCAAGGCGACCAGGCGTTGAGGTTGCCTATGAAGCCAAACAAGTTGTTGATCAGGAAAAAGCTGATGCCCAGCAAGACGCCCAAAAACACCATGCTGGTCATGGAGGTGCTGCGCAGGTGCAAATAGGCAAAGGGCAGTGCCAGCACCACCATCACCAAACAGCTCAAGGGGTAGAACACTTTTTTCCAGAAATCAATTTCATAGCGTTGGGAAGCCTGTTCGTTGCTGCGCAAATGTTGGATGTAGTTGAAGAGTTCGACGGTGGCCATGCGCTCGGGGCGCAGCAGCGCCACCGACACCATTTCCTCGCTCAGGCTGTTCTCCCAGCGCCATTCGGGCAGTTGTTCGCGTTGAATCTGTGGCCGTCCATTGGCTGGGGTGCTTTGGAACTGGTCGCGCTGCACGTTTTTCAACAGCCAGCTGCTGCCATCGGGTTGCACCTCGCCCAGACCCGCTCGAATCAGATGGGTCATCTTGCCCTTGGCGTCAAATTCGAACACCCGCACACCGATCAACTGCCCATCCGCGCCCAAGGCAGCCACATTCACCACACTGGAGGTGTTGCCATGACTTTCCTTGAGCCAAGCGCCCGTGATGCCTTGGGTACCCGCTTCACCCAAATACCGCGCCTTGATCAATTGGGCCTGACGGCTGGCGACGGGGGTCAAGTAGTCACCCACCACAAAGGTCAGCACCACAAAGCCCAGGCCCAGGCCCAACAAGGTGCGCAAGGCCTTGACCGGCCCCAATCCGCTGGTTCGCAAAATGGTGAACTCCGAGCTTTGGGCAAATCGCGCCATGACGAAAATGGTGCCAATCAGCACGGTGATCGGCATCAACTCGTAGACATGGCCGGGCACCAACAGCAGCACGTAGGCCAGCGCATGGCGCACTGCATAGGCGTTGCCAGGGCCTTGCCCGATCCATTTCAGCTCGTCCACCAGGTCAAAGAAAAAGAACAGACCAATGAAGCCCATGGTGGCAAAACCCACCTTGGCGATGACTTCCCCATAAATCAATTGGCGAATGGTTTTCATGACGATGCCACCTGCCCCAAGCGGGTTGGACGCACACGGCTGAACAACAGCCCTTGTTTTTGCCGCCAGTACAAAATGCCCACAGCCGCCAAAAACACGGGCAAATGGATGCCCAGCAGCATGCTGCTCATGGTGTATTCGCCCGCAGCCACCCAACTGCGACTGAGGTTGACCATGTTGTAGTAGATGAAAAAGGTGATCATGGCCATGATCAACGAGCCCGATCGACCGGTGCGTGGGTTGATGAAGGGAATGGCGATGGCCAGCAGCAGCAGATTGAATGACGCCAGCCCCAAGCCGATGCGCCAGGTCAGTTCACTCATGTTCACAGGGGTGGGTTTGCGCCACAGATCCCAAGGCTGGGTGGCCTGCGCCTCCACCTCGCTGGCTTGCAGGGGCGCGGCATCCACCTTGGAGCCATGGGTTTCAAACTCAATCACCTTGATTTCATTTTTGAGTGGGTTGATGTCCACCCGCTGGCCTTGTTTGAGCAGCAAATACCGTTCGCCATCGCGGGTCTCGATCAGACCGGTCTGGGAAGTGACGATGGATTGGCTGCCTTTGTCCTCGGAGACGATGAACACCCGATTGCCTTGCTGATCGGACAAGCTGTTTTTATCAATGAAAAACACCCGTTTGCCATTGGCAGATTCTTGAAATTCACCCGACTTGATGCGCTCCAAGTCACCGCGTTTTTCGTATCTTTCGCGCATTTCCAAAATTTGCGAGTTCGACCATGGCCAGGCGCTCAGTGCCAAAGCCGTGATGGTCAACAGCCAAGGCCAAGCAAAGCGCAGGGCAGGGCGCACCAACTGGGCGGTGCTTTGACCACTGGATTGCCAAATCACCATTTCACTGTCGGTGTACATGCGCGACATGGTGGCCACGGTGGCGATGTACAGGCTCATGGTGAGCAAGGAATGCACGTTGGCCAGCATGGTGTAGCCCAGCACCAAGCTCACCTCTTGGGGGTTGACTTTGCCGCCTGCCGCTTGACCGAGGGTGCGAATCAACATGACCGTCATCACAATGGTCATCAGCACCACCAGCGTCGCCCAGAAATAGCGCGCCAGTTCGTTGCGAAAGGAGGAATGGAATAACATACAAAGCAACTAGAAAAGGTCGATTATGAACTTGGAACTTCAGTCCCTCTCTTGGTCGCAAGCCGCGACCCTCAAGACCGATGCCCTGGTGGTGTTTGTGGCGCAAGGGGCGCGACAAGAAGCCGGCCTGATTGCCAGCATCGTGGCCCAGGCTGAAAAGTCGGGCGACTTTTCCTCAGCCTCCGGCCAATGCATGCTCTGGTGGAAACCACCGGGTTTGCGCACCCAGCGCTTGGTGATGGTTGGCGTGGGCGAGGGGCGAGCGCAAGACCTGCGTCAAGGTGTGACAGCGGCCATGAACGCGTTGAAAAAGTCCAAAACCCAAGTGGTCACCTTGTCTTTGCAAGGCCACTTGGCCCAGCACCTGGTGATCGCTGCCCAAGCCGCTGCCGATGCCGCTTATGTCTACACCGCCACCAAACCCAGCGCCAAAGCGTCTTTGGTGGGCAAAGTGGTCTTGGCCGTGCCCAATGCCCAGCAAGCCCAAGCTGATTTCCAGGTGGCCCAGGCCCAGGTGGCTGGTGTGGCGTTGGCCCGCGAATGGGGCAACCGTCCCGCCAACCATGCCACGCCCAACCACTTGGCCCTGGCTGCCAAACAACTGGCCAAACATGCCCGCATCACTTGCGAGGTGTTGGGTCCCAAGGAAGTGCAGCGGTTGGGCATGGGTTCGTTTGCTGCCGTGGCGCAAGCCTCTGAGCAGCCCCTTCGCTTCATCGTCTTGCAATACAAGGGTGCCGCGGCTTCCCAAGCCCCGGTGGTCTTGGTCGGCAAGGGCATCACTTTTGACACCGGCGGTATTTCCCTCAAACCCGGCCCTGGCATGGATGAGATGAAATTTGACATGTGCGGAGCGGCCAGCGTGCTGGGCACTTTCGAAGCCTTGGCCCACCTCAAACCGGCGCTGAACGTGGTCGGTTTGATACCGGCCTGCGAAAACATGCCGGGCGGCAAAGCCCTCAAACCAGGTGACGTGGTCACCAGCATGAGCGGCCAAACCATCGAGATTTTGAACACCGACGCCGAGGGTCGCCTGATTTTGTGCGATGCCCTGACCTACGCCAAGCGCTTCAATCCGCGCGCTGTCATTGACATCGCCACGCTCACCGGGGCTTGCGTGATCGCTCTGGGTCATTTGCGAAGTGGTTTGTACGCCACCGACGACAAGCTCGCCGAGCAATTGCTGTCGGCTGGTGACAAAACCCTGGACCTGTGCTGGCGCATGCCCTTGGACGAAGAGTACGCCGAGGGCCTCAAATCCAATTTTGCGGATGTTGCGAATGTGGCCGACCGCGCGGCGGGGTCTGTCACCGCCGCCAAGTTTTTGCAGCGCTTTGCCAAGGACTTCCCTTGGGCGCACTTAGACATCGCTGGTTCCGCATGGAAAAGCGGTGCTGCCAAGGGTGCGACGGGTCGTCCCGTCCCGTCTTTGTTGGCCTATCTGAGCAGCTTGGCCCCCCAACAACCGGTGCAGAAAGCCAAAAAAGCCGTTCGCACGCGGTGACCAGGGACGCGTGATGACCGAGGTGGCTTTTCATTTCAATGCACCCGACAAAATCCAATACGCCTGTCGATTGCTGAGAAAAGCCTGCGCTTCAGCCGCCCAAGTGGTGGTGGTGGGCGCCGAAGAATCCATTTCGGCCTTGGACGCTGCACTCTGGACTTTTTCTGCCACGGCCTTTGTTCCGCATTGCCGCTCTGATGCCGACCCCGCGGTCCTTCAAAACACCCCTGTTTTGTTGATGGCAGCCGACAAAGTCCCCCCACAATGGCCGCATCACCAGGTCTTGGTCAATTTGGGGTCGGAATTGGTGGCCGGATTTGAAAGTTTCGAGAAGGTGATCGAGGTGGTCACGCAGGACGATCAGGACAAATCCCTGGCCCGTCTGCGCTGGAAACACTATGCCGACCGCGGCTACCCCCTGGTTCGCCACGACCTGAGCCCAAAAGCCTGACCCATGTCCAAACCTGATGTTCCCAAAACCCCCGTGCCGATGCTGACAGAGGTGGTCCAGGTGAATGGCAGCTTGCGGCCTGTGGTGCTCCCCTGGACACAGTCTGCAGCCAAAGCCCCCAAGTCAACAGCTGCGGTCTCGTCGCCAGACGAGGAGGCATTGGCCGACCAGGTGCTGGCGCGGGTCCAGCAAAAATTAGCACCGATATTGCCCGAGCTCATGCGAGACGCCGTGGACGAGGTGCTGGCGGAGTACTTGGCGCAGGCTCAAACTGTTGTCAAAACAAGCAACGATTAGCCATTTCGCTTGGTGGCGGGGAGGAAATTGAATTCACCCCCTTCTCTAGTATTATTTGGACCGCAGTATCTTTTTTCTTCAACAAACTCGGAGCGCACTTTGAAATTCCAACTCACACTGGCAGCATTGCTGGCCGCATCTTCTGTTCAAGTCTTGGCCCAAGAAGTGGTCAAAATCGGTCACGTCGCACCTTTGAGCGGCGCCATTGCCCACTTGGGCAAGGACAACGAAAATGGCGCTCGTTTGGCCATTGAAGAACTCAATGCCAAAGGCGTGTCGATCAACGGCAAAAAAGTGAAATTTGAATTGCTGGCCGAAGACGACGCCGCCGATCCCAAGCAAGGCACTGCCGCCGCCCAAAAATTGGTGGACCAGAAAGTCAATGGCGTGGTGGGTCACCTCAACTCTGGCACTTCCATTCCTGCTTCCAAAATTTATAGCGACGCTGGCATTCCCCAAATTTCTCCATCCTCTACCAACCCCAAATTCACCCGTCAAGGTTACAAAACCACCTTCCGCGTGGTGGCGGATGACGTGCACCTGGGTGGCACATTGGGCCGTTACGCGATCAAAGAACTCAAAGGCAAAACCTTTGCAGTGATTGACGACCGTACCGCTTATGGTCAAGGCGTGGCTGACGAATTCGCCAAAGCGGCCACCGCTGCAGGCGGCTCGCAAGTGGGTCGTGAATTCACCACCGACAAAGCCACCGACTTCACCGCCATCTTGACCACACTCAAAGGCAAAAAGCCTGACGTGGTGTTCTTTGGCGGCATGGACGCGGTTGCTGGTCCCATGATCAAGCAAATGAAATCCCTCGGTTTGAACGCCAAGTTCATGGGCGGCGATGGCATTTGCACCGGCGAAATCATCAAACTCGCTGGTGACGCCATCGGTGAAAACCAGGTGTTCTGTGCTGAGGCTGGCGGTATTGACGAGAAGTCTGAAGCCGCTTTTGACGCCAAGTTCAAGAAGCGTTTCAACGCCGATGTGCAAATTTACGCACCTTATGTGTATGACGCTGTCAACCTGATGGTGGACGCCATGGTCAAGGCCAAATCCTCTGATCCTGCTGTCTACTTGCCTGTCATGGCTAAAACCGCCAACTTCAAAGGTGTCACCGGTGACATCACGTTTGACGAAAAAGGCGACATCAAAAACGGCGCTTTGACTTTGTTCACCTACAAAGGTGGCAAGCGCGAAAAAATCAAAATCGTTCGTTAATCCTGTACCAGGCGCAGTTCCCAACTCGTTTTTTGCCAAGACATCACTTCTTGCTGCAACAAATGATGGGACTGCGGGAACCGCTGTGTCCACAGCGGTTCCATTTTCAACTCTAAGCAGCGTGGGACTTGGCTCGACAAGCTCAAGCGCATTGCAGCTGTCTCAGGATCTCTTCTGGCGTGACACAAAATCACGGCCAACCGCAAACTCAGCAACTGGTAAATGAAGAACGCATCTTCAAAATCGATTTCCAGCTTGCGCAACTTTCCCTTGTGACCCAAGACCAGCAGACTCAGTCGGTGCAACTCATGCAGCACAAAGCCTGGTGTGTCGGTGTTGTCCAGAATGTAGGCCCCATGTTTGTGGGAGTCTGTGTGTGAAATCGAGGCGCCAATTTCGTGCAATTGCGCCGCCCAATCCAGCTTTTTCATGTGCCTTGACCAGTTCTCTTCACTGGTTTGCGCAGGTTTGAGTTGCTTCAAAAACCCACAGGCCACTTTTCGAACACGTTGGGCTTGGGTGGTGTCGACGCGAAATGTTTTTTGCAAACCGCTGACCGTCAGCGTTCGAACGTCTTTGTTCTCGTCTTCTCGTTCTATCAAGTCGTAAAGCACACCGTGACGCAATGCGCCCGGCGTGACTTTGAGTTCGTGAATACCAAAAAGGTCCATGACCGCGTTCAATACGCTCAGGCCGCCGCCAATCACCGCTTTGCGGTCTTCGCGCAAGCCTTCCAAACGCAATTTCTCGACATGGCCCGCGCTGATCAATTGCTCTTTCAACCAAGCCAAGCCTTCACGGGTGACGGCATCTGCGGGCCAGCCTGAGCCTTGCAAGGCCTCAGCCACGGCAGCCACGGTGCCCGAAGAACCATAGGCCACATCCCAGGCGTTGGATGGAAATGATTCCAGCGCCTCGTCAAGCACGGCTTTGGCGGCCACTTCGGCTTTGTTGAAGGCTTGGGCGCTTAGCTCACCCGTGCTGAAATACTTCATGCTGGAGGAGACGCTGCCCAAGCGGTAAGACTCCAGCACTTGGGCGTGTGTCCCTTGTCCCAAGATGCATTCGGTTGAGCGACCACCGATGTCGATGATCAAGCGCCGTTCGTTGGAGGAGGGCAGGAGGTGAACCACCCCTTGGTAAATCAATCGGGCTTCTTCTCGACCCGACACCACTTCGATCGGGTGCCCCAAGATACGACTGGCTTTGTCTAAAAACACCCTGCGGTTTTTGGCTTCGCGCAGGGTTTGGGTCGCCACGGCCCGCACTTGCTCGTGTTTGAACCCGGCCAGTCGTTCGGCGAACCTGGACAGACATTCCCAACCTCTTTCCATTGCCGCTTGGCTCAGGTTGCGGTTTTCGTCCAAGCCACTGCCTTGTCGAACTGTCTCCTTGATGTAAGACACCCGCTGAATCAGCCCGTGGCTGTATTTGCAAATTTCAAGTCGAAAACTGTTGGAGCCGAGGTCTATCGCTGCAAGCAAAGATTCATTTTTCATGGGGAAAAACGCCCTTGGATAGTCACTTTGAGCGTCAAATAATGCAAAAGAATGGGTTTTTTTCAATTGATATTATGTGACTGAAATAAGTCAATCGGATGAAAGTGTGGAAAAGCACTTTTCCAGTGACACAAAGCTGTCATATTGAGAGCCTACATTGGTGAACTTCAGTTGCAAACGGTGCAAAACAGTTCATTTCTCACCATCCAAGGAGTTTTCATGAAGTTGGTCCAAACGGTTGTCTCGTCCATGCTGCTGGCTTTGTCCACAGCCGCAGTCCATGCTGCTGACATCACAGGTGCAGGTGCTACTTTCCCATTCCCGGTCTACAGCAAGTGGTCGGAAGCCTACAAAGAAAAATCAGGTGTGGGCGTCAATTACCAATCCATCGGCTCTTCTGGCGGTATCAAACAAATCAAAGCCAAAACAGTTGACTTTGGCGCTACTGATGCGCCCTTGAAGGCTGAAGAGGTCGAAAAAGAAGGCATGGTCCAGTTTCCAGCCGTGATCGGTGGTGTGGTGGCCATTCTCAATTTGGAGGGTGTCAAGCCTGGCGACATCAAGATGTCTGGTGATGTGTTGGCCAAAATTTTCATGGGTTCCATCACCACTTGGAACGACGCCCAGATTGCTCAAATGAACCCCGGCGTGAAACTGCCTGCGCAACCCATCACCGTGATTCACCGCGCTGACGGTTCTGGTACCACATTCACTTTCACCGAATACCTGAGCAAAGTCAGCCCAGAGTGGAAAGACAAAGTCGGTGCTGGCGCTGCGGTCAAATGGCCTGCAGCCAGTTCAGTGGGTGGTAAAGGCAACGAGGGTGTGGCCGCCAATGTGGGCCGCGTGAAAAACTCCATCGGTTATGTGGAATACGCCTATGCCAAGAAAAACAAATTGGCCCACGTCAATTTGAAAAACAAAGATGGCCAGATCGTCGCGCCCGATGACTTGACATTTGCCGCTGCCGCTGCAGGTACCGACTGGTCCAAATTCCCAGCCATGGCCGCTTCATTGACAGACGCCGCTGGTGCCAAATCATGGCCCATCACCACGGCCACCTTCATCCTGATGTACAAAGAGCCTACAAACAAAGCCGCTGCTGCTGATGCCTTGAAATTCTTTGACTATGCATTCAAAGACGGCAAAAAAATGGCCTTGGATTTGGACTATGTGCCCCTGCCTGATGCCACAACCGACTTCATTCGCAAACAGGTTTGGTCGAAAATCAACACCAAGTAATCACCTTTGTTGAGTCTTCGTCCCAGTCATGAATCCATTGACTGGGACTTTTTGAATTCAGGAATGCCATGAGCGTCGGTCTAGATATGAATGCAAGTCCAGCGGACAAACTCCTTGCGCAGCAAATGCATCAATTGCGAGTGCAGCGATGGCAAGATTTTTTCTTTGAAAAATTCACCCTGATTTTTGCCACCACGACCTTTGTGGCCTTGATTGGCATCATTGCTTCATTGGTCATCAGTGCCTGGCCAGCCTTGAAAGCATTTGGTATTCCATTTTTCTACACCATCGAGTGGGACATCATCAACTCCCAATTCGGTGGCTTGATCGCTATTTTTGGCACCGTGACCACTGCGCTGATTGCCATCTTGATCGCCGTGCCCCTGAGTTTTGGCATCGCGGTTTTCCTGACTGAAATTTGTCCCCTCAGTTTGCGCAGACCCTTGGGTACTGCGGTTGAACTCTTGGCCGCCGTGCCTTCCATCATTTACGGCATGTTCGGTCTGTTTGTTTTTGCTCCCTTGTTTGCCGAATATGTGCAACCCTTGATTGCATCCACCCTGGGTCAAGTGCCGGGCGTGGGCTTGCTGTTCACCGGCGCCTTCAATGGCATCGGGATTTTGGCCGCTGGCTTGATCTTGGCCATGATGATCTTGCCTTTCATCGCCTCTGTGATGCGCGATGTGTTTGAAATCGTCCCGCCCATTTTGAAAGAGTCGGCCTATGGACTGGGCTGCACCACATGGGAAGTGGTGACACGCATTGTTCTGCCCTACACCAAAGGCGGTGTGGTGGGTGGCGTCATGCTGGGTTTGGGACGTGCTTTGGGTGAAACCATGGCGGTGACTTTCGTCATTGGCAATGCGCATAAATTGTCGGCGTCGCTTTTTTCACCTGGCAATTCGATTGCGTCCACCTTGGCCAATGAATTTGGCGAGGCTGAGCCTGGCTTGCACTATTCCTCGCTGTTTGCTTTGGGCTTGGCCTTGTTCATCATCACCTTTGTTGTCCTGTCCTTGGCCAAGTGGATGCTGATCCGTGCCGAGGCCAAAAAAGGATTCAAGACATGAACGCCAACATCAACTCCAGCGACCAATCCAAAAACAGCGTGCCATCTTCCGAAAGCGCCAAAAGCATGCAAAAAACCAGTTTCAACAATGCCATCTACGCCAATCGCAAGCGTCAAAATCTGATTGGCTTGACTTTGTCGATGAGCGCCATGGCCATCGGCTTGATGTTTTTGTTGTGGATCTTGAGCATTCTTTTCTTCAAAGGCTTTTCTGGGTTCAGCCTGGATTTGTTCTTGAACAAAACACCTGGGCCTGACAGCGAAGGCGGTGGTTTGGGTAATGCCATGTTGGGCAGTTTGATGATTGTGGTGTCATGCACGTTGATCAGCACGCCTATTGGCGTGATGGCAGGCATTTATTTGTCGGAGTACGGCAAGTCGAGCCGCTTTGCATCACTGACCCGTTTTTTGAATGACATCATGCTGTCTGCACCATCCATCGTGATCGGCTTGTTTGTCTATGCCTTGGTGGTGGTCAATGCCAAGCATTTTTCAGGCTGGGCTGGCACTCTGGCTTTGGCCTTGATCGCCATACCAGTGGTGGTTCGCACCACAGAAAACATGTTGAGTTTGGTGCCTGTCAGCTTGAGAGAAGCGGCATTTGCACTGGGGACACCCAAATGGAAAGTGTCTTTATCGATCGTGCTCAAGGCTGCGCGAAGCGGCGTCATGACGGGTATTTTGTTGGCCTTGGCGCGTGTCAGCGGCGAAACCGCCCCCTTGCTATTCACCGCATTGAACAACCCGTTCTACTCGTTGAACATGAACGCGCCCATGGCCAATTTGCCCGTGGTTATTTTCCAATTTGCCATGAGTCCGTATCAAAACTGGGTGGACCTGGCTTGGGCCGGTGCCTTGTTGATCACCTTGGCAGTGCTGGGTTTGAATATTTTGGCCAGGGTTTATTTCAGAGAAAAAGTCTCTGTCTGATCAAAGCCAAGCCCACATCACTCATTCATCTTTCAGGAAAAAACATGCAAGCCACTTCTTCCGCCGAAGTCATCGAAAAACCTGTCGTTTTGGAAACGAAGAACCTGAACTTTTTTTACGGTCAGTTTCAAGGTCTGAAAAACATCAACCTGAAGATTCAAGAGAACAGCATCACCGCGTTCATTGGTCCTTCTGGCTGCGGCAAGTCCACCTTGCTGCGAACCTTCAACCGCATGTACGACCTGTACCCCGGTCAGCGTGCTGAGGGTGAAATCAACTTCAAAGGACAAAACATCCTCAGCAGCAAACAAGACTTGAATTTGTTGCGCGCTCAGATTGGCATGGTTTTCCAAAAGCCCACCCCATTTCCCATGTCCATCTACGACAACATCGCTTTCGGTGTTCGTTTGTACGAAAACCTCTCCCGCAGTGAAATGGATGACCGTGTGGAATGGGCGCTTCAAAAAGCAGCCATCTGGAATGAAGTCAAAGACAAGCTGGGACAAAGCGGTTTGTCGCTGTCAGGTGGGCAACAACAGCGTTTGTGCATTGCCAGGGGGATCGCGGTCAAGCCTTCCATCTTGCTGTTGGACGAACCCACATCGGCGCTCGATCCTATTTCAACAGGTAAAGTCGAGGAATTGGTCACTACACTCAAAAATGAATACACCGTGGTGATCGTGACCCACAACATGCAGCAAGCGGCTCGTGTCTCTGATTACACCGCTTACATGTACCTGGGCGATTTGGTTGAATTTGGTGTCACCGAGCAAGTTTTCTTCAAGCCACAACGCAAAGAGACCGAAGACTACATCACTGGCCGTTTTGGTTGATCCACGCATTTCCTAAGGAACATCATGCCCGATAAACACCTGTCATCCCAATTTGACAATGAACTCAACAATGTTTCATCACGATTGATGGAATTGGGTGGTTTGGTTGAGTCTCAGATTCAACAAGCCATTTATGCACTCTCTTCTTTTGTGGAGTCCGTGGCCGATCAGGTGATCGAAACTGAAATACGCGTCAATGCCATGGAAGTTGAAATTGACCGCGAACTGTCATCCATCATTGCCAAACGTCAGCCAACCGCGAAAGATTTGCGTTTGTTGATGGCGATTGCCAAAGCCACTGCCAACCTGGAACGTGCTGGTGATGAGGCCAATAAAATTGCCCGCTTGGTCAAATCCATCATTTCTGCTGGTGGATTCCGATCATTGCCATCTACCGAGTTGCGATTGACCACTGAATTGGCCAGCGCTCTGCTGCGAAAATCTTTGGATGCTTTTGCCAGGTTGGACACCGCCACCGCTTTGGCTATTCTGAAAGAAGACGACTTGATTGACAAAGAATTCGATGGATTTGTTCGCAAGTTGATCACCTACATGATGGAAGACCCGCGAACCATTTCTTCCAGTCTTGATTTGCTGTTTGTCGCTAAAGCGCTTGAACGCATTGGAGATCACGCCAAAAACATTGCAGAATTGATCATCTACATTGTCAAAGGTGAAGATGTGCGCCATGCATCCATTGAGCACATTGAATCGACATTGAAATAACTCAGATGCGTCATTTGCCTCGTGTATTGATTGTTGAAGACGAGTCGGCCATTGCGGAGTTGATTGCCATCAATCTCCGCCACAATGGTTTATCGCCGATTTGGGCCGAAGATGGTGAAAGCGCTCAGCGAGAGATTGATGCGGTGTTGCCGGACGTCATCTTGTTGGACTGGATGTTGCCAGGCGAAAGTGGCGTCACCTGGGCGCGCAAATGGCGTCAAGACCCCCGAACCAAGTCTGTACCCATCTTGTTTTTGACTGCCAAAAGCGAAGAGCACGACAAAGTGTCAGGATTGGATGCAGGTGCCGACGACTACATCACCAAACCCTTCTCCACACAAGAACTGCTTGCTCGTATTCGTTCCGTGTTGAGACGTCGTGCGCCAGAGCAAGTGGAAGACAGTATCAGCATGGGACCTTTGACTTTGGACGGTGCCACCCATCGGGTCACCCTGTCTGGCACACCATTGAAACTGGGGCCCACTGAATTCAAGTTGCTCAATTTCCTGATGCACCATGCCGAACGCGTTCATTCCAGAGCGCAGTTGTTGGACAAGGTATGGGGTGATCATGTCTTCATCGAAGAACGGACGGTTGACGTCCATGTCAAGCGTTTGCGTGAAGCCTTGGGCCCAGCAGGTTTGATGGTGGAAACGGTTCGCGGCGCTGGGTATCGGTTCACCAAAATAGACCAGCTTTCCTGAAGATGTTTTTGTCCTCTTTCCTCAAACTGACGCTTTTCATGGCGGTTGGAGGAATTGCCGGTTATTTTTTGCCTTTGGGTTCTCAATCACTGGAATCAGCCTATCTGGGCATGGTGTTGATTTTGGTGTTGTTGCACCTCAAGGAAGTTTGGCTCAGAGGACGATTTTCCAAATGGCTCAATGGCAGCGATCATGTTGCTGATCCCCATTTCACAGGCATATGGGAAGATTTTTCCGATCGAATTCGACGCATCCTGAAGCAAAAAGAAACCATGCGCTTGTCCAGTGAAGAGACTTTGCGCCAGTTTCTAGCGGCTATTCAAGCCTCTCCCAATGGCGTGTTGTTGCTGGACACAGAGTCGCGCATTCAGTGGTGCAACCAAACAGCGGCCAAGCATCTGGGCATTGACCCGCATCTGGATTCACAGCAATTGATTGGCAACATGCTGAGAAATCCGTCATTCAACAGCTATGTCCATGCCAAAACCTTTGACCACGAAGTGGTGATTGAGGGCAGATTGCACCGTGCCGATCGGCCCCATAAAGTCGGCATTCAGTTGTTCCCATACGGGGAAGGGCGCTTGCTGCTGTTGTCTCGTGACGTTACTTCCATCGAACAAGCCGAGGTGATGCGACGCGATTTTGTCGCCAATGTGTCTCATGAAATCAGGACACCTTTGACCGTTTTACTGGGTTTTGTCGAAACCATGCAAACCTTGGCATTGACCGATGAAGATCGTGCGCATTACCTGAACCTGATGGCCACGCAAGCACAACGCATGCAGACATTGGTCGAAGATTTGCTGACGCTTTCCAGGTTGGAGGGCAATCCTTATCCCAGTCAAACGGAATGGGTGTCGGTTGCAAACATCCTCCAACAGTGCGAGCACGAAGCTTTAGGACTCGATCGTGTGCTGCAAAAAGATGGCGCAAGCCCACATCAAATTGAATTCATGGTATACGGCGATGTTGATGCATGTGAAATAGCGGGATCTGAAAAAGAGATCATCAGTGCATTTTCAAACCTGATCACCAACGCGTTGCGATACACCCCGGCCGGGGGGCGGGTGTTGGTGCGTTGGATTTGCGCCCCAGAAGGAGCTGTTTTCTCTGTTGAAGACAATGGCCCAGGTATCAGCCCTGAGCACCTGCCAAGACTGTCCGAAAGGTTTTACAGAATTGACCGGAGCAGGTCGCGCGAGACGGGCGGAACCGGGCTTGGGCTTGCCATTGTGAAGCATGTCATACAAAGACATGGTGGCAGTTTGCAGATTGAAAGCAAATTGAATCAGGGCTCTCGATTCGCTTTGCTGTTTCCTGCCAGTCGTATTCGAAATTTGGAAGCTCAAACCGCCTGAGTCGTCACTTCGTCGTTGGTTTGCGCTTTCAAACTTGAACGAATCAGCGCCAACAATCCAGCGCACACAAACACCAACGCCACCACACTCATGATCCAAAAGGCATGTGGTGCCTGTAAAGGAGCTATGCCCCATAAGCCGTGATAGGCCAGCAAGTATCCACCTGGCAGGCCAATCCCCCAGAGCATGATGCTGTAAACCAGCATGGGTGCCAGAGTGATTTTGAAACTTCTCAGCACAAAAAAACAAACGGTTTGCAACGCATCCACCAAGTGGTAAAAGCCGATCAGGAAAAGCAACTCCGCTGCTATCTTGATCACAGCCTCATCCTTGGCATAAAGGAAAGCGATTTCCTCGTGAAAAATGAACAAAATGCCAGCCATGCCCATGGCCAACCCCAAGACCAATTGAAAACCAATGAACATGGCTTTTTTCATGGCAAGAAAATCTCCAGCACCTCGCCAATAACTGACTCGTGCACTGATGGCGATGGAGAAAGACAAGGGAACCATGTAGAACAATGCAGCCATGTTGCTCGCAATTTGATGGCTGGCAGCCGCTGCAGTGCCCAAGCGCGCAATGAACAGAGCCATCAGCGTGAACGAGGTGACTTCGACTGTCACGCTTAAACCATTGGGTAAGCCGACTTTGGCCATTTGTCGAATGCTGTTCAAATCCGGTTTGTCCAAAGGCCGCCAAATTTGAATCGACTCATAAAGTCGATTGGTCCGCAACGACCAAAGCGCCACCGCAACCATGGCGTAATTCACGATCACTGTGCCCATGGCGCACCCCAGTAGACCCCATGCGGGGGTCACAGCCGTTCCAAAGGTCAGCAAAATTGAAAGAGGCACTTTGAAAAACAAGCCTCCCATCTGTATCCATGTCACCAATTTGGGCTTTCCAAGGCTTTGATTCAGTGAGCTGAAGAGTCTGAAAAAAAGTGCAGCAGGCAAAGCCAGGGCCATCATGGCCAAGTAAGTGATGGACTGCTGTTGCAACTCTTGAGGAACACCTGTCCACTCCAGAAAGAAATGGGGTGAAAGTAAAACCAGAACGCCCACCAAGCTCAATATCATCCAGATGTAGAGCCCCTGGTGAAAAGTTTCACCAACAGCCTTGTGTTTTTTGGCACCATGAAGTTCTGCAAAAAAAGGCAAAAGTGCCTGGATCACCCCCAACAGTGCCACATAAACAGTGACATAAATGGCCGCACTCACAGACAGCACAGCAAGCGCTTGAGGATCAAACCGTCCGGCAATCAGGGTGTCCGCAACGCCAAACGCGACAACCGCCAATTGGCCCACCAACACAGTTCCAGCATGTTTCAGAATCAGGCGACGCTCTTCCATCAGTGCGTCTGTTCGCGTTGGTAGATCATGATGGTCTCATTTTTATCCGAGGGTCTTTTGAATCGGCCAATAAAGCGCCAAGACTTGTTTTCAATCAAATTGTTCAAATCTTGATCAGTGGGGCGAACAAACAACCATTGACAAGCTGAGGTTTGGTTTGATTGCGCAAAAGCTTTGAATTCAAAACTGCCGTGGTAACCAAGTCCTGCAATCATGGATCTTTCCAATCCTGAAGCGTAAACGCAAGAGTGGGGCGGAATCAACCTGTTCAATTCCTCAGCCCAGGGTTTGTAACTCAATGCACGATCCAAAATGGGCAACCAAAGTGTCATCAGCAAAGTCCAGCAAAGGGTGGCGCCAGTCGCCGGCAACACCAAACTTTTCCAAATCACTGCAGGATGCCTTCCGACACGCCACATCACGAGTTTGATCCAGATGACTGAAGCGATCAGGGCGATGACAAAACTCCATGGTTGAAATTCGTGTACAAAACCTGGGACCAACCTTTGAACATTCAAGGCTGGTTGAGCAGGCAGGCCTGTTTCCAACGAAACCCACACTCCCCAAATGGCGACGGCACCACCAGTGAAAAACAACAAAGTGAACCAATCAATCAACGCAGAAACGCTTCGTTCTAGCGTCGGCAAGGCAAATGCTGCCAATGCTGCGATGCTGGGCAAGGTCAGTAGCAATGTGCGGTCCGGATCAGATGTCATCAAGCTCGCCACGAAGCTGATAGCAAACAGCCACAAAGGCAATATCAGATGTTGGCTCCACATTTGTTGATTCCAATGTCCCCGCCATCTCCACAAAGTCCAAAGCGCCAAAGGCCAAGCAGGCCATAAAAACCAAATCCACAATTCGGAAGTAGTCCGCAGGGACGCCCCCCATTCGCTGAAAGACAACAAACGCCAACGCCACAATTCCATGGCAAAAGACAGGGCAACCATACCCAATATCAGGACACACATCCACAGGACTTGTATGCGCAATGACTGGGGATGCTTGTACCAAAGAAACGTTGTGCCCAATCCAGTGATCACTGCGACTGCAGGTGCACCACTGAGGGCCAAGAACACAATGCCTATGGACCAAAAAATCAACCCTTTTCGGGGGTAATAGGCCTGCATGCTCGCACCTACAAAAACGATGCTCATGCTATTGAGTTGAAAGGCCATGGGACTCATTTCATGGCTGGGGAGTGCCAGACCGAGACAAGCCAAGTAGGCCAGCAAACCCGCATCTGCCAGCGACCGCGCATAATCCTTTGGGCTGGCTTCCCCGCCAAATGCAAAAGCCACAGGTTGGGCATGCGGGTTTCTGGCGAGGTGGTAGATGGCTTGCCAGATACACACCATGCCCAAGAATGAAAGCAAAGCAAAGGGGATGCGTGCAGCAAGATCTGCTGGAATGAGGTGTTGAAAAATTCCAATGCTGAATGAACCCAGCCAGTATGGAAGGAATGCATCCAACTCAGGCGCCAAGCCTGCCATGGTCAGATTCAAAAAGTTGGTTTCTCCCTGCGCCAGACTCCACATGTATCCAAAAGTAGTGATGTCAAAAGGTTTCCAAGGACTGTGTCCAATCAGTCCCATCAACACGTAAGTGAAACACAGCGATAGCAAAGCCCACCGCGGCAAGCGCTTGACCGCCTGTT
>JACCDJ010882609.1_pt1 | contig 30947 bp, 21 predicted proteins | sample 7444481 | NCBI WGS metagenome assembly JACCDJ01 (sample SAMN15323435, study PRJNA562643) | freshwater metagenome | isolation source: river surface water | place: USA:Blue River Watershed | collected 2017-08-15 | reverse complement strand
TCTATTCGGTCGATCCGCCCTTTCATGCGTATAGGCCACATCTCTGAACCTACAGGCACAGAAACTAGCGTTTCCACTACTTCCTCTACGGCTAATAACTTAATGCGCTCCTCATACCAGGCGGCTGATTCATCGAAATAAGTGCCTAAAAGGGTTTTGGCAACCTCTTGAAGCACATAATTAAATCCTTTCTCTACCTCAAAATTCCCTTCTCTCTCCTTGATGGCTTCCATCGCCTCGACCAAAAGAGGGGCAATTAACTCTTTCTTTTGTGCGACGGAAAGCCCGTCTTCCCAACCACCGTTCGCAATCAATTGCTTATCAAGCAACTCCAACACCTTGTGCACCCACGTACCAAAAACGTCCGCCCCCATCTCATCGTCCCGCTGCTTCTCTTGCTGCAAATTCACGATTTGGGAGAAATAATACTTCAAGGAACAACTCGCAAACATCGCCACCAAAGAGGGTGATAACCCGCGTTTCGCTAACAAATCCTTAATTTGTTCGATCAATTGAGGCGTTTTTTCAATCCGTAATTCCACTTCACCATCTACTACCGTATCCGAACTAAATTTCACGGCTGGCTCTGTCAAAATCAAATGCGGATTAGTTTTGGCCCAATCATAGCGAATCTGACGTATAAAACGACTCACCTCCTTTGCCGAGGAATCATTCTGCACATAAACTAACATAGCCTCCTTAGGCCGCTGTAATAAACGATAAAAGTGATAACTCGTCACAGCATCCGCCTGAGTAAAAGTAGGCAAAGAGAAGGCAGACATATTCGCAATATCCACCGGAATCAAACTTTCACGCTTGCGCGTTCCCGGCAGACTGCCTTCATTCAAGGATAAAACAATCACCCGATGAAAATCCAAAGTCCTCGTTTCTAACAATCCCATCACGTGAAGTGAGCGATTTTCAGCCCCTTCGAATGTCATTTTTTGCTGTTGTAATAGCTGTTTACAGAGCGCATGCCCACTTTTGACAGAAATAAACGGATTCGCTTTTGCGATCTCTTCTAATTTATCTAATACGATTAAAGCCTGCAATATGGCTTGTGATTCCGCATCCCAATCGTCCTTATCGGTCTTGTATAAAATACTAGTTAACAGCTGAATGAGCGGACGAAGGCATTCCTGAAAACTAGAACTAGATGAAACAAATATGTTCGAATCTGCAGGAAAAGAAGAAAGATACAAATCAGACTCCCTCCACGAAGGAAGCGGAATGGAGCGCATCAAAGGATGCTCTTTCAAAGACTTAACTAAGGCTATCGGATATTTATCTAAAGGAACCAAGGCCCACCACATCTCTATCAAGGAGAATACCTGAGACTTCTTCAGCGAATAGCCCATCGTAATATTCAATCGATCTTTGAATTCCCCTAAATAGGGCAATAAAGAATCCAAAAGGCTCTCATCGCCTAAAACCAAGGCCACCTGCTCCAGGTTACCATGTTCCGCTTGCCATGCCCTTATCTGTTCCAAAGCCACAAAAATCTGTGCAGATGGATTCGCTAAACCAATAATCTCTACCTGTTTCGGCTTATCGATTAAATCACGCTCCACCCAATGAAAAGGTCCACGAGATAAATAACCAGGACTTCCCGGATTAGCATAATCTCTCAACCAGTTCCCTGCCCGGTGGTGCTTATTTTTCAGGTAATATTCATCTACATCCCAAAGCGTCTGCGCCACATTCTCTCTCAAAAGCAAACGAATAATGGTCTCCTCCGATTTAGACAAGGCATTAAATCCGACAAAATAGATCTGCTTAAATCCTAGCGCTTTACCGGCCTCTAAAAGCTCCACTAATTTCCGATAAGCTAAACCCCGATAGGTCGTCCCCTTCGTTTCTAACCGACTTTTAAGCCGAATGTAGACCTCTAAAAGTGAATCATACAGCTTAAAATAGGCCTGCGTATTAGGAGTAATCCACCCATCCGCCTGATCCTGACCATATTCTTGCCCCCACCGTTCGATGGATTTTGCCTCCGAAAGAAAAGAAAACAAGGCTGCCGGATCCACTAAATACAGATCCAACGTATCGAAGTCCTTTAACATCAGTTGACCCCAGGTAACAAAGCGGTCAAAATCAATCTTAGGATCTACTTCCTTAAAACAGGCATAGGCCTCGAACAATAAATCAATCGGATCTTCCAGAACGGAATCCGTCATCTGCAAAGCAAACTCCTCAATAGTAAAAAATGAAGGGGACAAAAATGGTCTATCCCCTCTAATCGCTAATTCCTTTTTCAGGTAAAGGATACCCCGCTGGGAGGGCATCACCACGGCAATGTCTTTCAACTCTTCCATGCCATAAGCTTGGAACAGGTGATCTGCCGTTTTACCTAAAAATGTTTGCATTATAGATTTCCTTTCTTCATTTCTTTCACCGCAAAATCAACCGCACGCGCCGTAAAGGCCATATAGGTTAACGATGGATTTTGAGTAGAAGTAGAAGTCATGCAAGCCCCGTCCGTAACAAAAACGTTCTTTACGTGGTGCATTTGGTTCCACTTATTTAAAAGAGAGGTCTTCGGATCTGAACCCATTCTCACTCCGCCCATCTCGTGGATATCTAATCCTGCCGGAGCGTGCGTATCGCGGGTCTTGATGTTCTTAAAGCCTGCCTTTTCATACATTTCGGTGAATTGATCGATAAAATCTTTGACCATTAAATCATCGTTATTATCGTAGCTCACGTCCATATGCAATAGCGGCATTCCCCAGGCATCTTTTTTGGTAGCGTCCAAAGTCACTTTATTACTTTCCTTCGGAATCGTCTCCCCCATCATGTGCGACCCAGCGTACCAGTTCGACCACTTCGGGTTTAATAACGAATTCTTCAAGCTTTCACCTACCGAACTTTGGTCCGCATGTGTTCCTCTTCCACCGCTCATTCCCGCTGCATAACCACGTAGGAAGTTCGTCTCTTGCTTATACAGATTTCTAAAACGAGGAATATAACCTGAATTAGGTCGACCACCTGCCGTTTTATAATCTAAAAATCCTTCGTATTCAGCTGATAAGGAGGCACGGTAATTATGGAAAGCAACGTGCGTTCCTAATAATCCACTATCGTTACCTAATCCATTCGGGAAACGAGAAGACTTCGAGTTTAAAAGAATCAAATTCGTATTAATCGCCGCTGCTGTCACAAAAATGACCTTTGCGTAATATTCCACCATCTCTTTTGTATGTGCATCTACCACACGTACGCCTACTGCTTTTTGCTTCTTTTCATCATAAATGATCGAATGAACCACAGAATCAGTTCTTAAAGTCATATTACCGGTCTTCGCAGCCCATGGTAAAGTAGATGAGTTGGCACTGAAATAACCACCGTAAGGACATCCTCTTTGGCATAAATTACGACCCATACAGGTTCCACGTCCCTGTTGAATATGAATATCGCGAGGCTCCGTTAAGTGTGCACAACGACCAATAATCACATGGCGATCGGAATACAAACGCTTCATCTCCTTTTGGAAATGCTTCTCAACGCAAGTCAATTCCATCGGAGGCAAGAAATCACCATCTGGCAAAGAATCTAAACCATCCTTATTTCCAGAAATTCCGGCAAAATGCTCCACATACGAATACCAAGGATCAATTTCCTTGTACGTGATAGGCCAAGGCACCGCAAAACCATCGCGTGCTGGTCCATCAAAATCGAGTTGAGACCAACGCTGGGTTTGGCGAGCCCACATGAGTGACTTGCCGCCCGTTTGGTATCCTCTAATCCAATCAAATGGCTTATCCTGAATATAGGGATGCTCCTTATCTTTGACAAAAAAGTGCTTCGCATCTTCTTTAAAGGCATAACATTTAGAAACAATGGGATTTTCAGCTATTTCCTCTTTCGTTAACTGTCCGCGGTGTTCGAATTCCCATGGACTCGTTAGCGTAGTCGGATAATCTACATTATGCGCAACTAGACGCCCTCTTTCCAGCACCAAAGTCTTAATTCCCTTATCACAAAATTCTTTGGCAGCCCAGCCGCCCGCCATTCCTGAACCGATCACAATCGCTCCATACGTACGTTTTTCTGCGTTAGTTAAAATATTCATACGTCGATTTATTTTTTAATAGGTTCACAGCCATTGAAAAATCCGGGAGCCATCACATAATTTAGATGGTTCACCATCACATATTCTGTGGTCATATAACCACGAATCGTTAAGCCTTTTAGCGTTGCCATTGCCTTTTGTGCATCGGCTCCGTTTTTCCCTTGTTCAATTTGGAAAAATAAGTGCTCCTTCTCTGACTCAGAAACCTTCTCAATGGATGGCAATGCAGCTAAAACCTTCATTAACGATGCAGATGTCGAAGGTTCATAACAATCGCGAAGCATCGTCTTCACAAAGGCAGGAACTCCTAAAGATACAGCCCCAGGAATACTGGATTCAGGAATAATCACTCCCATCCATTGATTTAATAAGGCTTCTTGATCAGCGCTCCATTTAATTGCGGGCGCATCAGCAGCTTTTAGGTCTGTAAAAACAACGCTGCCTAAAGTAGCCAGTGCCATTCCTTTTACCCAATTTCGGCGTGTAATTGATTTCATATTTTTAGGTTTAATGAATTTTAATCAAATAATAACCAGCGAACGCCGTAACCAAAGGATCGTGCCATCGCTGGATGTAAATAAGCAGTATAATAATTATTATTAAGTAATCCTTGAGTTGCATTCTGAAATTTAAAGAAGAGTCTAACTCGATTTATACGCAAGCTTACATAAGGATCCACTTGTAGGTAGGTAGGGATCTCAAAGCGGTCTTGCAAATGATATTGTTGAAGGGCAGGCATGTAAGCATCTGCAAAATAAGCAGATTGATGGTGCACATCCATACCAAACTGCATGTACAATAATTTCTTGTATTGCACATTTAATGCGAAACAAGCATTAGCTACGAAGCTAGGCATTCTAATCACATCTGGGCCTGTTTTCGTATTAACAAAGACCATCGAAGTCCATTCAAATTTACCATGCTTCCCTCCAGCACTAAAACCTGTGCGAAATACACCTATCGCATTCGCAACTTGCTTTGCATTAGCCAAGGTATCAAAATAAGCATAGTTATCAATTCGCTGAATAGTAGCCGTTGGGCGTAAATAAACCCCTTTAGTTTGTAAATCAATTGTACCGGTTAACTCATCAAAAAGGACATTTTTGAGGGTTTGATCCCAACGGAAAGAAGCATTATAGCTCCAATTTTGGGCGACAGATGGACTAACAGATATTCGACTAGCTTTCACCTGAAAGAAAGGAGAAATAAAATTCGCCTGCAAGCGGTAATCAGAGCCTAATAAATATTCCCCTTCCGCCGTAAAATCAATTTTTTCATTAAATCTCTGCTGTAGAAATAACCCCACATAATTCTCTAATCGATTGCGATTTAATCTTGCTAATGGATTATTAACATCCCAATAACGTTGCTTGAAATAAGTACGGTAATTAAATCCTCTAAAAACCCCTTTTATACCTGTCTGGTGCGCATAAGATTGCCATTGATTTTCATTGTAAAGTGAATCCTGCTGCGCCTCAAAATTTTTAGAATAAAAGGCATTAGATAAATTTATGCCAAAATCAAGATCTCTAAATTTAGCCATCCGATTCTCCACATCAATTCGCTGAAAAAATTGCAATCCTTTGAATCCAATAAATTCGTGATAGAAATGGAACTTGATGAAAGAATCATTCGATTGGACGCCAGAATTAGTAAAAAGCGCTCCATTATCCACATATTTTAAGGCAGTAGTGGGATCTAATCCTTTTAAAAGCTGAATACCTCCTTGATCTTGAATGCCTAAATCAAAATAATTCAAGTGTGTTAACAAGCGATACCGATTATTTCGCGTTCTGAAATTTGATTGCAATATCACCCCCCATTGTTCGGATAAAGTTTGATTACCCGTTTTTAACCTTCTATCTGTTAAAAACTTATCTGAAACCAACCGCTGAATCTCAAACCCAATATTCCATAAGGAATCTACATTACGGGCAAAAGTAAAATTTAAGCGAGTTTGACCACCTGCGCCTAAGTAATATTCCACATCTGAGTAGGGTGATTTAGTCTGGTAATATTTAACCTCATCTGTGGCAAATGCATAAGGCAGGTAGGCATTGTATCCCATTTGAGAACCTAGTTGGTCAGATTTCTTAACAAATAGATTTCTCACCGCCGTACCTTCATTACCTAAATTGGCCGTTAAAAAACTCGATCGTTCTTGAAATAAATAGCGGTGAAACAAGTGTAAACTTGTATCTACTGATTTTTTTGTTCCTCGACCGTTTATTATATCATCTTCTAGAAAATAAGCCATGGTTTGAGGCCCATAAATCAATTTAGTAGAGTCATCTAGCGCAGCACGGCCAGATTTATTTTTACCATCTTTAGATTTTGCTGCATTAGAATCTCTAGGTACCATCGGATCAGGAAAACCATTCCTTTCCTCGGTAGGAACCTGTCCTCCCCTCTGCCTCTGTGCAAACAGCGATGATAAACATCCTAAAAACAATAACAATACTAATCTATATTTCACGCTACAAAGTTAAATTTTTCCCAACCAGTCCCAAAACTGCTCTTCTTGATCAATGAAATACATTTCCATCGGTAAATAGTATAAATGATTCGCTAGATTAGGTAAATCTTTAATTTGAGTCATTAAACGCACATAATCCTTATGGGTAGTTAGATACCCTTCATCGCCTGACATCATTTTGGCCTGCTGTTCTAATTCTAACAACTCGATTTCCGTAAATCGGTGATGATCCCCATAAATGACTTCTTCTTGGATTTGGCCTAAAGAAGATGCATGCGTAAAAAAAGGCTTAGGATCAGCTATTCCAGCAAATAATGACCATTTAGTAGGCAAATGTTCTCGCGGACCTTGCGGTTTGCCATAACGCACACTCGTATAAAAGATAGGCTTTTCCTGTTTTGTATTTCGCAAAACTCCTTGTGCAAAATTTGACTTCTGCTCTTTTGTAAGTATTCCCGGACAACGTGTCACGATGACGGCATCAGCCCGTTTAATTCCTTTCGCAGACTCCCGTAAACGCCCTTGAGGCAACATAGAGTCAGCATAAAAGGGCTGAGAAAAGGTAGAACATACTAAATTAACGGATCCTTTAATAGAGCGATGTTGAAAGGCATCATCCAATAACAACACATCTACCTCTGGCATTTTTTGCACACCCTCTGTTCGTTTTTCACAAACTGCTACCGGAAGCTCTGGAAATACCGTTTTATAGGCCAAAGGTTCATCTCCCACCTCATCAGCCGTCGATTCCACATTCACCTCCACATATCCTTTTGTTTTACGTCCATAACCACGACTCAAGATCCCTAATCGATCATTCCCTCGCCAGTTTTGGACTAAATAAGTCACCAGAGGACTCTTCCCCGTACCTCCCACTGACAGATTTCCTACTACAATCACCCGAGGTTTATCAAACGAGCAAGAAGGCAGAATTCCCCAGTCGAAGAGTTTATTTCGAACATAGGTAATTAAACCAAAAAGCAAGGAAGGAAGAAAGGTGATTATCTGCTTCATATAATAACCTTAAAGCTAAAAATAATACGGGAGGGCACAAAATCGAATAGAAAATAATAAATTGCATCATGTCCAAAATCAGTCTCCGATTTCTTCCACACGAACTACAATTTCACTTCGAAGCAGGCACCTCACGAGGGGTCTTAACGAAAAAGAAATCCTATTATGTGGAAGTCTCGGATGGGAATCGGGTGGGAATCGGTGAGGCGGGTCCATTATTTGGATTAAGTCCCGAGTTTTCGGATGATTGCTTGCCTGCATTCGTAGAGAGCCTATCCCCTTTTCAAGGGATTGAACCGCCCTTAGATTTTTCCGAACTAATCTCTGAAATTCCTTTCGAGCAACCCTCCTTTCGCTTTGCCTTAGAGACTGCATTACTCGATTTAAAAAAGCCATTCACGAATGATTTTGCCAAAGGTTCTGCAGCGATACCCATCAACGGCCTGATTTGGATGGGAACCGCCGAATTCATGCGCGAGCAAATTGAGCAAAAATTGCAACAAGGCTATTCCTGTTTGAAGTTAAAAATAGGAGCCATTGATTTTGAAACCGAATTATCACTATTAAAAAGCATTCGCGCACGCTTTTCTGCTACTGAGCTGACATTACGCGTTGATGCAAACGGAGCCTTCTCTCCTGCTGATGCACCTTTTAAACTGGAAAAACTGGCTGCCTTCCACCTGCATTCTATTGAACAACCCATAATGGCCGGTCAGCCAGAAGAGATGCGAAAACTGGTCGCTCAGCAGATTCTTCCCATCGCCTTAGATGAGGAACTCATAGGCATGCAGGATAAATCCATCGCGGCATTTATCAATCCAGATTACATCATCTTAAAACCAAGTTTCCTGGGCGGTATTCAAGCCACTAGAGATTGGATTGATTGGGCTGTTGAAAACGGCAAGGAATGGTGGATAACTTCTGCTTTGGAATCCAATATAGGCTTGCAAGCCATCGCTCAACTGACCGGGGATTATGCCGTTAATATTCCACAGGGCTTAGGCACAGGTCAATTGTACAACAATAATTTCGCCTCAGGCCTATCCATCGAGAAAGGAAATATCAGTTTTGACCCGACAATTCCAAGGGAATCTCCTTTTCAAAACTTATCTTTGTAAAAATTAAATGAATCTTATGAATACGATTGATGAGGCGATGATCGCCATTTTAGAGAAGCGATTAGAATTGAGCAAATTGAATTACTCGGATGAAACGTATGATGATGTAGAAGAGATGCTACATGACCTAGAAGATGATTTCAACGAGAAATACGGCGATCAATTAGAAGATATCTTAGAAAAGGTACACTTAAAGCACTGCCCAGAATCAGACGTGTTATTACCTACTGCCTATTTAGCGAAGAAATTCGTGGAGACAGCTGACGGTGAAATCGAAATTGGAAAAAAAGAAGGAGTAGAAGTAGAATGGATCGAGGATCCGGTGGCCAATGCCCGTCTAGTTTTACTACCCGCTCCCACTCGCGTTTTGTTAATGACACCGAAAGGCATTGATATTGTTTGGGAGGCAGAATAAATCAAAAAGGAGCTCTTCGAAGCTCCTTTTTTATACCCAGTCAATACCTTTTTTCAATAAATCAAAGGTCTTTTGTCCTTCCGGATAAACCTGAGGATCATACATATATTCCCAAGTTGCCATTGGCGGCAAACTCATTAAGATAGATTCCGTCCGTCCATTTGTTTCTAATCCAAACTTCGTACCTCTATCGTGTACTAAATTAAATTCTACATAGCGACCACGGCGAATGTATTGAAACTCCTTTTCTGCTTGTGTGTATGTTGTAGACGCATTGATGCGCATCAAATGACTGTAAATAGGCTCAAAAGATTCACCTACCGTTTTGACAAACTCAAAAACTGTTGCTTTATCCCCTTTAATATAATCAAAGAAGATTCCACCGATTCCACGAGTCTCTTCGCGGTGCGGGCTGTAGAAATAATCATCTGCCCAGTTTTTATACTTCGGATAATAGCTTGGATCAAAACGATCACAAACTGCTTTCAATTGCTCATGAAACCACTTCGCTTGCTCCGGAATGATGATATGCGGTGTTAAATCAATTCCTCCACCGAACCAAAACTCCCCGTTGCTTAATTCAAAATACCGCACATTCATGTGAATGATGGGCACCCAAGGATTCTCCGGATGCATCACAATCGAAACACCAGTTGCAAAGAAATCCACTTCCTCTGTTACATTCAAACTAGTCACCATCTTAGGATGAAGTGGCCCTTCAACGGCTGAAAAATTTACTCCAGCTTTTTCTAAAATAGCCCCTTTAGCTAAAACCCTTGTACGTCCTCCCCCACCTTCTGCCCGCTTCCAATTATCTTCTTTAAAAGAAGCTACACCATCTGTCGAGGCAATCCCAGCACAAATTGTATCTTGTAAGCCTTGAAAATAGGAGGCAATGTCGTGTTTATCCATTTTACTGAGGGGAACCCGTCGAATCCGACGCGGTTGCATTATTTTCTAATAAGGCATTCATGGAGTCTAATTCTGCATCTGATACTTGAAGTGAATCAGGTAAGGCATAGGAACCGTTTGAACAATCAAATTCTTTCCTTACTACACGTCTATCCAGCTTTTCAAACGGCTCAGGTCTGTACTGAGCTAACATCGGATCTTTGACTACTTTGATCATAAAGCGTTTAAAGATAGGTAAGGCTGTTTTAGAGCCTTCACCTAAAGCACCCGTTCTAAAGTGAATCGACCGATCATCTCCTCCTACCCAAACTCCGGAAATCAAATTATGCGACATCCCTATGAACCAACCATCAGAGTGATTCGAAGTAGTACCTGTTTTTCCAGCAAAAACGCGCGCATATCGATTGTCTTTTGGCAATAAGATATCTCCTTCGCCATATAATAAAGAACTACCCGTACCACTTTCATGGATTACTCCCTCCAGCATGTAACGAACTAATTGGGCCGATTCCTTCCGGATTACTTGCACCATAGTAGGATCGAAACGTTGTAATACTTTGCCATTCTGATCCTTGATCTCTTGCACTAACATAGGCTCTACGTGCATTCCCTCGTTTACGAATGCAGAATAAGCACCGATCATCTCGAATAAATTCACATCAAATGAACCTAATCCAATAGAGGCGACCGCCTTTAATGGACTCTTGATTCCCATTTTCTTGGCATAATACATGACCGTATCTGCTCCTACTTCATTGGTTAATCGGGCGGTAATCGAGTTAATACTTTGGCCTAGGGCTCGTTTTATAGGCATTTCTCTGCCCGAGAAACCACCGTTTGCATTACCTGGTCGCCACATTTCCTTCTCGCCTTTTGCATTCTCTACCTCGATCTCAAATAGCTCATCGCGCATCATATAACAAGGTGATAAGTCTTTCGGACCATCAATAGCGGAGGTGTAGACAAAGGGTTTAAAGGTAGATCCAGGCTGACGACGACCTTGTTTTACGTGGTCGTATTTGAAGTATTTAAAATCTAAACCCCCAACCCAAGCTTTGATGTGGCCCGTGAATGGATCCATCGTCATCATTCCTGCTTGCAAGAATTTCTTGTAATATTGAATGGAATCGTAAGCGCTCATTGTACGCTTTTCTTCACCCATCGAATTACGAGAGTAGACCCACATATCACGCTTCACGTCTTTCATGTAGTGTTTTACCGAATCCGGATTTTTAGGGAAGCGAGCAGCTAGGTATTTATAATATTCGGTTCTTTTAGCTACCGTATCGATGAATCCGGGTATTTCCTGACCATTTTCACCCACCCAGGGGTTTTGATTAGCCCAGTGATTGTCAAAGTTCCTTTGTGTCGCCCGCATGCCTTCTTCCACTGATTCTTCCGCATAAATCTGCATTTTCGAATCAATCGTCGTCACAATCTTCAAGCCATCCCGGTACAGATCTAATTCAATATCATTCTTCTCCGCCCATTCATTCAGGTATTTCGCTACGGCAACTTTAAAATAATTGCCAGTGCCATCATACGGAGATTCTTCGTTTTCACGCAACTCAATAGGCATTACAGCAAGTGAATCGTAATCTGATTTGCGTAAGTAACCTGCTTTCACCATTTGGGCTAAAACTACATTACGGCGCTTCCATGCTTTGTTTTCTGCCAAAGGTTTACCTTTGTAACGCTTCGGATTATACGTCGTTGTCGCTTTCTGTAAACCTACTAAAATAGCAGCTTCCTGAATATTCAAACTATCCGGTGAGGTGTTGAAATACGTCTTAGAGGCTACTTTAATTCCATACGCGTTATTACCGTAGTCAACTGTATTTAGATACCAAAGTATAATCTCATCCTTCGTATAAAAACGCTCTAATTTAATAGCAGTGACCCATTCTTTGGATTTGTAGATTAACTTATTTAATCCAGGTATGTAGCCTAATAGGCCCGTTTTAACGAATCCTTTCTTCGTTCTCGTCTTAAATAAATTCTTCGCTAATTGCTGTGAAATCGTACTTCCGCCCCCTCTATCTCCGCCTTTTGCGATTCCCACTAAGACCCCAGCCCAAGCTTGAAAATCAATCCCCGTGTGCTCATAAAAACGCGCATCCTCTGTCGCCACTAAGGCCTTCACTAAATAGGGAGAAATCTGATTGAAATCGCGGATAGGTGTTCTATTTTCTGCGAAAAACTTACCTAGAAGCACGCCATCCGCAGAATAAATCTCGGAGGCTTGGGATAATTTAGGATTCTGAAGGTCATCTACACTAGGCATTTCCCCTGTTAAATAGAAGAAATTCGTCTCAATGACTAAGAGATAGATCAAGACAAAAAGAGCTGATTTAGCAAAGAATTTATAGCCCTTAACGATGGGCTTATAGTAAGGAGTGGTCTTGTCAACTTTGGAATCGTATACTGTTTGTACCTTACGAACTTGCGTTTGCAAGAATACTTGTCCCAAGACAAGGTAACCAAGGCAAAAACTATAAGCACGCTCGCCTAGAACTTTTTTCACTACAGATAGCATCCATAGGCCTAAAACGACCATTTTACCTGAAATCGAGGCTTTTACCTGAGCGTATTTTTCCTTCACCTGAGTTAGCATACTAGTCGATTTCTAATTTTTCCAAGATACTCATTAAATCAGAAAAATCGCGAAAACCTGGACGGTCTTCTTTTCCTGCCATTAAGCCTAATCCTTGAATGGAGGTTTGCTCCACCCATTCCTCTAAATCTTCCTCTGGCACCTCTAAACCAAGAATAATCGGATATTGCGCCGCCCAAATCTCAATTGAGGATTCCATTCCCTCCAACGATTCCGGACTATCTCCGGTAAGCAAAAAATGAGAGACATAAGGTGCCGCTGAAGCAAATAGAGCAGGCAAATTATCCGTATCAATGTTTACGCGAAGTATTTTAGGTAAATCGATATCTTGAATTAATACTAAATTCACCTTCGAATCAATCTCTATCGCATCTGGTTGATGTGATGCGACTAAAGTTTTTATCTCCTCTGGTTTCAATCCTGCACATTCGCCTACAATCTGAACTCCCGCTAACCAGTTTCTAATCTCTACAAATTTCTCTAGAGGCATTGCCAAAGGGAAACCCAACCACTCTACTCCCATTCCTGCACAATACCGTGCATCGGAGAGATTTTCAATCGAACTGACTTTCACTTTGGTTTTTAACATAGACGGGGTTCATACAATAAAGCAAAAATACGCTTTGTATGCGTATTTACAAAGATTAGCCGTAACTTGCAGCATAATTTCGTCAGGCATTGAACCTGAGCAGTAAATATGGAGAAAAAAGGACGCGTCTTAGTCGCTATGAGTGGCGGAATCGACAGCTCAGTCGCAGCTGTTTTACTACACGAACAAGGTTATGAAGTCATCGGTATGACCATGAAAACATGGGATTATGCGAGTTCAGGTGGCGACAAAAAAGAAACAGGCTGTTGTTCATTGGATTCTATCAATGATGCGCGCCATATCGCTGTTTCCCTTGGTTTCCCCCACTATATTTTAGATATCAGAGAGGAATTTGGTGATTCGGTCATCGATTACTTCACGAACGAATACATCGAAGGCCGCACGCCTAATCCCTGCGTAATGTGCAACACGCATATTAAATGGGATGCTTTATTGCGTCGGGCGGATCAATTAGGCTGTGAATTTATAGCGACTGGCCACTATGCTCAGATCCGCGAGGAGAACGGCCGCCATATTATTTCCAAAGGTGTAGACGTATTAAAAGATCAGTCTTATGTGCTTTGGGGCGTTTCGCAAGAGAGTTTAGCGAGGACGATTTTGCCTTTAGGACATTTAACAAAGGCTCGCATTCGCGAAATGGCAACCGAGCGTGGATTCGTCGATTTAGTCAATAAATCGGAGAGTTATGAGATCTGTTTCGTGCCGGATAACGATTACCGAGGATTCTTGAAAAGACGCGTTCCTGAATTAGAGGAGCAAGTAAAAGGCGGTAATTTCATCGACACGGACGGTAAAATTATCGGAAAACACGAGGGATATCCCTTTTATACAGTTGGCCAAAGAAAAGGCTTAGGAAAAGCCTTCGGCTATCCAGCCTTTGTTATTGAAATTCGCAAAGAGACCAATGAAGTGGTAATCGGTAAAGTGGAGGATTTGAATCGCACCGGCATGTGGGTGGGTCAATTAAATCTACAGAAATACGCTTCCATTCCTGAAGAGGGCATTGAAACCATCACAAAAGTGCGGTATAAAGATGCCGGAACGGCGGGTCATATCGAACAAGTAGGCGACCGAATCAAAGTAGATTTCGCTTTTGACGTGTCAGGAATCGCGCCTGGTCAAGCTGCCGTGTTTTATGAAGGGGATGATGTTGTAGGTGGTGGCTGGATTTTAAAGTCCTACCAGAAAGGCAGCGTCTTCGAAAACATCCAATCTTTCCAGACTACTTAATTTTCTGGTGAATTCGGGGCATTTGAATGAGCTCCATATCAAAAATCCGTTTCCCATCAATCTTGAATTGTAGGGCGGTTTGCTCTTGATGAAAACCATGTTGCCCTGCTGCACCTGGATTTAGAAATAACATCTGGTTGCGATTCTGATCCCTTTTTACTTGCAAAATATGGGAATGTCCACAGACAAAAATATCCGGCAACCCCATCGCAAACGTCTCTAATGCATCTGGCTTATAAGAGGAAGGCGCGCCCGCAATATGTGTTATGGCGACGGTTACTTGCTCACAGGTAAATCGAGCGATTTTGGGAAACATATTTCTAATCGTCCGGTCATCAATATTCCCATAGACGCCATACACCGGTTTCCCAAAACCCATCAGCGTATCTGCCACCGCCACCGATCCCCAATCCCCTCCATGCCAAATCTGGTCACAAGCTTCCACATGCGGAATCAAGCGCGGATCCAAATAGCTGTGCGTATCGGAAAGAACTAAAATCTGTTGCATTTACTTGTGTAAGGAGATCAATTTACCGGAAGAAATCAACGTATTTGACTTCCATTGAGCTTTTTCTGCTTCAAAGGCCGCCTTCTTTTCCGCCGAAATATCTTTCGTTACCCAAGCTGGCGAACCCGCATCCTTCCAAGCAGAATACCAGTAAGATGCTACCCGATGTGATGACTGAATCATTCGATTGGGGATAGAAGTTCCTAATTTATCGCCATAGGCTTGAATAAACTCATCCGTATAATAGCGAAGTGTTTTCCCATAACGCTCTACCATTTTAAAGGACTTTTCCTCACCTAAAGCCTTTCGAACCTCCGTCTCCGCTTTGAACATTTCCGGCAGCATGGCGTGTGATTCTAATAAAATCTGAAAAATAAAATCCTGCGGTTTAGCTATGTATTCCGGCACTTTAGGCTGAAATAAGGCATAATTTTTTAATTGTGCTTCAGGAACTAAGCTCTCCCACAAAACGTGCATGCCTTTCTGATTCGTTAATTGACCATCGTGATTTTTCGTTGTGTGCAAAGGAACGTGTGCATCAGCCACATAGTGTCCTAAATCAGCTGCATAAAATAAGACTGAATCGCGCATCTCATTTTTGAAGGCATGGACTAAACGACCATATACTCGAGTCACCTCCCATGGCACCAATCCCTCTTTGCGTAAACTATCAATGCTATATTTCGCCACGGCTTGTTTAAAATCGTGAGGAATATCCGTCCGATAATTAGGGCCAAAAACATCAGCGTCCATATCCAAATAATGCTTCGAATCCTCTGTCTTGTCATCTTTACGGCGTACATCCGGACGAATCGACTGTTGCACGATGTAGTCCTGATTTGCATAGAAGAACAAGCCTAGGTCTGCAGGTAATGGGTAAATGGCAATTTGCTGTAAGGTTTTGTGAGCTAAAAAGCCCCAGGAAACCAAGAAACCACAGACAAGAAGCAGAGATAATTTGCGCATATTATTTTTTTGAAATGAATGTTTTAGGGGCGAAACCATATTGTTTTTTAAAGGCACGAGTAAAATAGGCCGGATCGTTAAATCCTACTTGGTAGGCAACTTCTGATACGTTTAAGGAACCTTTTTCTAATAATATTCTAGCTTGCTGCAAACGAATCGAACGAATAAACTCATTTCCAGCAAGCGAAGTTAACATTTTCAATTTACGGTAGAGCTGCATTTTGCTCATATCTAAAGCTTGCTCTAAATGCTCCACATCAAAATCGGCCTCATCTAGATGTTCAATCACCACCTGAGTAGCCTTAGACAAGAATTCATCTTCGAACACAGGGGATTGTTGTAGATCTTGGTTCATCACCGAATCCTGCCAACTCTTGCGCATCCGCTCTTTCGCCTCTAATAATTTAGCTACACGTAATTCTAAGATATCAGCGTGAAAAGGTTTGGAGATAAAATCATCCGCTCCGGATTGCATTCCCTCGATTTGGCTCTCTTGAGAACTTTTCGAAGTCAAAATCACCACAGGTATGTGACTCGTTTTTGAATTCTTGCGAATCTCTCTACATAGACTTACTCCAGACATTCCTGGCATCATCCAATCCGTTATCACCATATCAGGCAAATAAGTGAGAGCCATTTCCATCCCTTTCTCTCCTCTATCTGCCTCAATTACCTGGAACGATTTTTCGAAAATTTCCCTGATAAACCCACGCATCTCCTCGTGGTCCTCAACAATTAAAAGAATTTGCTTCTCTTGCTGAATCGCTACGACTTCTTGACCTATTGGCTCTTTGACTGCCGGAAGACTTCCAGTTCTCACCCAGCTAGGTTCAAAAGCCTCCTGGGTCACTGGAAAATGTAGTTTAAAAACGGAGCCTGCGCCTAAATCACTTTGGACATCAATTGTTCCCCGATGTACTTCGATCAGTTCCTTACACAAAGAAAGACCAACTCCTGTTCCCATCCGATCCACCTTTTCGGGAATCTGATAGAATCTGTCAAAAATATGCAGAATATGCTCCTCACTAATACCTTTACCTGTATCCATCACTTGAATGGATACTTTTGAAATCGTCTCCTGCGCGTCCTGAAAGGTTTTGTGCAGTTCCAAACGTATCCCTATAATTCCTTCCTCTGGTGTGAATTTGAAGGCATTAGACAGTAAATTCGTCACACACTTTTCGATGATATCGGCGTCGTAATAAACAAAAAGTGAATCAATCGGTGACTCCCACTTTAATTTGATTTGCTTTTGTTGCGCGTACGCATCAAAACTCTGTTTAATGGAATTCAGTTGTTTTACTAGGTCATGCTTCTCCACCACTGGCTCCACATTGCCTGATTCGATTTTAGATAAATCAAGTAATTGATTGATGAGTCTCAGTAATTTTTGAGCATTTTGGTAAATCGAATTAATCTTCGTCTTCTGATCTTTGTTCAAGCTCGCATTAGAGATAAAATACTTCTCTAAAGGACTGGTAATCAGCGTTAAAGGTGTACGTAATTCATGTGAGATATTCGTAAAGAAATGCGTCTTGACCTGCTCTAATTCTTGAATGCGCTCCTTCTCAATTTCTTTCAAACGAATATCTGTCCGGAAAGCTTCTCTGATTCGAACCTCCCTTATAAATGCATAGATACCTGCTGCAACCAATAAAATATATAGTAGATAAGCCCACCAGGTTCTATACCAAGGCGGCAATACGGTAATTTTCAATTCATACGGCTTTTCAGCCCAAACACCATCCGAATTACTAGCCTTCACTTTGAATACATAATCCCCTGGACTTAAATTCGTGTAGGTAACCGTACGCTGTGTTCCCACTAAATTCCACTCTTTTTCAAAACCCACTAAATAATAGGCATAACGGTTGTTTTTAGGTCTTTGATACTCCAAAGCCACAAAATCCAAACTAAACACCGTTTGATCAGGTTGGAGAATTAAATGCTTAGTAGATAAAATATCGACTGTTAATGGTGAGTTTTCTTGCCCCACTTCCACGTCCTTATTGAAGATTTTTAATTTAGTGAAATAAACTGGAGGTACCTCTAAACGCATACGTAAGCTATCCGACTTCAAATAATTCAAACCGTTAACTCCTCCAAAAAACAACCAATTCTGATTATTTTTAGCCACCGCGTTTGTCATAAATTCTTTCCCCTGAAGTCCATCTGCTTCTTCGAAGTTGACAAATTTTAAGGTTTTGGAATCCATTTTTGAAATACCTCCATTCGTCGAAAACCATAAATCCCCTTTTGCATCTTCCACTAAACCACGCAAAGAGTTACTACCTAATCCATCATTTACCGTATACACCTTAAACCCTTTTTCAGGCCCCAAGTATTGGTTTAACCCTCCACCTTGCGTCATTACCCAAATCCGCTTTTTTCGATCCTGGTAAATTTTATTCACGTGATTATAGCTCAAGGCACCTGACTCAGCAGATTTAACATAATGGCGCAATTTATGTGTCGCTATATCGAACACATAGAGACCATAGCTTAGGGTGCCAATCCAAATTTCTTTACCATTTAATACCCGAATTGCTGAGATAGATTTATTCATGAAATTAGATTTTCCTAATTCCGTAAAGGGCACCGTATATTGCCCTGTTTTTGGATTAAAAGAAACGATACCTTGACCCGCAGTTCCTAAAAGAAACTCCGATTTGAAGGGTTCTAAGGTGTTAAAATTAGCCTCCCTCACACCAGGCTTAAAAGGGTAATCGACTAACTTTTTATCCTTCGAGAATAGATTAATCCCTTTCCCCCAAAGTCCTACCCAAACCCCACCATCAACAGCAGGATGAATAAAATTCACATCATACGTCTCTGTAGAGTTTAATTTATTCGTAGAAGCGCTCTTCAAGTAATGCGTTACTAGACCTGATTTATGATTAAAATAAGATAAACCTACATTACTACCTACCCAAACTCCTCGATCCTCGTCTGCTAGCAGCGTACTCACTTTATTACTTAAAAGGCCCTGAAGTGAATTCGGCTTATATCGCAAGACGGCAAAACGCGGTTTTTGGAAGAAAGAAATATTCAATCCTGCTTCCCACGTACCTACCCAGGTATTTTCATTCGCATCCGTAAAAAGACTCATGATGGAATTAGAAGACAATCCTAATTCTGGATCCGGGTTCGATGGAATATTGGTGTAGTTCTTAAAATCCTCTCCATTCAACTTGTAGACACCATTGTCGGTACCTATCCACAAATTTTGTAAGGCATCTTTTGCTAAAGAAGTGACAATATTTTGACGAGATAGAGGATCAGATGCTTGGTAAAAGACGACTTTAAATTGTTGGGTTTTAGGCGTAAAACGGTAAATTCCTCTGCCATCTGTACCTACTAAAATATCACCATTCTTCGTTTCAAATAAAGCCCTCACTCGGTAACTATTTCCTCCAAACTGATAAGGAATAAAACTTTGTGCGTTTAGCTGAGAAAGTAAATAACCCGTCCTCGTCCCCATCCACACAGTTCCAGAAGAATGCTTAAATAAACGCGTCACTTCTTTTACAAAGGGATTCTTCCATTCTGACTCTTGCGCAATTAATTGATTAGTTCGAATATCATATACTAAATAACCTAAACCCAAAACAGCCACCCCCATCTTCCCTTTTCCTAATTTTAATATACTCGGAATAGTCGAATTGGATATATCTTGGCCGGTAGGCCCTTTCGAAAAACGAATTATCTTTCCTGTCGCTAATTCAATCTTATTTAATCCAGAATTACGCGTACCTACCCAAAGATTTCCTAAATCATCCTCAGCTACGGTAAATATTTCGCTACCACTTAAGGTATTCGGATCGCTGGGATCATTTCGATAAATCTTAAAATTATGACCATCATAGCGATTCAAACCATCACCTGTAGCAAACCACAAAAAGCCTTTTTTGTCTTGAGTAATTTTATAAATGGAACTTTGAGATAAACCTGAGGCGGTACTTAGTCGTTCATAGCGAGTCTGTTTTTGGGCCGTCGCACCCAAAGAGAGTAATAGCAAGAAACCAATGAGGGTCTTTTTCATTCGAACTTTAAATTTAGGGAATAATACAAAGAAATTGGACGGATTTATCCTGAAATAAACATTTGCAAGAATTGTCCTCGTATTTGTAAGATTCGTCCTATGCTACACTGGGCTATGTGAGTAATTTTGAACCAAGAATTTTTCTTCGATATGAATAAAACATTTGTTTCATTTAACGTAAAGAATTCAGGAAACAAACTTCCTAAATACCAGCAACTAGTGAATTCACTTTTGCAGGATATTGAGATGGGGGAATTAAAACCTGGCGAGCGACTGCCATCCATTAACGAGGCCTCGGAAGAATGCTACCTTTCTCGGGATACCGTGGAAAGAGCTTACACCGAATTGCACAAAATGGGAGCAATTACGTCCATTTTCCGCAAAGGTTATTTCATCTCAGAGTCCAGTCTGAAAGTAAAGACGAAAGTACTTTTCTTAATCGGACGCATGACAGAAACAAATCAAACACTCTATAACGCATTTTTAGATCATTTCGGCAAAAACGTGATGGTCGATATTTATACCTACCAGTACAAGCCACGTGAATTCAAAGAAATTATCGGGCAGCAACTTGGGAACTACCATTATTACCTGATTCAGCCTCATTTAATCGACGAGGATGAAGAAACTGTGAAGATTTTACAAAAGATAGCAGGGGATCGCTTGATTTTATTAGACCAAAATTTCGGAACCATCCGTCATTCTAGTCTGATCTGCCCTCCTAACCCCTCGCTTAAAAAGATTTTTAATACCCAACTAAACCTGTTTAATAAGTACCGCAGTCTTAATTTAGTGTTGAGCGAAGACGAATACTTCGATCCTGAATTAATTAATGCGTGTAGTGAATTCTGCGAAGCGAATTCATTGAATTTCCAAGTATTAGATGGCCTAGAAGAGGACGATTACAGACAAAATGAGGTTTACTTCACCTTGTCAGATACCGATCTTTTCCAGGCTATCAAATACGCGGAGAAAAAGAAGTGGACTTTAGGAAAGGATGTGGGAATCATTTCCTTAAATGACCACCCATTTAAAGAAATCATCGCCGGAGGAATCACCGTCGTGAGTACTCACCCGGAGAAATTAGGCCAAAAAGCAGCCGAAATGATCCTCACTAATAAAAAGACAGCGGAGGTCATAGAACCTAGCTTACTTATACGATTATCACTTTAGGGTTTTATTTTGCTTGAAAAGGGCCGTGGATTCACGGCCTCTTTTTTTTCACGTAATCTATGTTCCGCTGAATCCCTTTCAACTTCGTACGTTTAATGGCAGAATAGTGAAAAAGAGTTTGGAAAACTTCTTCTGAAAGCCCTTCCCAATCCACCTCTTGTAATTTAGTATCAAACCTCGTTTCCTCATGAGGCTTCGAAAAACGATTCCAAGGGCACACATCTTGGCAAATATCACAGCCAAAAATCCAGTTTTCAAAATCCCCCGTTAGATTTGCCGGCATTTGATCTTTTAATTCAATAGTAAAATACGAGATGCATTTACTCCCATCCACCACATAGGGTGATATTGCATCCGTCGGACAGGCATCAATACATCGCGTACAAGTACCACAAAAATCCTTGATAGGCCCATCCGGAGCCGCTTTCAGATCAATTAATAGCTCAGCTAAGAAATAGAAACTTCCCTTTTTAGGTATAATCAAATTCGCATTCTTTCCGATCCAACCTAACCCCGATTTCTTTGCCCAGGCTTTCTCTAAGACCGGCGCAGAATCCACAAACATCCGACCAGAAAACTCGCCTACCTCCTCTTGAAGCGAATCCCACAGCATTTGCATTTTGTCTTTGATTACCCGATGGTAATCTTCCCCATAGGCATACTTCGAAATCTTGAATGGATTTGCCTGAATTTCTTCGGCTGGAAAATAGTTATAGACCAGAGAAACGACGGTTTTGCAACCATCTACTAACTTCCGTGGATCTAATCTTTTATCGAAATGATTCGCCATATAGCCCATCTCGCCGTGTTGATTCGAATTCAACCAAGCTTCTAAGCGAGGTGCTTCTTCCTCTAGAAATCCCGCCTCCGAAATACCGCAAAAGGCAAAACCAAATTGCTGGGCTTTTTGCTTAATGTGCTGTGAAATTTGAGCGGGACTTTTTGACATTTGTCTAAAATTACGAAGGCCATTTCATTTATGCCAAAGTGTCAGAAAATTGTTTTTGGTATTGAATTTGTAAAGGGAAGAACGCAATCGTAATTTTGTAGTATGAAAAAGAAAGAAAACGAACCAACGCCTGAGGAAGAAATTATCAATCAAGAAGTAGAAAACACCCAAGAAGCTGAAGAAACGGCTCCGGTGGATGAATTAACGGAGATGAAGGAAAAATACCTTCGCTTATATTCAGACTTCGAAAATTTCCGTAAACGTACGGCTAAAGAGAAAATAGAACTTATCCAAACTGCATCGGAACGTTTAATCGTAGACTTATTACCTGTCATCGACGACTACGAACGCGCTTTGGCCAATGCACCTGAAGGAGAAATTTCCGAAGGAACCCAATTAATCTTCACCAAAATCGGAAACATTCTTCAATCCCAAGGCTTGAAAGAACTACCCGCAAAAGGAGAAGTATTCGATGCCGAAATCCACGACTGCATCACACAATTCCCTGCACCTAGCGAAGAAGAGAAAGGTAAAGTGGTAGAGGTAGTTGAAAAAGGATATAAATTACATGAAAAAGTCATCCGCTTCGCGAAAGTGGTGGTCGGAAATTAATAGATAATGGCATCAAAAAGAGATTATTACGAGATATTAGGGGTTTCTAAATCCGCATCGGAAGATGAAATCAAGAAGGCATACCGCAAAATGGCGGTCAAATACCATCCAGATAAAAACCCCGATAATAAAGAGGCAGAGGACAAATTCAAAGAAGCCGCTGAGGCTTATGAGGTATTGAGCAACTCCCAAAAGAAGGCACAATACGACCGTTTCGGTCACGCTGGAATGGGTGGAGCAGCTGGCGGCGGTTTTGGCGGTGGAGGAATGAATATGGAAGATATCTTCTCACAATTCGGAGATATCTTCGGTGGAGGAGATGAAAGCCCATTTGGAAGTTTTTTCAATCAAGGCCGTGGAGGTGGAAGACGTCAACGCAAAGGAACTGATCTTCGTATTAAGCTTAAGCTGAATTTGGAAGAAATTGCAAACGGTGTTGAAAAGAAAATCAAAGTAAAACGCCACGTAGCTTGTAAAACGTGCGCTGGAAACGGATCGAAAAACGGAACAGACCTAAAAACCTGCGGCACTTGCCAAGGTTCAGGTCAAGTACGTCAAGTACAACAAACGATGTTAGGCCAAATGGTCACATCCTCTACCTGTCCTCACTGTAGTGGAGAAGGAAAAACAATAGGCGCAAAATGTGGCGATTGCTTCGGAGAAGGCCGCATATTAGAGGAAGAAATCATCCCAATCAAAATCCCTGCTGGAGTCTCTAATGACATGCAACTTTCCATGTCAGGAAAAGGAAATGTTCCGCCAAGAGGTGGCGTAGCCGGTGATTTATTGATTGTGATTGAAGAAGAAGCTCACGAACTATTACACCGAGACGGCAATAACGTGATTTACGATCTATACGTAAACTTTGTAGATGCTGCGTTAGGAACATCTGTGGAGGTACCTACTATTAGTGGAAAAGCAAAAATTACCTTGGACCCAGGTACGCAAAGTGGTAAAATACTTCGCTTAAAAGGTAAAGGCATCAAAGAACTAAACGGATATTCTATTGGAGATCAATTAGTTCACGTGAATATCTGGACGCCTAAACAAGTGAGCAAAGAAGAAACAGAGTTATTAGAAAAGCTTCGCTCCTCTCCTAACTTCGCCCCACAACCGGGGAAGGCAGAAAAGGGGTTCTTTCATAAGGTGAGGGATATGTTTTCATAAAAAGCTTCGCTTTTTATGAAAACATAGTTAAGAGATAATAGAGTAAAGAGTAGAGATTTTATACTTCGGACTCATTTCCTCCGGACTAACTAATTAGATACTAACAAAAAAGGGGCTTATGCCCCTTTTTTGTTACCCATATCTTTACTCTATACTCTATAATCTCTACTCTCAGATACTACTGCAACCTCGCCATCTGCTTATTAAACTTCGCCTCTAACGGCTGATATTTCGCAGGGCTCACCTTAGAAGCCTTTAGAGCAGAAACGACTAGGTTCATTTCGTATATAGCGATTTGAACATCACGTTCGTGAGCTCCATATCTACCGTCTAAATAATAGTCTAATAACTGATCATCCCGATCTACGATACGCTTAGCCATTTTCAACGCAGACGCTGCATCACCTACTGAAATATAAAGCTCCACCATACTAGCAGAGAATTGATCATAAGGAATAACTTTATCCGGCATTTTCTGCTCCAAATGATCTAAAACCTTCTTCGCTTGAGGCAAATTTCCTTCACGCACTAATTGATCCGCTAAACGATATACACTCAAGCGAGCCGTTACAGAAGGAATTCCTAAGTAGAAGTCACCATGATAATAGATTTTGTCATTATCAAGGCCTCTCCAGAACATCTTTTTCAAGATGTTTTCTGACATGATTTGGGTGTTTACATAGCCATCGTTTGCACCTGGAATTTTGAAAGGCATCAAACGATATGCATATCCTTCTAATTGCATCGATTCCTTTAAACCTAAATATTGGTCATTTGGTAAAGTTGACGCGAAATAAATCGGACGTTTCCAACCAGACATCGCGTTATTAGAGATGATCTCTAATTGAATCAATTCCCCTTTGTAGATGTTGTGTGAAGGCAATTTCCAACCCAAGACTGGGGACATATACGGAACAAACTGCTTAGGGAACCAGTTTGATTTAGCTACTGCTGCAATGTCGACGGGAATCACCACAGAGTCTGTAGGTAAGGTATTGATTGTCTCCCCTAATTGCGTTTGCTCCTGGATAGATGGGCTGTCTTTATGTAATAAGTCCAAATAATCAGGTAAAGACATCGCATTTAAACCCTCTTTAGGATTGAATAAAATCTGATCATTCACACCTTCCATCAATTGATCCTTTGTTAATTGGATCGGTAATGGTTGAGATTCATATGTTTTACGCTTCATTTGGTCGATGTACCAATCGGTGCCTAATAGCGATAAATTACATACCCGAACATCCGTTCTGAACCCTTCGACTTCTTGAACATACCACAATGGGAAGGTATCATTATCACCTCCTGTAAACAGAATCGCATTAGGGGCACAGGAATTCAATAGATTTTTGGCAAAATCGATTTGGTGATAACGATTACTGCGATCATGGTCATCCCAGTTTTGTTGTGCCAAAATCGCAGGAGCAGTCAAACCTAATAAAGTAACAATCGCCCATTTCGCTTTATCTGCTTTTACGAATTTTTGAATAAATTCTAAGATCTGCATAACGGCAAATCCTGCCCAAATTGACATAAAGTAGAATGATCCTACGAAGATGTAATCACGCTCACGAGGTTCCGTTGGAGGTGAATTCAGGTAAACAGTTAAAGCTACTCCAGTAAGGACAAACATTAAAATCGTTACTAATAGATCCTTGTCATTCTTGCGAAGCATGTAGAAGAAACCTAAAAGGACGAAAATGATAGGCAAGAAGAAATAATTATTTCGTGCCTTATTATTGCGTAAAACATCCGGGAGTTTGGACGTATCTTCAAAAGAATTAATTGCCCAAGCATCTTGGAAATCGCTTTCACGACCCACAAAATTCCATAGCAAATAACGCATATACATATGTCCTAACTGATGTGTAAACAGGAATTCTAAGTTCTTACCAAAGCTTGGCTTCACCCCTTCAGGAATACCTAACATCTGTTGATATAACTTAACATGATTAGCCTGATTCGAGTATACACGAGGTAATAACATCATTTGGGACTTGTCGTATTCGTACACCGGTTTCTTCGTGTATTCGACGTATTTCCCATCTTTCATCTTGTAGATAGGTGTCTCTGCTCCTTCTTTGTAACCCGTAACCTCGGCTGTATAAACAGGTCCGTAGATTAACGAACGCTCTCCATATTGCTCCCGCTTTAGGTATTTCAAGAAGTTCAAGATATTGCTTGGATCATTCTCATTAATCGGCGTATTATATCCAGAACGAACTAAAGCTACAGTATAGGTGGAATAACCAATTAAAAGGAAAACGAAGGAGAAAAGCGCGACATTAAGTACTTCCTTCCCTTTCGCATACGAATAACGAATGCCAAAAACCACCGCAGCAATTAAAAGGATCAAGAAAACAATCGCTCCACTTCCATAAGAAAAGCCCAAGTTATTCACGAAAGCTAATTCAAATTCAAAGGCTAAACTGGGCAATCCAGGGATAATACCTGCGTTAATAATGCCTAAAATGAACAAAGCAACAAAGATAGAAAGAATTCCTCCCGTTAAGGTAGGCTTTTCATATCGTTTGAAATAATACAATAAGCCTAAGGCAGGAAGTGTTACTAAGTTCAATAAGTGGACACCAATAGATAATCCCACTAAATAAGCGATGAACAAGATCCAACGATTCGATGCGGCTCTATCTTCCACCAGCTCCCATTTAAAAGCAGCCCAAACAACAATCGCCGTAAAGAAAGACGACATCGCATACACCTCTGCTTCCACTGCAGAGAACCAGAACGTATCTGAGAATGTATAAATCAACGATCCAACCACCCCAGAGGCTAATAATCCAAAACGCTCGTTCAAATTCAATTCCTCAAAGGACTTATTGATCATCTTGCGACCAATCATCACAATGGTCCAATGCAAGAACAATATAGTCAGCGCACTACTTACCACAGAAAGCATATTTACCCAATAAGCCACTTTAGACACATCGCCTAAAGCTAAAAGAGAAAACATACGTCCTAATAAAAGGAACAAAGGGGCTCCTGGAGGGTGAGGTACTTGTAATTTATACGCACAAGCGATGAACTCTCCACAGTCCCAAAAAGAGGCCGTAGGCTCCACCGTCAAGGTATAGGTCAACAAGGCGATAAAGAAAACTCCCCAACCTGTCCAATTATTTACTTTTTGAAAACTCCACATAGGTCAGATTAATTAAACTGTTTTAAGAAACGGACGTCATTCTCTGTAAATAAACGTAAGTCTTTGATCTGGTATTTTAACATCGTGATCCGCTCGATTCCCATTCCAAAGGCAAAGCCATTATACTTCTTCGAATCTATACCCACATTTTCCAATACATTCGGGTCTACCATTCCAGCCCCTGCAATTTCCACCCAACCGGCACCTTTGCAGACATTACAGCCATCGCCTTTGCATAAAAGACAAGTAATGTCCATTTCAGCGCTAGGCTCTGTGAAGGGGAAATAAGAAGGACGGAAGCGTACTTTCGTATCCTTACCAAACATCTCTTTGGCAAAATGATACAAGGTATCTTTTAAATCCTTGAAGCTCACTTGCTCATCCACATAAAGCCCCTCCACTTGATGGAAAAGGCAATGTGCACGCGCAGAAATCGCTTCATTACGATATACACGACCAGGCATCACCGATCTAATCGGTGGCTTTTGGTGTTGCATTAAACGAATCTGAACATTAGAGGTGTGCGTACGCAATAAAACGTCATCCTGTATCTCTCCAGCCCCTTTTTCAATGAAAAATGTGTCCTGCATCTCCCTAGCCGGGTGATTTGCAGGAAAATTTAAAGCTGTAAAATTATAGAAATCGGTTTCAATCTCGGGTCCATCAGAAACCGAGAATCCCATCCGATTAAAAATCTCTAAAATACGTGCTCTAACCTTCGTTAGCGGATGTAAACTACCCTGCGAAATCGGATTGTATAGCGTTAAATCAGATGGAACTTCAAATCCCGCTGTATTTCCAGCAAAGGCTTCTTGTGCTTGTGCAAACTTTGCTTCGGCTGAATTCTTCAACCCATTTAAAGACTGTCCTACCTCACGGCGATTCTCTACAGCCACATTTTTCAATTCATCAAATAAAGAGGCTAAACGACTCTTACGCCCAACAAACTGATTTCTAAAAGATTCTAATTCGCTTTCATTCGAAATAACAAAACTGTCAATTTCAGCTTGAAGAACGCTTATTTGTTCATTCATAAGGGTAATTATAAAATTTGGAGACCGATGGTCGCCTGGAAAAAACTAGGTTTTTGTGCGTAATTGTAACCAGTAGGTATGGCCATCGTATTGGATAATTCAGAGATAGCACCTTGGTAACGAAGATCAAATGATAAGCTTAAAATGTCGAGTCCTATACCAGCTTGGTAAGAGAAATTAGAACGATTAGAAATTTCTCTAGCTGAACCAGAAAAATAACTTTTTAATGCATTATTAGCAGAGGCATCTGCACTAAAACTATACGATGCAACTGGACCAGCAGCAAGTCGAATTATACCCAACTTTAAACCTATTAATAAGGGAACATCAATTGATTTCTGAGAAAAAGACACGACATCATTCGTCTTTGTTAATGCATTTAAGGCATTAACTTCATAATCTTTAGCTGAAAAAAATACTTCAGGCTGAAAAAATAAAGCATTTCCAACCCTAGCATAGGCTCCTACTAAATACCCTGTTTTAGTAGATAGAGATTTGTCCACATTAACTGAGAAATTATTATCAGTCGCAATATTGGACAAATTCACACCTCCTTTAATCCCTGCTTGTAAATATTTAGAACTTTGAGCAGATAAACTAAATGAAAATCCTGCGATGAATAGAAATAATAACAGTAGTGGTTTTTGCGCTTTCATCATTTGAGAGTTTTGATAATTAAATAGTAAAATTATCCTTTTTCAATCGAAAAAAAAGAAAAAACGAAATCAAAGCGTAAATTTGGACATAAATAAACCTCATGGCCAAAGCTAAAACGTCTTTTTTCTGTCAATCTTGTGGTCACTCAGCTCCGAAGTGGTTAGGTAAGTGTCCCTCCTGCGGAGAATGGAATACCTTCGTGGAGGAATTAGTGGAAGCTACGGTGCATCCGGCGGAGGTTTGGAAGACAAAAGGAAGTCCTAAATCGGTCACAAAACCGAAATTATTAAACGAAGTTAGCTTCGAAAATCTACCTAAACTCACCTGCTCGGATTCTGAATTCAACCGCGTTTTAGGAGGAGGAATCGTTCCTGGCTCACTCGTTCTAATTGGTGGCGAACCCGGAATCGGAAAATCAACGCTATTATTACAAGTTGCCCTTTCTTTAACTGAAACTCGCGTTTTATATGTAACTGGTGAAGAATCGGAACAACAAATTAAACTCAGAGCTGATCGCTTAGCAGCGAAATCTGACTCCCTTTACATACTTACAGAGACAAATACACAATCGATATTCCGTCACCTAGTCGACCTAGAGCCTGAATTAATCATTGTTGATTCGATTCAAACCCTTTTCTCAGATCAAATTGAATCTGGCCCAGGTTCTGTTTCTCAGATTAGAGAATGTGCCTTGGAATTAATGCGTTTTGCGAAAGAAAGTGGCACACCGATCTTCTTGGTTGGACATATTACCAAAGAAGGTTCCATCGCCGGCCCTAAGGTCTTAGAGCACCTAGTAGACACCGTGCTACAGTTCGAAGGAGATCGCCACATGATCTACCGTATTTTGCGTACGACGAAGAATCGTTTTGGTTCTACCTCCGAATTAGGCATTTATGAAATGCTAGGAAGTGGCCTAAGACCTGTGACGAATCCCTCCGAAATACTCTTATCCCAACGCGACGAACCTTCGTCGGGTATCGCTATTGGTACCTTGATGGAAGGTAATCGCCCGCTATTAGTGGAAATACAATCCTTAGTAAGCGCGTCCTCTTATGGTAATGCGCAAAGAACCGCAAACGGTTATGATGGAAAGAGATTGAGTATGTTGATCGCGGTATTAGAGAAAAGGGGTGGGTATAAATTAGCGACACAAGATGTTTTCTTGAATATTACTGGCGGTATTCGCGTGGATGATCCTGCCTTGGATTTAGCTACCTGCATGTCACTTGTATCTTCTTATGAAGACAAAATCATCGATTCTTCGATCTGTTTTGCGGCAGAAGTCGGATTAGGAGGAGAATTGAGATCCGTTACACGCATCGATCAGCGAATCGCTGAAGCGGAGAAACTAGGATTTAAAGAGATTTGGATCAGTAAATACAACCTGAAAGGATTGAATTACAAGGCAAATAAGATCAAGGTACAATCAGCAGCCACCTTATTAGATGTTATCCTGCACATTTGGCGGCAAAAGTAGACGAAGGGTATTCTACTTTCAACAGATGTAGTCCGTGGGCTGGAACCGCACGACCTGCTTTGCAACGGTCTTTTGAATCGAGTATTTCTTGAAGTTGCTTCTGATTTAATCGCCCCTGCCCTACTTCTAATAAAGTACCCACTACGGCACGAACCATGCCGCGCAGGAATCGATTGCCCTGAATGGTAAAAATCAATTCTTCACCCCTCATAGACCATTCTGCCTTCAAAATTGTGCAATTAAAAGTCGTCACATCCGTCTTTACCTTCGAAAAGCATTGGTAATCAGTATGCCGAAAGAATAAGGCGGCGGCTTGATTCATCGCTTCGATATCTAGGTGCACACTGAAACGGTAGGAAAAAGCTGAATTAAATGGGCTTTTGAGCGGACTAATGCGGTATTCATAGGTTCGAGAAAGGGCTGCAAAGCGAGCATGAAATTCATCTGCCACCTGATAAATCCCTTGAACAGCTAAAGCCTCCGGTAACATTCGGTTCAACCGAAAAACCCAGTTTTCTTTCACTCTTTTACCGTCTGGCAAATCAAAATGGGCAAATTGCTCATGCGCATGAACGCCTGTATCGGTTCGTGAACTTCCAATAATTTCCAGTGGAGAACCCAATAAAAGACTTAATTTATCCTGCAAAACCGACTGAACCGTCGTTGCATTTGGCTGAATTTGGTAGCCATGAAAAGAGCCGCCATCGTACGAAAAAGCGATTAGATAGCGGCTCATTT
>JACCDJ011652158.1_pt1 | contig 30964 bp, 27 predicted proteins | sample 7444481 | NCBI WGS metagenome assembly JACCDJ01 (sample SAMN15323435, study PRJNA562643) | freshwater metagenome | isolation source: river surface water | place: USA:Blue River Watershed | collected 2017-08-15 | reverse complement strand
TACTTTTAATTTTTACTTTTACTTTTAATTTTTACTTTTACTTTTAATTTTTACTTTTACTTTTAATTTTTACTTTTACTTTTAATTTTTACTTTTAATTAAAAAAAAATTGATTTAAAAAATAGTTAGTTAAATAAAATATACAATAAATATATAATTATTATATATTAAAGGAGAAATATTAAATGCTCGTTACAATTGAAGGAAATATTGGTTCTGGTAAATCAACCATTATCAATTATTTACGTAATTTTAAATCTGATGATATTGTTTTTGTTGATGAACCAGTTTCTGAATGGTTAAGTATTATGCATGAAGGTAAAAATGCTTTAGAAGTATTTTACGAAAATCAAAAAGAAAATTCTTTCTGGTTTCAAATTCTAGCATATATTACTCGACTTCGTAATCTTTTAAAAACTCTTGAAAATCATCCTGAAAAAATTATCATTTGTGAAAGAAGTATTTATACTGATAAATATGTTTTTGCAAAAATGCTTTACGAATCGGGGAATATTAATGAAATGGAATGGAAAACATATTCATACTGGTTTGATACATTTAAAGATAAAACACAATTAGATTTAATTCTTTATGTAAATACTGAACCTTCTGAATGTTATAATCGCATTTTAAAAAGAAATCGTCCTGAAGAAATTAATAAAATAAGTAAAGATTATTTAATTATGTGTCATAACAAACATCTAGAATGGTTTAGTGATACAAATAATTCTACAAAAATTATACATATTGATGGTCATAATTCAATTGATGAAGTTATGGAATATGTAAAAACTATTACTAATCAACTTATTATTGATAAAAATTCTGTATGAAAACAATAAAAATCAAATTATTATAAACTCTTTTTTTATTTTTTATGTTTTTTTATTTTTTCATTTTTATACTATTTTTTATATTATTAGTATTATAAAATAAAAATGCCAAAAGATAATTTGGAAAAATATAATAAACTAATAAAAAAATTAGAACAGTGTCCTAATGTAACTTGTGGTGTTAATGGTAATAAACATATAGATAAAGAACTATACCATTATGACCAAGATGTAATTTATAGAACATTTATAAGAGATATTGCAACTGGAAAAATTAATAATATTGATGAAATTATAATGCTATCAAAATTATTAAACAATAAAGTAGTTAAAAATGATAAAAACATGTGGTATTCTTAATTGTAAATATTTTTAAATTTTTTGGTAACTAGAATGAACAATTATTATTTAATGGATTTTTAAAACATCTCTTAAATTTTTTCTTTTCGTGTTTTTCTAATTTTGTATAATTATCACCAAAATCCTGTAAATGACCTTTTATAACTGTAACTACCTGATTATTTTGATTATTACCTAAAAGTTTTGAAGGATGATATGGTCCTGTTGGCTGAGGTGTTGGTGAAGTTGTTGGTGTAAATGTTGGTGAAGTTGTTGGAAAGCTAGTAGGACTTTCAGTTGGTTTAGCATAACTTCTTTTATAAAAATAATATGCAATTCCAATTATTAAACATAATAATAAAATCAAACCAAATACAATTAAATATTTAGTTGATGTTGACATTTTGTTTGAATTTATACTACTAGACGAAGAAACATTAGAATTTAATGAACTAGAAGGTGTTAACGTATTTGAACCGGTGTAATCACCGCCCTTAAATTTTTTAACCATTTTTATATTTTATTTTTCTAATAACTAGAAACTAGAATCTATAATAGTTTTATTATTTAAAAAGAAAAGATAAAAAAAGAAAAGATAAAAAAAGAAAAGATAAAAAAAGAAAAGATAAAAAAGAAAAGATTAAAAATAAAAGATAAAAAATAAAAATTACTTTACCTAAAAATTACTTATAAATCATTTTATAATTTTTATTCAATTTCGACTTTAGGGATATTTGCTAGTTTAATGCTATCTTCTTGAATATTATCAATGTCGAATGCAAATCCAACACCTTCTTGACAATAATCAGGGATATTCATGTATTTATCAACAATTTGTTTTACATCAGGTTTTTCTTCAACAGGTTTTTGAGGTCGTTTCTTTAATTCCTCTGCCATCATCTTTTCATCTAATAAGAATGTTGGGAAACCAGTTCCAGCTGGAGCAATTTGTCCCATCATGATATTAGCAGAAACACCATCCATGTTATCAATCTTACCATAAATACCAGCATTGATAAGTTGGTCAATTGTTTCTTCAAAAGAAGATTTAGCTAAAGGACCAGCATTACCACGGTTAATACCATGACGGTCAATAGGCATAATATAACCCTTATTTGTCATAAAATCAGCTAGTAAACCAACATGACGATAATTGACAGTTGGAATTAAACGTGCAAATTCACGATAAATGATATTACGTGCCGCTTCAATACCAAAGATTTCACAAACTTCAATCACATCATTTGAAATAGTACGAGTTGTATCAATATGTTCTTGAATTAAAACTTCTTCGAGATTAGAACCATTTGTAACTAAAATCCATTCATCATCTGGCACAAAAATATTACCTTCTTCATGTTTACTATCAAAGTTAAGAACATCTGGAACTTTCAATTCCTTGACATAATCCTTAACTTTTTCCATTACTACATGACTAATATTAGGAATGCCTTTGATAATAGTTGAAACAAATTTTTGTTCAAACTCTTTAATTTTAATAATATCTTTATCAGCATTATTTGAATCGCTTTCGAATTCAAGTTTAAGACGCATAATAAGTTCACCAGATGTATCATCTGTGTAAATACAGTTAATATTACTAAAATTTTGTTGAATAATAAGATAAAGGTCATTCATATTAATATGACGTTCCATCATCTTATTACGATTAAATTTGATACGGAGAATCCAAGGATTATCTTCTTTAACTTGATCGTTAATTTCACCAAAAATCTTATAAATATCAATGATTGATTTATCAGCATCAATATCTGTATTCATATTATTATCTAAATAAAGACTAATTGAACTAACAATATCACCAATTGATGTCAATTCTAGATTATTACGGATATTAAAGACTTTAGGTTTATCATGACGATATTCTTCATCAAGATAAACAATAATTTGAGGTGTCTTGATTTTCTTAGAGTTAGCCATTAATTCTTTGAGACGAGCTACACCACCAGTGGTAACAGCCGAAGCCTTACCAGCAGTATGGAAAGTATTAAGTGTCAATTGTGTTGATACTTCACCAATACTTTGAGCAGCTAGAGGACCAACCATTTCACCCGGATTAATACGAGTTTGTTGATATTTAGAACGGATAAATTCCATCATATATGTCAAAGCAGTTTTATTAAAACGATGACGGAAAATTAATTCCTTGGGACACATATAAAAGGCAATCAGCGTTTTCATAATTTGATTATGTTGATTATGGATATGCATATCATCTAATAATTTAGAAATAGCATCTTCTACTTCAAATGGTGAAAGGTCTGAACGAGCATTTGATGCTTCTTTAGTATGAAGACCAAATTTAGTTTTAACATTTGTAATTAAACGCTCAATATGAATCGGTGAAGTAATGGCTGTTGTGTATTTATTGAGTAAAATATTATTTACCATATTATCACGAACACTAACAAGATTCTTAAAATGTCCTGTAAGACGTTCCTTCCAATCTTTATATTTCTTCATTGATTTAATAGCTGCGTCTTTCATATAAAGTTCCCATTTTTCATGAGGAGCTAGACGATAGTTTTCAGCAAGTGTTTCAAAAGGCATATAGATGAACTTAAGGGATTGACCTTTTTCAAGTAGACCAGAACCATTAATACCATCTTCACCATAAAGGAATTGATAAATATCACCAGTAGCACTGCGAACAGTATAATCATAATGGACCTTCATATCTTCTAGAGCTTTCATTAAGCGACGTTGAATATAACCGGATTCGGCAGTTTTAACGGCAGTATCAATAAGACCTTCCCGACCACCCATAGCGTGGAAAAAGAATTCCTGGGGAGTTAAACCATCAATGAAAGAATTTGCAACAAAGCCTTTAGGTAGCAGACCATCATCATACTTGTAATAATGAGGAAGTGAACGAGTTTTATCAGTAAATCCAAGTGCGATACGTTTAGCATCGACGTTTTGTTGACCAACAATACCTGTCATTTGTCCAAAATGGAAAGGGGTGCCTTTAGAACCAGAGCTAATAGCTTGGAGCATACGGTTATTCTTAGCTGTAATTACAACAAGATTTTCAATGTCACGATGGACTTGTTGACCAATTGCCCCAATCTTAGCTTCAAATGCAGCAGCATTGTTTGCAAAACTAAGGTCACCAAAGGTTCCTTGATGAATTTCATGATAAAGGTCATTGGCTTGATTGAAGCCTTTGTCAACAATTTTACGGATTACTTTCTTAACACGTGGGTCAACGATTAAATCACCAACACCTACGCTATAACCTTCATGGATTAAATAAGCAGTAATCAGAAATTGAAGATTGTTAAGATAATCTTTAGCGGCTTTAGCTCCATAATCATTGTAGATAATATGAAGAATCATACCAGAATATTTTTTATCAACTTGACCAGTAATAAACTGACCTTGAACAATTTCTAGTGGATTATTTTCATCACTTACTTTGATATTAATTGCAGGGATAATCAGAGAAACGGCTTGATGACCAGACCAAAACCGTTTGGTTCCGTCTTTGCCTTCGATAGTTGGTTCAGGTAATTCACCATTAAAGGTAGATACTTTAGACATTAATGAAAGCATTTCACGACGATTGAATTTAATCCCTTTACCTGTAATTTTGTAATAACCGATAAGGGAATCTTGAACTGGATAAATAATTGGAGAACAATTACCAGCACTAATAATTTGTTTTGGAATAGCGGCAATTTGACGCAATTCTACTGCACTTTGTAAAGATTGAGGAACGTGCATGTTCATTTCATCACCCGATGAATCCCCTAGGTTTCCCTAGGGGGCGGACTGTATCTTAAGCAAACTCAGAATGGCTAATTCTTCATAGTTCACCAACACCCGTTCAGTCTCTGAACGCCTTTCTTCTCCTACCAAAACGGATTAAGAAAGTAACGCTGCGGATTATCCAATCCCTAACATTATTACCAATGGGTTCGGCTATTAACCGAGTTCCTTTCAAATATTTCTATTAGAAAGTGGTAGTTAGGGCTCTAAGGAACTTCCCGCATCAAGGTGTTTCGCATTAATATCTTTTGGTAGATATTAATACTAGGGAGTTGCAAGCTTTTAACTCTCCCTGTTTTCGACAGTGATGTTTATCGAAATCAGCATTATATGGGTTACATACTGTAACATTCAACCGAAAAGTCGAATGGTCCATAATTACTGCTTTGTGAGCCATCATGCTCATTTTATGAAGAGATGGTTGACGGTTAAAAAGAACTGGGTCACCATCCATCAAATGACGGTGAACAATATCACCTTCTTCAAGATTATCAGCGATTTCTTTTAACATCTTGGCATTATCACAGAATTCAAGAGTAAATGTTTTACCATCTACCTTTTTCTTAATTTTTTTAACACCAGGATAATTATTAGAACCATTCAAAATTAATTTGTAAAGTTTATGATAATTGTATTTGTTTACTTTTTCAGGGAATGAAAGATTAGTTGCAATTTTAATTGGCACACCTAGTTGGTCAATGCTAATATTAGGGTCAGGTGTAATAACACTACGAGCCGAATAATCAACACGTTTACCCATTAAATTACCACGAACACGACCTTCTTTACTATGAAGACGTTGTTTATAAGTTCTAAGAGGACGATTACTAGCACGAGTTACGGCTGTTTTACTTCCAGATTCGTTATCAATCAAAGTCGCAATGTGAAATTGAAGACAAAGAAAGTAATATCCAATAGTGTCTTTAGAACTTCCACTATGAATCTTTTTCTTAAGAATATTATTGTATTTGATAATATCAATGTATTTATGAGTTAAATCGTCTTCCATACGTTGGTTATTGTATTGACGTACAGAAGGACGAACTGCAGGTGGAGAAACAGGGATTACATTAGAAATCAACCAATGAGGAAGACACCAATTTTCAGAGAAACCAAAAGCATAACAATCTTCACGAGGAATTTCTTTAAATAGATTCATAATCATTTCAGGTGTTAAATTAAGCTTACGCTCTTCTTTATCTTTCTTTTCACCCTTGCCTACTTTCCATTCAGCAATAATCTTAAATTCAACTTTCTGATATTTAGAAGGTTGAATCATCCCACAACCATGAGGGTTACCTAGGATATCACCTTCTGTTTCACGACCACAAAGTTTGCGTTTAGATGCTAAATCAGTCATTTCCATAAAAAGTTGTTGATAATCATCACCACAGTTTTTAATAATAGATTTGACATGAGGATGATTAATATCAATTAATGACTTATTACAAAATAGACAAAATGATTTTAAAAGACGTAATATAATATACATATATTGAAATTGAAAAACAGGTTTAACCAGTTCAATATGACCTGGATGACCTGGACAAAAAGTTCGATCAAGATGACATGTTTTACATAATTTTCCACGGTCGATTACACCCATTCTAGGATCAAATAAACCTCCTGTAGTAGGATCACCATTATTTTCGTAAAGTGTTGTTTTATGAACACATGCGACTGAACGTTTAATTGTTTCTTCGGGACTTAAAATACCAAATTCCACTCGAATAATCTTGCGGATTTTAGGAGTATAATCTAATTCACGATAAATCGACATTATAATCTTTAATATATTGAGAGGTTTTTTTTATCTAGATTTAAATAATCAAATAAATTTTATACTTATTTGAATTCGTTTCAATTTTTTATCTAATTTTTTTTAATTTTAATTTAAAAAATTGAATTATAAAATAAAATAAAATGATTTAAAATTATTCTTAATTTTAAGTTAACAATATTAAAACTAACATGCGTATTTCTTTACCACCTAATCAACCACCAAAGGACGATAAAGATAATAAGAGTAAAAAGGGTAGTTCAAAAAAGAAACAGTCTTCTGCTAATAAAACTTTACCAGAAACACCTATCATTTTAAATGCTCCTAATAAATTAACTTCAAATGAAAAATCAGAATCAACCACACCAGTTAAACCAATTTTAGAAAGTAATCCGAAAAATACACATAATAAGTGGGGAGAATTTCTTGATAAATTGGAAAAAAAATATCAAACAGTTAATCCAGGAGAGCTTTTAAATCTTACACCAAAAGAATCTTTAAATAATAATCAAAAAGAAAATGAAAACAAAAATGAAAACAAAAATGAAAATGAAAATGAAAACAAAAATCAAAATGAAAACTCATCATCAATTCAATTAAAAATTTCTGAATTAACAGATATTCAACCAGAATTAACACAAACAACTGGTATTTCTACACCTTCAACATCTGAAAATGATGAAGATTATATTCCAGAAGAATGCGAATGTGATGAACAAGGTGTATGTAATTTTTGTCTATTAGATGGTGAAGATTTAGAAGAATCTGATGAAGAAAGTGAAGAAGAATCTGATGAAGAAAGTGAAAAAGATAATGAAGAAAATATGTTTAATTCATTACTTGAATCATATCTTGGACCACTTACAGGTTCAAATGCTATTCCAATTTCGTCTAATACTTCTAATACTACTAAGATTGATAATAATGCTTCCAATACTAATAATGCTTCTAATCATGATGATAATACAGAAAGTAAAAAATCTAATCAAGATAATCCTGTTAATCTGCTTGAATTATTGAATCTTTTTGGTTCATTAAATAATAAGAATAGTCAAAAATCTGATGGGTCTAATGGTAAAGCTAGTGTTGTTTTATTAATGCCATCACTTAATAATGAACCTGGTTTTGGTGGATTATTGAATAAATTAAGTAATGTTCGTAAACGCGGTACTACAACATCTGAAACAAATGATCTTAAACGTCAAAAAATGGATGCTATTGATCGCGAATATAAATCATTCCTAACAACAAAAGATAAAGATGAATACGAATATTTCTGTGGTCTTGAATTAGAAGAAAAAACTAATATCCTAGAACAAGAGAAAATTGTGAAAGAATTCAGCAGTAATAAGCTACCTCTACGTTTAAAAGTTATTACATCTTCATTACCTCCACAAATTAAAGGTGAAGTTCTTCGTAAATTATCATCTAGTAAATGTGGATTTAGTAGTAATCCTAAAATGATGGATTGGATTGAACATATTATGCGTGTTCCATGGGATACATATTATCCCATGCCAATTACCATTAATGATAATGTTGATAAAGTAGCACAATATATGACCTCAATTTATTCTCGTATGGATCAAGCCGTTTTTGGACATAATGAAACTAAATGCCATATTATGCAAATCATTGGTAAATGGATTACTAATCCATCAGCTGTAGGTAATTGTCTAGCTCTTCAAGGACCAATGGGTGTTGGTAAAACTACCCTCGTAAAAGAAGGTCTTGCACCAGCTCTAGGTCGTCCATTTAATTTCATTTCATTAGGTGGTGCAACTGATTCATCGTTTCTAGATGGTCATAGTTTTACTTATGAAGGTTCAATCCCTGGACAAATTGTTGAAGTCGTTCAACGTTCTAAATGTATGAATCCTATTATTTACTTTGATGAATTAGATAAAATTAGTAAATCTCATCGTGGTGAAGAAATTGCCAATCTTTTAATTCATATTACTGATACTCAACAAAATGATAAATTTCATGATAAATATTTTGGTAACATTGACATTGATTTATCTAAAGTCTTCTTTGTATTTTCATATAATCATGATGAAAATGTTCATCCTATTCTTCGTGACCGTTTACAAATTGTTCGTGTAAAAGGATACAATCCAGAACAAAAATGTAAAATTTCGATTGAATACATGTTTCCTCGCTTTTGTAAAGATGTTGGATTTAAAGAAGGTGAAATCAAAATTACAGATGATGTAGTTAATTATTTAATTACAACATATGCGGAAAAAGAAGAAGGTGTTCGTAATCTTGGTCGTTGTTTAGAAACTATGGTAAGTCGGCTAAATATGCTTCGTCTAGTTCAGCGTTGCAATGTTCAAGAAACTAATGAATTTTTAGAAAAATTACCATTTGCAGCTAAAAAAATACCACTAATTACGAATGATTTCTTAATCACCCGCGAAATAGTTGAGAACATCCTAGAACGTCCTAAAGTAGAAACGTTCCATCATATGTATCTTTAAAGTTTAAAAATTAAATTAAAAAATTTAATAAATATATTTTTTATTTTTTATTTTTTATTTTATGTATCTGAAAATGCTGTCCTTTGTTGATTAACATCTAATTGTAGTCGAGTTATTATATGTTTAGCTCTAAAAGTTCGGAGGGATTCAATTTCACTTTCAATTCTAGCTTTTCTTCTACTCCATGAAAAATAACGAATATCTTTTTTACTATAAAAAAATATTTCACCCTTTATTTGTGGATCATTTCTATTTAAATAAGATTTTGTTTGTTCATCAAGTTCATTTTTTAAAGAAAACTTTAAATAATCTGACAGTTTTCCTCCTGAAAAAGTTTTCATTTTTTCTATTTTTGCTTTTTCATTATCTTTATTTTTATTTTCTGGTTGTCTAATAATTTTTTGACCATCAAAATTATTTAAAATTACGTATATATATTCATCAGCAATCCATGAAAAAGATTCTTTTTCACCACTTGAATCTATTGGCGCTTGGATTAATGATGCAGACCTATCAGTTTTGCTAAATGATGAAGAACCAATTAAAAAAGAACCTATTTTTTTATCAGATTCCGTTTTAAGTTTGCCAGTTGTATCATATAAAACATATCCATTTAACATTGATAATGAATTAACAAAATGAATATATCTTTCATTTTCTTTTTGTTTATCTATTTTTCCTTTTTTGATTTCTTGAGTTAAATTTTGCATCGCATCGCATAATTCCCAAGGAATAAAATGATAAAATTGTAAAAGGTCATAAATTCTACCTTTATTTATTCCATTACCATTTTCATCAACATCATCCATATCTATCATATATTTATGGTCACATCCTCCCATTAATTTTTTTATTTTTTTTAATGTTTTTAATGTTTTTAAGGTTTTATTTCCTTTAATTGGTTTTGTTTTTTTTGTTTTTAATATTACTTTTTTTGAAAAAGTATTTCTAGATACATGATTACCTAGAATACGATTTTTCTTTTTTGTTTTTAACATACTTTTAAAATATTAATAATATTAGTTATTATTAATTAGTATTATTTAATTTATAAAAAAGATAAAAAGAACAAATGAAAAAGAAATTAGCTTATCATTCTAAATTTGCACATCAATATCTATACCTTGTTTTTTTGCAATAGCTGCTGCATTTATTTTCTTTAATATTTCTTGTGTTGGTGTTTTATGTTTTTCTTCAATCGTTTTACGATTTTGTCTTAAAGCATCTTTAAGTAATTCCATTTTGGAAGCACGCTTTCTAAGTCTAAAAGCACCATCTTCTTTTTCATAAAAAAAGATTTCCTTCTTTTCTTTTTCAATTTGAATATATAATTCATCACGAAAATGAATAATATATTGAACAGGTGGTGGTTCCATCATATCTTCTGGTGATTGTTCAAATACTATCGATTGTCTTTCCTTATCAATCATTACATTACCAATCAAGAAAGAAGGTGAACGTTTCTTTATTTGTAAACCTGTAACATCATATAAAACATAACCAACAAAAATATCATTCAAAATTCTTTCTGCAATTGGTAAAAATTTAAACTTCTTACTTCTTTTATAGCTTAATTTCAAAGTTTTACTAAATCTTTTTAATCTAGAACAATCAGAATATTCAATAAATTTATAAAACTGTAATAAATTATAAATTTTACCACTTTTAATTCCATTCCAATGTTCATAAACACCATCTAGATTTGGAACTAACGGTAAATCACATCCACCTTTTAAATTTTTTTTTGATTTATTTTCTGATTTTTTTATAGTTAATTTACATGGTGGAAGTCTTTTTTTTATACCTACTTTCTTTGTTACTTTTGTCAATAACATATTGATTTTTATTTTATTTACAAGAAAAAAGAAAAATAAAAAAGGGTAATTTAAAATATTTAATTAATTGTAATATTGTTATATTCCTCAACATTTTCTTTAATCATATCTTTAGAACCACCAAAAATATTAATGTTTATAAAAAAACATAATAATATTATGATACCTAGAATACCACCTAAAATAAAATTCATTGAACTAAATGAATTTGAAACATTTGTTATATTTTTTGAGACATTTTTTGATACATTTGTTGAAACTTTTTTAGTTTTTTCAAGAAGATGTAATTTATTAACTATTTCATCATTTAATAAAACCATACTATAATTACTAATTTTTTATATAATAAAACAATAATTTATTTATTTAAAAGAAAAATTATTTACGATAGAATAGTTTAACATATTTTATTAATGGTTTTCTTTCATAATCACACCATGACAAAATCAAAATAGGGACTAGGACACCTAAAACAATATTATTAGTCATATTTTTTAGTTTTATTTTTGTTGTGGTGTCTGATGTAACTAGAACAAGATAATTAATACCAAAAAAAACACCTAGACCTAAAATTATTAAAAGACAACTTATTATATAATTTTTTGATAAATAACTACTGGTTATAATAAATGAACCAAATAAAAACATTACAAAGACATATAATTTGTCATATATATTTGTTTTATTTTTAATATCTTTTATATATCCATCTATAATAATTGATTGAACTAATAGTAATAATAAAATAAAATAATGTCCTAAATTATATTCGATTATTGATGATAATAAAAATATTGTTATAAAAATTAATACTAATTTGATAGGAAGATTTGTATTATTACAAAATTCATTTTTTATTTCTGTAAAATAATTATATTTTATTAATATCAAAATTAATAAACTAATATACGGAATAGTATTTAAATTTAATTCCATTTTATTTAATTTATTATTCAAAAAGAAAAATTAAAAATTTAATGATAATTAATATTCACTTCCAGGTGTAGAATTACCTCCTCTACCAGCAATTAATTTACGTTGTGTTTCAGTTGTACAGACACATCCACCGTCACATGAATAAGTTGCTGGACAACATTCTGGACGACATTGATTGTTTGTAAACATAAACATTCTACGTGGAGCATCCTTACCTTCATCTACTTTAGGATAATATGTTGAAACTAAATCATCACCAATTGGTATATCTTCACCAACAGGAGAAGTTAAGAATGGTGATTTAATTAAAGGAAGATTCGAAGGGGAATGTCTCCATTTATCAGCACGATTAGGTTCGGTATCAGGTTGAAATAATTTATCACCATCTAAAGATGACATTCTACTATTTGACATATCATACATTCTAGGCATACCTATACCTTCTCCTTGTTTAATAAGTTTTTGGTCACATGAACCAGTTACATATTTAACAGGTGCATAATTAGGAAAATTTACAAATCCTTCATTATTTTGATTGCTTATCATTGTTCCAACAATAAGAACAATAAGTAATAACATCGCATAAATAAGTTCAGATAAGTCACGGTTTGATTCCATGAAAATAATAACTAAAATAAGAATTATACCAAGAAGGCAAATCATTTTTAAAATATATTTTGATTTCTTTTATTATCTACATGAGATTTTTAAATTTATATAATTCGATAATTTAGCTTAAATAAAACTTAGTAAATAAATTTAATAAATTTAATAAATTTAATAAAAAAATTTAAAATGATTGTTGCACTTAATAATTTTTCAACTGAAACATATTATCAAGAATTTGATTATGAAGATGGAACACGTAAAAACTCTTATATTAATGGGTTTATAATAACAACTGGTTTATTTAGTTGGACTGTTTGGAAATTATATTCAGACAATGTATTTAGAAGACAAGCCATTGAAGGTTATTTTAAAACAGTTGATTTTGTTTATAATAAATTTCATGATATTTGGTATGATGATAATATTAGACATGAAATACTAGATACAATTAATGTATTGGATAAACATTATCATAATAAGTTTGATGAAGATGATTTATCCAATCTTACAAACACACATTCTTTATTTGATTTCTTTTTTAGACCACTTGAAATACATAGTGTTAAAATTAAAGATAAAAAATATTATAGAATCGGAGCTGATAAAAGCCTAGCTAACTTTTCTTTAGAACATATTATTGAATGTCCTTGGCTAGCTGCATCAATTGAAATTACTACTAAAAAAAATCAAGTAGTATCAATTGATATTACTGATAAATTAAAAGAACTTTGGATTCAGGGGAATAAAATACCAATTCATAAAGAATATTATGACTTTTGGATTTGTGATTTTATATCTAAAAATCATCTCATTAATTTTCCTTTTAAAAATGATAATAATCGTATTAACAAAAAAAATATTCAAGAAATAAAACTTAGTATTATTAATGAAGAAGGCGACTTAATCGAATATACTGATATTTTAATTGAACCAAAAAGAGAAATAACTAGAATTGTTCATTTACCTAAAATAATTTCTGATGAACAAGATACAGAACAAGATACAGAACAAGATACAGAACAAGATACAGAACAAGATACAGAACAAGATACAGAACAAGATATAGAAGAAGATGAAGATGAAGAAGAAGAACAAGATGAAGAAGAAGATGAAGAAGAAGATGAAGAACAAGATACAAAACAAGATAAAGAAGAAGCTGAAGAACAAGAAGATGAATTAGATGAAGATGAATTAGTTGAGATTGAAAAACAATCTGTAGAAAATGAAGAAAAAGCTGAAAATGATTTAGTAGAAATAGAAAATCAAAAAGAATCAGAACAAAATGAACAAAATCTAGAATCTAAAGAAAGTATAGAACAAGAACAAACAACTGATGAAGATATTGTCAATATTGATAAAGAACAAATAGTTGATGATAATAAATCATCTTCTGACTCATCTAATATGCCAGAATTAATTGAACTTGTATAATTCATTATTATTTTTATTTTTTATTTTGATTTAATTATTTTTTAAGAGGATAAAACATAAAGAAAAATTTATTATCTCTTTATAAGTTATTCAAACGATTTTAATAAAAGATTTTAAAAGTTTTAAAATAAATGTCAAATAAATCAAACAAATTTTCAGATTTATATATTGATTCATGTTCCGATTCGGAAAATGAAACAAATGAAAATAAAAATATTCCAAAAAATGTTGAAAATGATGTAAATATTGAAACTACTAATGTTAAAGAATTAGAATCTGATAAATCGTCTGTTCATTTATTAAATAGAAAATGGAATTTATGGTATCATGACCCTAATAATACATCTTATACATTAGATAGTTATATTAATTTAGGAGTAATTGATTCAATTGAATCATTTTGGCATTATTATTATCAATTAAAATTAACACAATTACAAAATGGTATGTTTTTTATCATGTTAAATGGTGTTTTACCTACATGGGAAGATAACATTAGTGGAGGGTTTTGGTCATATAAAATAGATAAAAAAGAGATTGCTCAGGCTTGGACTAAATTATCTATTCATTTATTATCAGATAATTTTGTGGAATGTTATGATGATGATATTACAAAAAAGAATGATTATAATGACGAAATAATTGGTATATCAATTTCTCCAAAAAAAACATTCTCTATTTTAAAAGTATGGATTAATAATGATAAGGTTCATAAGGAGATTAAGATTAATCCAGATTTACCTTATCTAAATAATGAAGAACCAATGTATCGTTCACATATTGAAACTAAAGAAAAAGAAGAGCAATTAGCAAAAGCTGCTAATAATGCTAGCTAATTTCATTTATTTTTTATACTTTTATTGTTTTTATTGTTTTCCATGATTATTCAATATGATTTGAATAAATAAAAAGGAAAAATAAAAAAGGAAATGAAAAGATAGATATGTTACTATATTTTTTTAATCATCTTTTGGTTTTGGTGCAAGGCAGAGTTTAATATCACCAATTGAACCAATCTTGTAAACAATTGTAAGGGGTAGGTCATTTTGAAGATGAACATGAATAACTTCACAAAGTTTACTGCATTTAGTGAAAAGGATAAGATATTTGAGACTAAAAACGCCTTCAATAATCTTTTCTGGATTTTCATTACGTGTAAAAACCAGACCATCATCACTTTGACCAATAGTTGTTGTTTGATCAACTGTGTCACCTTCACAGCTTAGTGTAAGTTGTGAGTCAACACATTTAATTTCAATGTTTTCAGACCATTCTGACATAAAACGACAAATCTTGTGGAATGTATCAGCTGGAATCATAACTACTGATTTATACTCAATATCTGGAAGCTTGCGTTCTTCTTTAGTAGCATCCATTAAATTAAGGTAATAACGTGTTTTGATTTTACGACTTTCATTAGTAATAAAGATACCAAGCCGGTTACTATCTTCTTCATGTGTAAGGGTAAGAATATCATCCTTTTCAATAATACGAATAAGTTGATAGAAAATCTTCATATTAACACCAATCGCAATTGGTTTTTTACAATAATATTTTTCAAGTTTATCAGCATTAATACGAACATGAACAGCTAGTACTCGACCTTTATCAAGAGTAAAAATTCGAAGACCATTTGCATCGAATTCAAATGTAGCATCTTCAACAATTTCTTTTAAGGCTTCAAATAAATTTTTAATTTGAGAAACATTAATGGTCTCAAAGATTACATCCATTTTGGGGGCTACAGGAGCAGCTTTTTGAACAGTAGTTGACATTTAGAACTTTTTAGATGTATAAGATGATATAACTATTTCTTAAATTTATTTCATTCAATTTTTAAATAAAAATCAAAAAATAAAAATAAAAATTATAAAAATATTTGTTTTAATTTTTATTTAACTTGTATCATAATAACGTAACAACATTACAGCTACAATTATTAATAAAAGAAATACATATGTTAATTCTTTAAAATTGTCATATTTGTAGAGTAAATAAGCACAAATAAATAAAATGAAAGCCGCTAATAATAACAAATAATCATATTGACGAGCATCAGCCATAGTTATTAATTTATTTATATGTAAAGTGTTGATTTATATTTAATTATATTTACTTTTAAATTATAAAGATAAAATATATTTGAAAAAATAAAAACTAGTTGCATGTTTGTTGTTTATAAAAGAATGTTTACATAAAATATAAAACATAGAATTTATAAATATAATGAAACTAAATAAAATACAATTGCGAATACCAGTGATTGAATAATTAAAACATCAAATGCTTTGGGTAAATATGGGATAAAAAAATCTGATGTTTGAGGTGATGCTACTAAATAAAATACTAATGTAAAAAGCAAACATCTAAGAGCTAATTCCCTGTCAACACTAAACCCCTCTATATTGTTATTTTCTTTTGAATATTGATACGCCATTATATCAAATATAATAATCTTTAATATTATATTATAAAAAAGATTTTGATAAAAATCATAAAAAATCATAAAAAATAATTAAATTCATTTTGGTTTTTCTTTTTGTTTACATAAAATTGAATATAAAATTAAATCATTCAGAAATATCAAATTATTAAAGTAATAAACAACCATTTAAATGTCATTAGCTTTTTATAAAAATAAGGATTTAATGGAAGTAGGAGTCGATGAAGTGGCTAGAGGATGTCTTTTAGGACGTGTTTATGCTGCAGCTGTTATTTGGCCACATGAAGCACCTCTAGATACTGATTATTATCCACCAATTCGAGACTCAAAGAAATTAACTCCTAAAAAAAGAGAAAAACTCAAGGGATTTATTGAAACAAATGCAATTGCATTCGGGGTTGCCTATGCAACAATTGAAGAGATTGATAAACTTAATATTCTAGGGGCTTCTCAATTAGCAATGCATAGAGCTTTAGAAGAAGTCCGGCATAAAATGGATTTTGACCATATTTTAGTAGATGGAAATTATTTTAAACCTTATATTACATATACTTATGAAACAATTGAAAAAGGGGATGATAAATTTTATTCAATTGCGGCTGCTAGCATTTTAGCTAAAGTTTACCATGATGAATATATTAAAGAATTAGTTAATGATTATCCTGAATTAGAAAAATATGGAATTGATAGTAACATGGGTTATGGAGCTTCTAAACACATGAATGCTCTTAAAGATTTAGGTAATACACAATTTCATAGATTAAGTTTTAATCCTTGTTGTAATATTGTAAAACAAAATATTATACAAAAAAATAAAAAATAAAAAATAAAAATTAAAAATTAAAAATTAAGGTTTAATAAACTTTAATTTTAATTATTCTGTAAGACGTTGAGTCTTTTCAGAAATTTTTTTTATCGCCATATCAATATAAGCATTGGCAACATAAATTTGTTCACGATACATTCTTGCACGTTCGTATTGAGTAGGATTTTCAACATAAGGGAAAACAAATTTAGGCATACCATTGACTTTGCTAAAATGAATAGCTATTTCTACTTGGTGGGCGGCAGCCATGGCTGGTTGAATCAATTTTGGTAAATCAATCGGTAAAGAAGATGCTTTTACATATTTATTACCATGTAAGCTTTTCAAATCAATTTCACTAATTGTTGGAATTGGAATACGAGACTTTTTTGCTGCAGGTTCTACTGACTCTTCATCAATTTTTTTAGCAGCTGCCAATAAAGATGAAATGCCATTTTGATGTCTCACAACAGATGTTCCGCTAGCAACAGCTGCTCTCATAACAGTTGTTCCACTGGCACCAGTGGCTTCATTGTTAGTTTGTGACATTGTCTTATTTTGAATATCAATATTAGAAGTAGCAATACTGTTATAAGTAGTTCTGATTAAATACGCAATATATTGATTTGGAATGCCATGAGTATATTGAAAGTTGGCATAAGAGTTTTCTAAATAAGTCTTATGAAAGACAATTAGTGAATTTTGTTTAGAACGAAATTCATTTTTCTGAATATCTGTTAACATGTTCCATGTCTGACCAGGATAATTTTTTTTAAAAGCAAATAAGATAATTATCTTATTTATCAGATTGAGATCATCTTTAGAAAGACCAAGACAATTAAATGGTTTAATTATGAAAGGGACATTGAATTCAACACTTAGAAAAGTCAAAGGATAAACCTTATTTTCCTTTAATGATGCAAAATTTGCCAATTCTTCTTTGGTCATAATGTGTTCTTGACAATTTTGAAGCCCGCAACACAAACAAATAGTGACTTTGCATTTTTTACAAACATTTACTTTATCATGGTAAAGGTTAAAACATGTATAACATAAAGGACAACGACCAAAAAGTCCAATACTACATTTAAATGGGATAATTCGACCTGTTGGCTTCAATACATAATAATTATTAATAATGTGAAGAAAAATTCGGGGAGCATTCGGATGAGAGCCCACAGTATTTATTTCATTAAAGGCAGACTCAGGGTCAACAACTAGCAAGAAATTTTCAGAAAGATTAAAATAATCATGAAACCCAACGTATTTAATACAATTCGGTATTTCAAGAGTTTGAAATGGTATTTCTTGACCTGTTGTATTAGGAGTTTTGCGAAAAACATGATTTCTTCTCATAATGTTTGTATCTTTCAAAGGAACAGGGGGTCTAATATACAGCTTTTTAGAAATAAAATTTCGGAGAATTTCAATTTCGATGATATGATTACATCCATTGATAATACATTTTTTGACTGGTTCATTTGGTAACACCAATATTCTAAGACACTTTTCACAGTATTCATGTTGACAACCAGTCGGTTTATCATTAATGCGAAAAACTTGCGAATCCTTTTTACAAAAAGAGCAATCTGCCATAGTTATAACCTCTAATTCTGAGGGTTCAGTCATTTGAAATATTCAATTGAAGTTGAAAGTAAAATAATTTAAAAAAATATTCAATTTTTTCCATATTTTGAATACCAAAATCACACAATTAAAAAAATCAAAAAAAATAAACCATGATTAAACAATGATTAAACCAAACAAACTTTATACAAATCAAATTTTTTTATATCTAAAATCCATATTTTATATTTTTATCATATTTATGAGTTCAAAATATAATCAAAAAATCATGTTCTAGATTAAAGTTATATAAAGAATTTATTTAATAAAATTATTTATAATTAACAATGACTTATATAAAAGCACTAGAATTATATCCAAATGATAAGATTGAAAGAAGAAAAGTTTTAAATGAATCATTTAAAAAAACAATGATAAATCTGAAAAGATTTATTAAATGTAATGAAATTGATATACAAAAAACATCAATGACTTATGTATTTGAACATATTAAAGATATTATAATAAATGTTATAGCTTTATATGTTCCTACACAAGATAAAGCTTATATTGAAACAAAAAATTGGAATGATTTTAATTATCGTAAAAAATTATTTGAATTATTAGTTGAATTAGATTACAAATCAATTATGATTTGGTTATTCTTTCATTTTAACTATTATAAATTAGACAACCTTAATGAACAAAGAAAACAATTGATGGAAAATTTTGAATTATTTTATAATTATTTACCAGTAGAAAGTTATTTTAAAGATATTAATGAATTGTATCAATCATGTTATCTGAGTAATCCTTTATTTTCAATTTCTTATCAAAATCGTAATAATCGTCCAATATTAGAAGCTTATTGTAAATTATTAAGGAAAATTTGTCCTGATTTAAATTATAATTCTGTTAAATCTGGTAGAACAATTAATTCAAAAATAAAAGTATGTTTCTTTTCAGAATATTTAACAATGGATTCATCAGTTTTAAGAGATAGAATGGGTATTATCAGTAATTTACCAAAATCAAAATTTGATGTATATTATATGGGTTTTACAAAGAAAGAAAATATTAAAGGTATTTTAAGTCAAACTATATTTAAAATGATGCCGGATAAATATATTTCATTACCTGATAATATTATTGAAGCTAGAAAAGAAATAGAAAAATTAAATTTTGATATTATTGTATATTGTGAATTAGGTATGTTAATGAAACCTTTATATTTATCATATGCTAGATTAGCACCATTACAAATAACAACATGGGGACATTCAGAAACATCTGGTATTGATACTATTGATTATTATGTTTCTAGTAAATTATTTGATATAGATGAAGATTTAGCTAAAGAACATTATTCTGAAAAGTTATATCTAATGGATAGTCTATCAACTTATTATTACCCACCAACGAAAATACTTTTACCACCGAATCATGTTTTTAATACTAGAAAAGATTATAAATTAGATAATAATATGAATATTTATGGTTGTATACAATCATCTTTTAAAATTTCAGAAGAATTTGAAAAAATATTAGATGGAATATTAAAAGCAGATTTGAATGCTATAATATTAATGTCATATAGCAAACCATATTGTAGAAGTCAAATAAAGAGAATAATGAATAGTGTTGGAGAAAAAGATTTTAAACGCATAATGTTTCTTCCTTCTCTAGATATCATAAATTATATGAATTTAATTAATATATCAGATGTTATATTAGACCCTTATCCTTTTGGAGGATGTAATACTAGCTTTGAAGCTTTTGATTTAGATATTCCAGTTGTTACTATGCCAACTAAATATTTAAATGGCAGATTTACATTTGGTATGTATAAAAAAATGGGATTTATTGATATGGTTGCAGATTCACCACAAACTTATATCAAAATTGCAGTAAAAACCGCAAATGATCCAGCATGGAAATCAACAATTAAAGAAAAAATTTCAAAAAATAAACATTTAATCTTTCAAGAAAAAGCATCTATCAATGAATGGTCTGACTTTTTATTTAATACATACAAAAGAGATGTTCTAGGTGTGTTCTAGTCATAAATTTATTATTTATTTTCCTTATTATAACATTCATAACATAAACGAGTATCAACACATTTATTTAATACATTATTATAATAATTCCCCTTATAAGTTATAACATTACCAGATATTATTCTAGGATATAAAATATTAATTTTCTCACAATTTAAACAATTGTCTAACTGTTCTTCTTTGAAAAAGCGTAACAATGTTTTATCTATTATAGATAGAAATTCCTGATATTCTTCATTATGATATTTTTTGTATTTTTTTTTTTGAATTTTATTACACATGATTTCATATAATGAAGGTTTAATAAATCCATATAGATTATAATCTAATTGAATAATATTAGTATCATTTGTTTGATGTATATCATTTGGTCTGATATTATATAAACAGGATACATATGTTTCTAAATTTTCGAAAAAGGTTAAATCTAATGCAATTACTGATAAAAAGGTGGATTTATTTGCTATACCATCAAAATTAAACGAGCTTTTTATTAATTTAATTGGATTTCTAGATATATATAATACTAAATTTTCATGATCAAATTTTTCAAGAATTGTAATATGATTATTAGATAAATCCAATTTTGTTAAACGCGGAAAATATTTTTTTGAAAATAATGTAATATCATTTACATTTTGTCCTTGTAAAATAATTTCACATGCATTTGAAACTGTATATTGTGAATATTGATTGTAAGGAGTATTTGAGAAAAATTCATATAGAGTATGAATATTTTTAATACATTTATTATGAAAATCTTCTTCAGCTTTTTTTCTTTCCTCTTCCATACGTAATTGTTCCTGGTAGTATTCATCAATTTCATCTTGTGAATACATAAAATCCATTAAATTAGGTTCACATATCATTTTCAATTTTGAAAAAGATTAATGGTAAATATTAACAATAATTATCAATAATTATCAATAAATAATATCAATCAATTTTTCAATTATTTATTTCTTATAATTTTATCATTTTGTTCACTTTTATTTAGCTTCCTTTAGTCTCATTTTTATATTTTTTCTCTTAATTTTTTCTTATTTATGATGTAAAAGAAATATTATAAATTATAAAAATTATTAGTTAAAGAACTAGAATTTTAAATATGTCAGATTCATTACAAATTTTAATTTTATTAATTCTTATCAATGTAGCATTATGTTCATATTATTATTTATTATATCAAGATTCATATATGAAAAAGGAAGAAGATGCATTAATTGCTAGATTAGATGAAAAATTTACTAATTATGAAAATGAGAATGGTATTAAATTAATGGAACCAGAAGGCACACCAAGTATTATTCATGGATTTCATGATAAATTTTCAATTGATAATGAAAAAAATAACAAAATGTTAGGTTGGAGATATTTTTATTTAAAAAATCAATCTAAACAAGAAATTGAAGGAGATAATAATTTTGATGGAGTTATGACTAAAAATTATCTGGATAATTTACAAAATGTTCAAAATTATATAGTTCCAGAAAAAAATAGAATTAGATAAAGAATTAGAAGTTCTATTTTTGATTGTTTTTGTTTTTATTTTTGCATAATTTTCTTTTAGAGATAATAAAGATTCGAAATTATAGGATATAATTATGACTTCGATAATAGATAATAAGCTAGATTATCCTTATACAGAACTTATTATTACAAATGATAGAGACATATGTCAAACTTGGGAATTGGCTTTAGAAGATTCAGATTTTAAAAACAGATATGATGAATTTAGTGAAGAATCTAAAAATTTAATTAATGATAATTTATCATCTAGAAAATGTTTAACAGTTGATAATGAAAATGTTCCTAAATGTTATACAACTAATCGAAAATTTGAAATATGTGGAAATCTTACTAAAGAAATACCTAATAATCTTAATGTAGAAATGACTGATATTAATAATCAAATATCAAAAGTAAAAAAAGAGATGATGGATGAAATTGTTACATTTGTTGAAGATAAAAGAGAAAAATTAAATAATTTAATTGATTCATATGTATCAAAAGAAACAATGGTTAGTATGAATAAAGGATATAATAATTTAGTAGATGATTCAATAGATGAAAACAAAGAAAAAAAATCTCAATTTGTCGATGCAATAGAAGAAGTTGAAAACTTAAAAAATTCAGCTAGTGAAAATATGACATATAAAAGAAAAAATTTTACATGGTATCAAAATAAAAATAATATAATAAAAACATTTATGTGGTGGTTTTTATTAATTCTATTATTTATTGTAACATTGTATTTAATGAGTTTACCATTATCAGTAAAAACATAATTAAGACATAATAAAAAATAATACAAATATAAAAATATTTTTCTTATTTTTCTTATTTTTCTTACATTTTTCTTACATTTTTGATTTTTAAATTCTAGGATTTTTATTCTAGATTTTATTCTTCTTCACCTTCTTCTTCTTCGTCATCTTCAGAAGTGACAATCTTCCATCCTTTCCATTTCTTACGAGCATTAGCTTTTCCTAGAATACGGTTAAGACGACGGTCAAGCTCTCGACGATTATGTTTCTTTTGATCAAAATTATTTTTAACCAAGAAATCACGGAAGACAGGATAAATATCATCAAGTCCAAGACTAGTATTCGGGTCAACACGCATAAATTCATCAACGAATTGTTTATAGATATCACTATCACTGCGATAAGATGCTGTGTTACGGAGAACCTCTGCCGGTTCAGGAATACCATTGATTTTATAATTATTTTGGAAAAACCCAATCAGCATATTCATGAAAACTTCGCGCCATTCTTCCATCTTCGCTTGAAGACTTTTATCAGCATGAAATTCATACGGATTCTTAGGGTCAGGATTATCACAGAAACGTGAAATAAATTCAACTACTCGAATACGACGCCATGTCGCATCTTCATTCGATGGAATACCTGGTAATTCGTTACAAGTTAAAACAAGCTTAAAACGAGGACGAAATGTAATAGGAGCACAATTTAATTTACGAGCAGTAATTTCATCACCACCAGTTAATTGTCGCATAAAACCGACTTGAATATCAGCACCAACTTCGGCTTCATCTAGCGAGATAAAACGTTTACCGCGAGTAGCTGCTAAAACAGGCGAAGCATTTTCAGCACCAGCCCGCGCACTTGTTAAAATAGTGCTAGGCATTGAGCCACAATAGCTACCAAGAGTCTTTTTATATAAATCAACTAACATAGATTTACCGTTACCACCACGACCAGTCCAAATATGGAACTTTTGATCACGATTGGCACCATGTAAGAAACTAGCCAAAAGATTCATTACGTAATTGCGAACATTTTCAATCGGGAAAATCTTATTCAAGAAATCTTCAATTTGTTCCATCTTACCGTAATCTTCAGCATCTAATTGATCTAGATAATTAATATTTGTTGAAAGACTAATATTATCTTCAGGATAACCTTCACGAAATTCATTCTTATCAAGATCATAAACACCATTCAGAAAATGTAAAAGATTGTCATTAGAATCTAATTCTTCCTCAAAACTTTCATCAAAGAAGAATTCTTGACATTGTGAAAAGACTGCATTAATAAAACTAGTATTACGTAGACGTAAAACTAAATCAGCCGCCGTTTTAGAACGATTTTGCCAGTTTTCTTTTTCAGGTTCATCTTCACGATATTCATTCGCCTTATTGCTACAATATGTTGCATATTCAGAATAATCTTGAGAAACATCAGATGAAATACGTAATTTTAAAGCATTACCTCGGTCATTAATATTCCACCGATGCTTTTTATACCAATACCAACGGTTATGTGAAATAGATGAACATTTAAATTCATGTTTATATTTTTCAAAAATATAACGAGTAATATCCGTATGTGAACGGTTCATCGAAATATACATATAACGACCGAGAGAATCACGCGTAATTTCTTTGTATTTAGCCATGTTATCTTCTTTAGCCCATTTATGAAGGGTACCAAGACCTAAAAGACGTTCCATGACACGAGTTTGAGCACGGTCCCATTCGGCACGACATCCATCTTCATTAAATTTACCAATACACTTTTTACTAAATTCAATAAAAGCATTTTCAAGGCGATAATCAATGTTAACTAAACACCAACAAACACGAATCCAATCTTCATAATTAGTTGCACGTTTTACTGATAGACATTCTTTAGTTAATTTTTCAGCAAATTCAAAGTCTCTTATATCAATCATGTTACGATTATGTTTGCTAGAATCTGATTTGTTATGTTTAGCTACAACTGCAGCTTTACTTAATTTTTTACAATTCGCACCAGATTTATCTGTATTATCTTTATCACCATCAGGCATTCCATCATATTTTTCTCTAACAGAGTCTTCAATACCTAGTTTCATTGGTGTAATATTTTTTTTATTACTAATTGAAAGATGTTTCAATAATTTCATAGATGGGTTACGAGTATCAGTCTTAGATATTTCACATCCATTATCATCAACTTTATAAATATTTGTAATAATATACGGTTCACAATTCGGTTTTGTTGAACCATACATAAACCAATTATTGGCACGAATTACCGATAAATCAATAATATTATGAATATCATTTGTAACATTCATTTTTTTAAATAACTCCTTAATTACTGGATTATTTACCATGTCGTGACGAGCTAGAAATTGAATACGATATGAAGGACATAAATAAGGATATACTATATGCACACCATCTTTAATTTCATCATTTTTCCCTTTAACTGCATTTTTCTTTTCCATCACATACGCAATTTCACTTTTGTTTAATTCACCTTCGTCAATATATTGACTCAAAACCTTATGATACTCAGAAAGATAGGTCTTAATATCTTCATCATTGTAGATTTTTTTAACTTCTGGATTATCAGAAAGTTTTTGTCTAAAATCTAAATCAATTAAAATAGGGCTTACTTCTTGATGATGTGCTTCTGTCAAATGAAAAATTTGTTTATTAACAAAGACATCATTCATATAAGCTTTTAAAAAATCTTCCATTTTATCTCCTGGAATATGGAATGAACCACCAGATTTTACACCTGGATTTGTTATAGCTGTGTGTGTGATTTTTGTTGTTAACTTATCTTGCGGATTAAGTCGATACATACTTAAAAATTCATTTACCGTAGTCGGTATTTTATCAAACTCTTTTTTTGTTGTCATAATGTAATCAATTTAAATATTAAGATTTTCTTTAAATGTATTTTAATTGTATTTTTAATTAACAAAAAAAATTATTAAATTCAATTTTTATAATTTAAAAATTTATAAAAAAAAGAATAAAAAGCGCACGAAAAAATAATCATTTTTTTTATTAAATCTCCTTTTGAAAAATACTTTCTTTCAGTTTATTTTTATTTTATTACATGGAAAAATTAAATAAAAACAAAAACTTAAAAAAATAACTAAATTAAATAATATTATGTAATGTTATGTGCATATATGGTCTATACCATCCCATGAAATATGGCATTTTTTAGCCCATCTGCATTTAGCATAATTACCTGTTTTTTCATCATTAAAAAAATCAGTATCAAAATTCATTAATCCTCCTTTTTGTTCTTTTACTAAACATTTACCTAATTTATTAACATTTCTACATTTCTTTTCACCTTCTACAATCCAATAGTCAGGACATTCCGCACGAATTACTAATTGATCCTTTTTACCTTGGTCTTTTTGTGATTTATATTGACGATAATAATGAACCAAAACAAAAATTATAACAAAAGCTCCGATAATATAAATAGCTATATCTGCATTCATTTTATTAGTATTTAATATTTAATATCTTTTTATTATTAGAATAGAGAAAAATATTATAAAATTTCATTTCAATTTAATCATTATTTTATTTATTATTTCATATAATTATTCATTTCTAAAATGGAAAAACTTGGTTTTCATATGTACATGTTTGATTTTTACTTAAAATACGATATGAATAATAATTTATTAAAATATAAATAATACCAAATAAAAATGCATAAATTGATATTAATATTTTTGTAAATAATGCTTCATTTTTATTACACATTAATGAAATCGAAACTGCACATAAATTAACTGTTAAAAATAGTGTTAATATTGCAAATTTAAAGAATATTTCTAAAAAATTACTAACCATAGTTTTACCTTCTTCGCTTATAAAAACAAATTCAGAATCTGTCATTTTTATAACTTAATATTTACTTTTCCTTTTTTATTTTTTATGTATTTTATGTCTTCTTATTCAAATTAAAGAAAAAAACTATGATTATTTGATTTATAAAATCTCTAATAAATCTGGTCTTATGTTTTGAAGTCGTAATAATTCATTTTTCAAAGCAGTTGCTAATGATGTAATTGGATTTACAATAATTATAGGTGTTTGAATCCATTCGCATATTTCAGCAATAATTTGTGGTAATGTTGACTCATTATGATAACCTAAAATAGTGTTTAACCAATTTTGAAAACTCCAAAAACTTTGAGCATTTATTTCAGGTCTTGAGAAATCATTAGACAACCAAACAGAAATTAAATTATGAATCTCAAGATTTACTTCTGTTTCATTATCATCATAATTTTGAGTTTCAAATAAATTTCTTATCTCAGATAAAATCCTATTTGATACATCTAAAAGTAATGATAATGCTCTCTCCCATGAGTAATTACCTCTACAATATGATGGATGTGAATAAGCAATATGATTATTTTCATGAACATAATCACATACCCAGCAAAATTGTTGACCACATTGACAAGTTATATGACTACAACCTTCAACACGGTTAATTGGATTAAAACAATTAGGGCACTCTTTAACTGTATTCAACATTTCAACAGGCACATAAGACATCAAACGAAATAATCTCAAATGTTGCTGACAATAATTTTCATTTTGTTGTTCATTTTCTTGTTCAGGAAGAACATCATTTTCATTATCTAAATCAATGGCACGACAAGGGGGGACATTGCTCATTTTTACAATATTCATACAATTTACATAAGAACATAAACAATGTTGTTCAGGAGCTTCATAAAAATTTTCAGGAATATTATAAATTGAATTTTTTTCAGGTTTACGACAAATTGGACAAACAAAATTCATAATATCAATTTGCTGACCCTGACTATAAATCTTTGTCGCAAACATTTTAAACCAACATTCATAACAAATATTATGATTTTCACATGCTAAAATATAACAGTGGTTTTTACAAATGAAATATAAATTATCACACAATTGACAATTATTAAGAAAATTGCCAAATAACATGTTATTAAACATAGGTTCTAAATTGATTTTTTTCCCTTTAATATCATTGTCTGATAATGTCAAACCTTCTAATTTAAATTTAAATTCCGAATATTGTTCTATATCTTCAAACCAACTTCTATTCAAATCTTTTTTCAATGTTAACATAAAATGTTTAATATTAATTTCGCCTTTTACAAGGCTTTTAAAATAACATTTCATTATTATTTCAACAATTTTAATAATTTTTGTATCATCAAATGGAAGAGCTGACATGATGGATGTAATTTTATTTTTTAAAGATTTAACATATTTTGTTTTAAAAACATAATTAAAATCAGGGTTAGTTAAGATGTAATACATATAATTAATAATTAGCAAATTACGAATAATTAAAACACTTGGAATATTATTATTCGTAATTTTAAATTTCTTAACCATAGCCAAACCATTATCAATTTCATTCGTAATTTCAGGTTTATTTACAAGCATAATAATTGAAGAATAATTTGTAAAATCCATGTCTAAAAATGCAATTAGTTGAATGTTAAAACTTTTACTATTTGAAAGTATAGAAATTATATATTCTTTCAAATTAGGTTCCAATGTATAACCAGAATATAATAGAGCAATGAAAATATACATTAATTTATTGACATTCATCGATTCAATACCCATCGAACGAAATAACATTTTAACAAGACAATCCATTGTTGATATTTCTTTTGAATAAAGAACTTTTGAATACACACTGTATGTACGTTCTTCTAGTGCTGGTGTTACTCTATTATTTTCAATCATCGATATAGATGTTCCTAGAACAGTAGAATAAGATTCAACTGGTATAACTTTTAACATTTTAGAAAGCATATCAGCTATTTTTTGATGATTTAAAACACCAAACATAAATTTTTCAAGTTCATCTCCTAATTTTTTCAATGTTAATTCCTTAGTGGTTTCTAAATAAATGATATTCTGTTTATCATAAGATTGATTTTTCAAAAAAGTCCATGCATTTTTAGATAATAAATCAAAATCATCTTGCTCATCAATTGAATTAATTTTATTTAAAATTATTTTTTGACGTAAATTTATAAAAAGTGCAAGTTTTTGTTCACAATTATCTAAGATTTTTTTATAATCTTTGAATAAATTATCATTTAAATCATTTAAAATATTAAAATGATTATGTTGGATTATCTTTTTAAAATTTAAAAATTGATTGGAAAAAATAATCATCCATTTTTCACTTTCATTTAAATCTTTAAAATAAATTAACTTATCATATTGTTGGTCTTCTGATAATGATTCATTATCGTCTTTTTGAAAAAATTTATTTATCATTTCCGTCAATTTATTTTCAATTGTTTTCAAAATTGACAAAAATATCGTTCCACCAATTTCATTATTATTTTCAATAAAAATTATACGATGTAACATAAATTTCAAACATACAAATGAAAATTTATCAGGAATCATGATTTTAATTTTTTTTTGTGTATTCGTTTTTATATTAGATTGAAAATCATTTACGGATTCATCTTCAAAAATAAGAAGATGCCATTCTTTTAATTCACCAATTTTAATTGTTATAGTTTTATCTTTTATAATTAATTCATAAGGAATGCTTTTAATAAAATCCATTTAATTCTTAAGTGAAATTAAAAGCAAAATTTAATATGCTCATTAAATATTACATATTTCAATTTTTTTTTATAAAAAAAACCTAAAATATAAAAGAAATAAAAATATAAAAGAAATTGATTTATAAGCTTTTTTCATTTCGTCTTAAAATATATTTATTGAATTATTTTTACAATCGGTTCATCAAAAATGATATTCAAATTAATTATGACATTTACAGGTTTTTGATATAGTAACAGTAAAAAGCAAGCAATGTTTATAGTCGTTGTTAGAAGTGAATTTATAACTGCATATTCAATCATCTCAAATTTATTTGAAAAAAGCATCTGTAAATTCAAAAATAACATAGTTAGAATTATAAATGCTACATTTGGATATGTAACATTATAATATCCAAAAATAATAATTCCCATATAACCAGAAATTAATGAAATTACATTAATAAACAAATCATTTGTCATTTTTATTTTATTAATTGTAACCATTGTCAAGAAAGTCACAAAATAAGACCATGTAAAGCATGACAATGTTAAAATAATAATATTATACATGGCATTCCTCGATTCATCATTCCATGTAATATAATGGTCAATGTTTTTAATAAGATTTAACTGTTCATATAATGAATCATAAATTAAATTATTATTAATATTCATTTGAAAAGTATTAAGAATGTTCATTTTTTTAGCAATTAATGTATTATAAAATTAAATAAAAAATAAAATTCAATTTTTTTTAATTATATTATCATTTATATTATTATTTTTGACGGTGATTGAGTTTCCTTTACAAACTCAATTATTTCGGCTTCCATTTTCTTTAAAAGATGATAAACCTTGATATTAGCTAGTTTTTTTTGTAAACCAACTATATCATTGTTATCCTTTTCATTTGTGTCTATTTCTTGATTTAATAATGTTTTCAATTCTTGATATGTAATTTTAAATTGAGCTGTATCAACAAAACCATCCATCACGTCATCTAAATAACCATAACTATCATGATACTCTTTGATTATGTCTGGGTTATTTTCAGTTTCAGCGCGAAATTTAATTATTGCTTTTAAAAAGTTTTTTTGAGCATCAAGCAAAGCCAAACTAGAATAAGCCATTCCAAAATATTAATGTGTATTTTTATTTTGAGTTAATAATTATTTCAATCAATTTTATTAGAT
>JACCDJ010101362.1_pt1 | contig 31143 bp, 25 predicted proteins | sample 7444481 | NCBI WGS metagenome assembly JACCDJ01 (sample SAMN15323435, study PRJNA562643) | freshwater metagenome | isolation source: river surface water | place: USA:Blue River Watershed | collected 2017-08-15 | reverse complement strand
TTTGACAAAATAGCGTTTATAAGAAGGAATGATTAAGATGAAAACTGTAGTCCATATTAATGGGAAAAGGTATACAACATCAACATACTTCATAAGTAATATATAGGCATACATACCTCCGAATATGAGCAAATACATTATTGCAACATCACTAAGCTTACTTAGTCCCTTTTTTATTAGAAAATATTCTTGTGACAAATGAAAGATTAAAAACGAAATAAAGATTGAATAAGTTATAGACGACAATGAATAATAAAGTTTGAGTCCCATTACAGCAATAAAAAGATTGATGAACAGACTCATTAAGTTCAAATACATATCAATCTTTTCCATTTTTATAGCTATGAGTTGATTAGCCTGATATAAAACAGAAGGGAAAAGCAACATTGTAAGAAACATCTCATCGCAGTATTGGGCAGTTGGGGCGTATTGAACACCAAAGAAAAAAGGGACAAATAAATGAGAAAATGAAATCACAAAGGTATAGGCCAATAAACCATATAGTAGGTTTCCATATGAAAGCGCCTTTAAAAAACGCATGCTTTTTAACGTCGGATTATTTATATGCTCCACAATTTTGGGGAAAGCGGAACTCAAAATCATTAGTGGTATGATTTCAGCCATAATGAAAAGCTTATAGGCAATCTCATAATCAGCTACAGCTTGTGTATTCAAAAACTTAGAAACTAGTATACTGCCAAGTGACCAAAAAAGGACCGAGATACTGCCAATAAATAGAAAGAATCGATTCTCGTATATAGTTTTAATTACTTGTCGATAAGTATCAGCACTAATTACGACTATCCCCTTAAGTGTTTTTTTATAGTCCCCACTAAAATAAAATAGAGAAAAAGTGATTATCCTTAACAAAACCAATAATGCAGCAATCACTACGATGTTTGGGACAAGGTAATACACCAAAATTGCTAGTGCTAATTTTATACAAGCCTCAATAGTTAAAATCGAAAATGTTTGCCTCTGGTTGAAAGTTGCAATATTGATTGTCTTAAAAACATTGATTAGATTATCAATTACAATATTGATCCCAAGAATAAAAGATAAAACATGAATTACGCTAGTAGTATAAAGTAAAAAAGAAGCCAATACATTTAAAAATAAAAATAGTACTCCAGCCAAAAGTTGAATATTAAAATAAAGTCGATTGATTGAAAGATGTTCATTCATGTTTTTTACGGCTCGAATATACCATTGAGCCATACCTAAAGAAGAAAAAGAGAGTAGCAATCCATACAATGTATTGGCTATGATGTACGAAGAGAAATCTTCTGTTTTATATACCCTAGCCATAATAATAAAAAATATAGCAAATACAATATTCTGAAAAATGCTAGAAGAGATGGCCCAAAATGAATTTTTGAGAATGACACTCTTAAACATGCACCTTATTATTGATAGTTTGGTACATGCCTTTTGTCTTTATGGAGGCTACAGACAATACAAGTATTATTGCGATTAATAGTTTAATTCTGATATCACCTAAAGAATAAACAGTGTAGAAACCTACCAACCAAGAAATAATAGCTGCTGTATACAGAAGATGCTCTATCAATTTCGTTTTGGTATAAACATAAATGTTTTGATACATAGTGTATAAAATCAGAAACAGCAACAATAGGAAACCTGGTAAACCAAATTCAACCAATAATTTTAAATAACCGCTCTCAGGATGATCGTAATATGTTATTTCGTTATTATTTATCCAAAATTGATCTGGGTGATGTACTGCTACGTAATTAGCATAATTGCCGATGCCAATTCCAAACCAAGGATGGTTTTGATGTATAGCTAATGCATCATTCCAGATCATCTGTCGAAAAATGTAGGAAGCTTCAAGATCAGCCCTCTTAAATATGGGTAACTGATCTTGGAAAGCATAAGCGAAACTTCCCAATCCCAATAAAACCAAAATAAATTGTACACGGTAGGTTGGATTACCCAAAAAAGCAAGTAAAAATAAACCCACTAACCATCCCCCCAACCCAGCTCTTCCACCAGTAAACAACAATGCACAAACAGATAAAATAACGAGGACTATATTTAATTTGTTATTCCCATTTGCTTCTTGCTGATTTGGAACTAAAACCAAGAAACTCAGTACAGATAAAAACTGCGCATACTTTTGAGGATCCTGGAAGAAAGATGGGTAACGTATAGCCATCCCTCCAGCAACATTGATGTTTTCAGATTTTGCAAAGCTAAAAGCGGGACCAAAAATAAACTGCAAAAAAAGAAATATAAACGAAAAGACTAGCATAAAACGCAGACCAGAAAAGATTTCAACTCTTGCACTTTTTTCAAAGATCAATACCTGATAGAGAATAAAAATAAATATAGATATGCTTAACAACTGTAGGACTGCAGTACCCGTTTCTCTAGTAAGCTCCTCGGACAAGTAAACGCCAGCAATTAGTGTTAAAAAAAAGAATATAAATAAATAGGTATATACAGTGCTAGTCGTTTTATCTACGGCGTAACGTTTAAATAAGAAGAAAAAGAATAAAATAGTTAATAAGTCGAATATATTGAAGGAAAAATAACTTGGCAATAAATCTATTCCCAGAAATGGGTAAGCATAAAGCATATATTTTACAAAGGCCAGATTGGTTTTTTCTTTTGTGAAAAGTATATAAAAGACAAATCCAAAAACAGTCACAAAAGCAATGAGCATTACAATTTTTGCAATCATACTTGAGTACTATTTTTCTTAAACCAAACTCCGGAAATTCTACATATATTTTCAGCAAATGATACTTGATCCAACACTTCAAATCGAGGAAGTTCAAAACGGCTTTGTAAATCTTTAGGTGTCAAAAAAGCACTTCTTGTAGTAAATGCATAATCATATCCATATTTTTCTAGCAAAGAAATCTCTCGTTGTGAATATGCTCCATTAGGATAGGCAAATCCAGATATTTTTCTCCCCAAAGTTTTCTCCAGCTGGATTTTTGAAAATTGGATTTCCCTATCTGCTTCTTCAAAAGTACATTGTGTTAGTATAGGGTGACTCACGGTATGACTTTCAATGCATATATTGCTTTTCTTATCTATTTCAATTAAATCCGATTCTTCCATTGCCTCTTCAGCATAGGCATTTAAAAATCCATACCCATTTAAATAAGCAATCCTTTCTTTATTTGGCCATTTTTTAAGTGCGTTAGATTTCATATAACCTATGCCTTGATTATTAATACGCTGATTATAGGACCACCAGAAAGGCCTTTGTCTTAAAACGGGTTCTGTACTAACAAAAATTGTAACTGGAATATTGAATTCCCTTGCTACCTGAATAATATTTTCCTTATTTTCTTTCCAGCCATCATCAACAGTAATTAATACAGGAGATGGAGGAGCAGTTAGCCTCCCCTTTATTATGAAATTGAGCTGATCGGTCGAAATAAATGATACATTTTGATGCATTAACCATTTAATGGTTTTCTCGAAAAGAGACCTAGATGGATTGTGAAAGTAGATTGATAAAATATCCTTACTCCTATGAAATTGTTTCATAGATTTTGTAGGAGCACCCGACAATAATAAATATTTAGCATACAGATAAGCTAGCACGTTTCTGATAGTCCACTTCATTATTAAACGTATAAACAACTTGAACATTTGAAATATCTAATTCAGCAATCATATTGTATCCTAGAGAAGGAAGTGATAATACTACGCTATGGTTTTTAACTGACTGTACAATACCATGCTGATTATAAAATGGACCACGCATTACCATTACTTCGTCGTTTAGGTCGACTGCTCTTTTTTCAAGTTTTATTTCTGAATGTTTATTTAGAAAGTTCTTGATTTCCTGAATTTCAGCATCCTTAATGATAGCAGGCCTACCTAACCAATAAACAGCACTAACAATACTGGATGTCAAAGAACGAATACGAGACAAATCAGGCTCATCCACTTTCACGAAAACATAAGAAGTAAATAGAGGAACGCTTAGTTGCTTTTTCCTATCCGACCATTGACGATAGACTCGGTTTAATGGACAATAGGTCTCAATACCTCTCTTTGAAAGCAATTCTGATACTTTTTTCTCACAATTAGATTTTGTATACAACACAAACCAATGTTTATCCATAAAGTATATTTTATTTGATTAGTATTACGGCTTCGCCACATTCTGTCACATGAACAGAATGTTATAAAATAGACGCACCAAACTTTTATTTATCTTAACTATTATAATAACTGCTATAGCCACGCTTATACCCATAGCCATAACCCGTTTCGTCTGCAACCAAACCACGCATTTTCACACCGTTGAAGACAAATAGAGGATTGACTAAAGGATTTATTTTATTACTTGCATCAAATCGCTTTATCAATTGCTTTGGAGTATACCCATGTCTAACTACATATATGGTAGCCGCACAGAATGGAGCTAATTTAAATGCATCACTTACCAAAACAACTGGAGGTGAATCAATTACGATAAGATCAAATTCACTCTCCAAATATTCCATGAACATTTGTAGTTTTTCTGATTCAAAATAAATAGATGGATCATTTTGCTGAATACCTGTAGGTATAAAATATAAGTTGTCATACTCTTTAACAGGATATATAATTTCTCGAGCTCGAATATCTGATGACAGATAATCAATTATACCTTGTTTAGATTCTTGAATGAATATTTTCTCTAAGGATGAGTGGTGTAAATCAAAATCAACCAAGGCTACTTTTTTTCCAGATAATGCATAACTTATTGCAAGATTAGAAGAAACAAAACTTTTTCCCTCGCCACTTAAACTAGATGTAACCAATACTTTTTTTGATCCTTGAATTGGCATATAATACTGTAAAGCAAATCGAATTCTTCTAAATTCATCAGCAACTAAACTTCTTTTGCCAGGTTCAATTGCCAATGGTTTTATTTTTTTATGCTGCGCTAGTTCACCTACAACAGGAAAAGTTGTTGATTCTTCAATTTCCTGTCGGTACATAATAGAAGTTGTAAACGTTTCTTTTATTGCAATTGCACCTACTGGTACAACCCACATCAAAAGAAACGCAAAACCAAAAATCATCATCTTATTTGGAGAAACCGGTGATGGAAAAGCTTGAGCATAGTTTACAATTCTACTTTCGGATAAATTAGAGACATATGACAACTCGCTTTCCTCTCTTTTTTGCAATAAAAAAGAGTAAATACCACTTTTAATTTGCTGATCCCTGCTGATCTCTAACAATTCTCTTTCCTTAGAAGGGATGGTTTGCAATAATGTAGTGTAAGTTGTATTGGTTTCAAGAATGTTTTTCTTTGCAGCTTCCAGATTTTTTCTTTGATCTACTATATTTCTGTATATATTTTCTTTGATTTTTACAATTTGATCGCTTACTGCTACAAGCATTGGATTATTTTCCGCAACTGTCTTCTTTAGTTTCTCTCGCTCTAATTCAGCGCTATTTAAACTTGACAGCATTTGACTAAAAACTGGATCAGGAGTATTAAGCATTACCGTATGTGCACCTGCAGTGCCTGAAGCACTTGATAGATCCTTTTCGAGCGAATTTATCACCGACAAGTGCAAATTTATTTCGCTCAAACGTTGATCATTATTACTTACATTTTCTAAATACAATTTTCCTTGGGTACTAATATCAACTGCCCCAACATTTGCTTTGTATTGTTGAACTTTTCGTTCGATTTCATTAAGCTGACCACCTACAGCATTAAGGCGTTCTTCAATAAATTGCAGAGTACTTTTAGCCAAAACATTTTTTTCGGCAACTGCTGCAACATTATAAGATGAAATGATTTCATTTAATACCCTTTCAGCAAGTTCAGGATGCTTATCAGCATACTTAAGCTCAATTATACTTGAAAGTTTATTCGAAGAAGTGATTTTTAGATCCGATAAAATCGATTGTGTTTTTGATTGCAAACTAAATAGCTCTATAAAATATGATTCCTTACTACTCTCATCTTTTGAATTTTTATTCAATACAAACTTAAGCATGCCATAAGGTGTATTTACCCATTCGCCAGTTGCATAATATGTGCTATCGCTAGGGAAATAAACAGTACGACCATTATCGTGAATTTCTATTTCAACCAAGCCTTTACTTGATTTCAATTGCGTAACATCAAAAGCCTCAACTGACAATAGTGGAGCATTAAATACATATTCTTTTTTGAGACCGTTTTTTTTATATGTATCTGCATACAAATGCAGTTTTTTTACAACCGACTCAATTACAGGCCTAGATTTCAATACCTCAATTTCATTTTCAATGATTTTTTTTGAGCCAAGCAGGTTAAGTGATTCCATGATTCTAGAATCATCATTGCCCTTTTTTTCATCTTTAATAATGAGTGAAGCTGTAGCCTGGTATTTTGGAATAGCGTACTGAATATAGAAAAAGGATAGTCCAAATACCAGAAAGGACAAAACCAAAAATAATGGCCAATAAGGTTTATATTTTACAAGCCATTTATTGAATAAGGTTTCTTGTGTTGTCATTTTCACTAATTATTCTTTTGATTTTACAATACCCTATCAAGCACTATAATAACTACAGAAAGTCCAGATAATAATGCAGGCATCAATTGTCTACCTCTACTCACACTGGCTAATTTATTTTTATTCGGCTCTACATACACAATATCATTTGGCATGAGATAATAATATGGAGAGTTTAATAAGGATGACGCATTAAGATCTATACGCTTCAACGTTTTTAGTCCATTTACATCCCTTAGCACCAATACATTATCCTTCTTTCCATACACGGTAATATCACCAGCGAGTCCCAATGCTTTAAGTATTGATATTTTCTCATTTGGTACAGTAATTACTGAAGGCCTACCAACTTCACCAATAACAGTAACCTCATAATTCATGTGCCTGATGGTAACAATAGGATCAACCAATAGCCTCTGTGTGAGTATGGCATCGGCAATACGGTTACGTAGTTCTTTTTTTGTAATTCCACTTGCTAATACGTTTCCAAGAATGGGTAGTTGTATATACCCATCGGAATTAACCAAGTATCCTCCGGACTGAATTAGATTACCATTAGATGCAGAACTATTCAATACATGATTATTACCTGTATTAAATACAATTGATGCATCAGCATTCAAACTGGTTATAGTAATACTTAAAATATCATTTTTTTGAATCAAGGCTTCAGGATTTGCATCTACCTGATAAGTTCCTTCTTTAGCAGATTTGAAGTACCCAATACTCTTGGTATTCACGCAAGAGGTAAATAGAAAGAAGCTTAGCGTGAAAAATAGAAGCTGTACTTGTGTTGTTTTGATCATTTGGTTTGTTTTTCACCATCGAAATCCATTCATTCGATGTGAAAACAAAAATATAGTTGGGTGTCCCCTTCAAAACTGACCTACTATATCATCCAGAATGAGTAAAATCATTTCAATGACGCAAATCCAGCACCAACAGCTATTTTGAGCTTTTTTCTTGAAAAAGACAGGGGCATAAAGAACCAATAAATAATTTTAAACGCCTATTTAAATAGGAAAACACAAGTTTTACTGAATAAAATCAAAATTTATGTAAATTCACTACTAATAAACCAAACTAACAAATGGATACTACGCTTGGCCTAAAATATGTTTCTGCCCTTTTACCTATTGCAATGGGCGTGGGAGTTATCTTTTTTGAGCGTTTATACACAAAATGGAAGTACAGTCCAAGAGGGGTTTCACCTTCTTATTTTGCATCTGTTGCTTTATTGTTTGCGCTCTTTGCAAGCTTAATTTTCTCTGAAGTTTGGGGAAAGATTACAAAAACCAATGCCTTGATGACGCAACAAGCAAATTCATTAAGAGCATTGCTCAGAATGACTGAACCCCTTGGACCAGATTCGATTAGAGTTGCAAATGCTGTAAAAAACTACATTCAAAAATTAAAGGAACAAGAGGTTAATGATGATATGCTTGCTCAGCAAGGTTACTCTGCATATAAACAGCAGTCTTTCAGCAAAAAAACATACCAAGAATTTTATCAAATTGCTGCTGACAATAAATTATTTGGAGGTCATCCACATATGCAGAATGCGTTTTACAATGAATTAGAAAGTGTGAGAGAGGCATGGTTTGAGAGAAGAGAATTAAGAAAGCAGCATATCCCTTCCACTAAAATTGCTGTTCTTTTTATGTTTGGCTTCTTTACACAGCTAGCAATAGCATTTTCACATATTGGTAATAATAATGCTACACGGGCAACTGTAATGTTGTTTAGCTTAGCTTTTGCAACCTCTATAGCACTACTGGCCTATATCGATAACCCTCATCAAACATCTTATTTAGTCAGTACAAGTGTCCTTGATGATATTCGCTAATGATTATTGCTTTAGGAATTTTGATTGAAGCATATCACCCTGATTTGAATTAAAGGTTACCAGATAAAGACCTCTGTTCAAATCATTGACAGAAATTCTATTGATTCCTGCGCTAAGCAGAGTTGATTTGATTACCCTACCTGAAGCATCAATGATACTTACCTTACCTGTTTTGTTACCAGTATTGATTTGAATAAGGTCGGTAGCAGGATTTGGCCATACTTTTAAGTCGATGGTAGTATTTAGATTAACCTTTTTGACTGCAGAATAATTTGCAGATCCATTCAATTCTAATTGTTTAACTCTAAAATAAACAGTACCAGAAAAAACTTTACCCATTGTATAGGTGTATGCAGATTCACCATCAGTTTTGCCAGTCCCGTTAACAAATCCAAAATCTTCCCAGTTATTGCCATCGTGGCTGTACTCAACAAAATATCCTTTATGAGGTCTATTTTCAAGAACTTTCCAATTCAACTGCAATTGATTGGAAGTTGAGGTTGATTTTACTTGGAAGTCTATCCATTCCATTGGCAAAATACAAATCTCATTGATGATAAAACTAGATAATGGTGTTGTAAATGAAGTTTCCCTAACGGCGATAAACAATTCTCTATAACTCAAACTTGGAGACGTTGCTGTATTGGCATACATCAATGCATCCAACAACATTTCTGCTTGAGCAGTTGTCATTGAAGTTCCATTACGCGAAAAACGAATATAGTTTGTACCTGTTATGACAGCACGATTAACAGTGAAAACAACTCCATTCAAAGTAAATGTTGAAGTACTTGATGTAGTAAAATTCAATCTAATACTATCTGCTGCAGGATTACTTGAGCCATTGGGAAATATTTTCTCAAAAGCACCATTCAAAATTGTAGTGGGATCATAGGAGATGATCACCTCACTTACTGTATTTGAAGAACCAGTCAAACTTAAGCTAGTTGAACCATTGGTGATTGGTCTAACTACAGCTCCACATGAACTGGAAGTCTGGCTAAAACCAGGCTGACCTGGATTAAGGTCTAAAGTAGGTGTACCATAAAGATTTGTAGTACCACCCCAATTAGGTCCGGTTCCAAAATCAAGCATAAAATAAGCTGCATTTGAACCATCGGCACCTACCATAATTTCAAATGTGCTTACTTCATCATATTTCACCATTACACGGTGTTGATCGGCTGTAGCAACTGTACTGTTGTATGTAACAGTAGAACGAAACTTGGTTAAGCCAGATGCTGTATTATAAGAGTAAGAAACACGCGTTGCAGGAGAAGCACTTAAAGTAACAGAAGAAAATCCTCCAAACTCATTATACTGATTTGAATTTGCTCCATCGTTACCATCAATATCATATGTATTTAAAGTAATGTTCTGAATAATTACTGGAGTGCCCTTATGTGTTGTATTGTTGTAGCTATTGCCCAAAATGAATTCAAACTTGAATTTTGCACTACCACCTCCAGAATTAAAAGTGAGCATAGGAGAAAAAAAGCGATCAAGATTTGCAGAAAGTCCACTACCAGTTGGAGAAGAATAATCAAAAGGTATTGTTCCACCAGGTGCACCAGAGGGTAATGCAAAACCACCATTGGTCAAACTGACTGTTCTTATGATACAATCTATACTTTGACCGGCAATGGTAATAACGTTTGTATACAATGTAACATTACCAACTGCAGATCCATTGGTACCTACTTTATGGATTTTGTTGGCAGCCAAAAAGCTGATATTACCATTATTTGCATTGAAAACTGCCTGTGCACTAGCTGTAAAATAGCTAGAAAGCAAAAGAAAAATGGTCAGAAAAACGACCGATTTTGGGCCTAAATGATTGGTTTTCATGGTCTTGGATTATAGGATAGATAGCGTTGCGTGCTATCATATAATAATAACGTAAACCAATAACCGCATATTGTAAATCGGAACCAGATTCTTAAAAAAAATATGATGAAACCATGACGAAAAAAAGGGCGACTACTACGTATTTATACGTTTAGTCGCCCAAATGAGAGATAAAAAAATTATTTCCTAATAAAAACTTCCTTCCCCTTAACTACAGTCCTCACCGCCTTCACCTCTTTTATTTTCTCTTGTGGAATTGTCAAGATATCATTTTCAAGTACGGTGAAATCGGCGTCAAAGCCTTCTTTCAAAACACCAATTCTGCCTTCCAAGAAGGAAGAATAAGCATTAGATACTGTATACGATTTTAGCGCTTCTTCCACTGTAATTTTTTCTGATGGATACCAACCATTTGGATTTTTCCCATCTCCTGTTATTCTTGTTACAGCTGCAAAAATACCATACATAGGATCGATGGGAGCAACAGGCCAATCAGAGCCAAAAGTAACCCTGACACCTTTTTCCTTCATACTCTTAAAAGCATAGGTCCCTTTAAGTCGATTAGTATCCAACCGCTTATACGCCCAAATACCATCATCATACAAGTGATAAGGATGCATTGATGCTATCACATCTTGTTTTGCAAATTGATCAATAGTTTGAGGTGTAACATGCTGTGCATGTTCTACACGAAATCTTCTGTCACGGTTACCATTTACTTTCACAGCCTGCTCATATACAGCTAAAATGAAATCATTTGCTTTATCACCAATGGCATGCACACCTATATGCAAACCTGCTTTATCTGCACCCAAAACCCACTTACGGAGCAGCGATGTATCGGTTATAAATAATCCATTAGTGCCAGGATCATCTAAATAAGGTTGATGAAACCAAGCAGTGGTTGACCCAAGAGATCCATCAACATACCCTTTGAGTCCACCCCAATGTAACATATCGTCGCCTTTCCCATTTTTCTGAACAAAAGTATCAAGTCGCTCCCATGTTGCTAAAGGCACAAATGAATACATGCGTACTATCATTCTATCGGTCTTCCATGCTCTTTGGTAAGTTTCTAAATCACTCCAACCACCATATGAGTTCATATCATTCACATTTGTTACACCTCTTTCTACCGCATGCTTTGCCGCTGCATCAAAATATTGATCGAGTTGCTCGGCTGTAGGAGGAGGAATTGCTTTGATAATCAAATTCATTGCAGCATCTTTCACAATTCCAGTCGGTTCTCCGTTTTTATCTTTGACCAAAACACCGCCATCAGGTGAAACTGTATTTTTATCTACACCTGCAAGCTGTAATGCTTTAGAATTTGCAAAGGCCATATGCCCATCATATCTTGAAAGAAATATAGGATGATCACCACAAACAGAATCAATCCATTCTTTTGAAGGTAATTCACCACCCCAGTTTTCATGATCCCAACTACCTTCCATAACCCAGGTATCATCTGGTTTACTTTTACAAAAAGCAGCTATTCGATCAATAAATTCTTGCTTGGTCATTGCATCTTTCAACTTCACACTCGACAAAGAATAGCCTGCTGAAAGAAAATGCGTATGGTTATCTGTAAATCCAGGCAGCAATAATTTACCACCAACATCTATGGTTTCATTTGCAGAATATTTTGTTGCATCATTACCAACATATACAATTTTTTCACCCTTTACGGCCAATACAGATGCACTTGGATTAGCAGTATCACCTGTCCATATTTTAGCATTGATATAGAGTTTGTCAACTTTCTGACCACCACATGAAATCAAAAGAAAAGACACCACAAACAGTTTCAAAAAATGCTTCATTTCGATTATTTTTTACAAAATTAAATAAGTTATTTACTCATTATCCCTTTAAAATAGCCTACAGATTCTGCCATACCCACCAATGGAGCATCCATATCTTTTTCATACTCTACACTACAAATTCCTTTATAGTTGATCTTTCTTAAAACATCTATTAACGCAGAAAAGTTGATTGCCCCCCTACCAATTTCAATGGTTTTTGCATCGGGCTTCATTGCCGCTTCATCTTTTATATGCAGATCAAACAATCGATCAGCATAAAGCTTTATTGCTTCCTCTGGTAAAACACCTGCCCTGAAAGTATGTCCGATATCAATGCACAAGCCCATACGGGAATCCATTTTTTTGATTCGGTCATATATTGATTTAGGCGTAGGATAGAGTTTGTCTTCCGGACCATGATTGTGAATTGCCATTTTTATATTGGTCAGCTTTACTTTCTCCTCAACATAAGGAAGTAGATTTTCGTCTGGTACACCAACAATCATTGATACTCCAAATGCTTGGGCATATGCAAAAGCATTATCTACCTCTTGCTTTGATTTCATATAGATAACACCCACTGTATATGGCGTTATACCATGTTCGGCAAATTTCTTTTTAATAACATCCATTTGTGCAGGAGAGCTATTCAAAGGCAAATGAAAATCTTTTACAGAAAGATATTTCACCTGAAGTCGCTTCATCATATCTAAGCTTTGATCCAAATTAAACTTGACAAAACTATAGCCAGCAAAGCCTATTGGAAATTGTAAGGAACTACTTCCGAATGTATTTTCTTTAGAAATCGGAGAGGCCTGTAAAACAACTGGAGCAACAATGGATGTGGCAGTCACTGCAGACAAGCGCTGCAAAAAAGAACGTCTGTTGGTCATATTAAAATATATTGAGAATAATCAAATAGCTAATCATCTCAATTTATTGAAATTTGCCAATTTTCTAGCACTTAAATGCTTTAACTTCAAAGAAGATTGGAACTTGTCTTTAATGAATTGACTTGCCTATGTCGTTTCTAATAATTCTTTTGTGTATAGCTTTACTGATTTTTCTTATTTCAGTTCTGAAAACAAATACTTTTCTTGCCTTTATTGTTGTATCGATTATTGCTGCAATTTTTTTAGGTGTGCCCTTAATTAAAATTCCATCTATCCTGCAAAAGGGTATTGGTGACATGCTGGGCTCATTGATGATGGTTTTACTTTTTGGTGCAATGATTGGAAAATTAGTAGCAGTATCTGGTGCTGCCCAAAAAATTAGCTCAGTCATTGTTAAAGTATTTGGAGAAAAGAATATTACATGGGCAATGATGCTGACTGGTTTTATTGTTGGAATACCTCTTTTTTACAACGTCGGTTTTGTGTTACTAGTGCCCTTAATATTTTCAATTGTTTATCAACTCAAACTTCCTGCTGTTTATATTGGCATTCCCATGCTGGCTGCCTTATCTGTAACACATGGTCTTTTACCACCTCATCCATCTCCCGCTGCGTTGGTCAACCAGCTTCAAGCAGATATGGGACAAACATTGATGTATGGATTCGTGATTGCTGTGCCAACTATTATTATAGCTGGACCACTTTTTGCATCCACACTTAAAAAAATCAATACGGCTCCTCTTCAAACTTTTTCTACACAATTGATTGAACCCGAAAAATTACCTGGATTTTTAAACAGCGTTGTAGCATGTTTATTACCAGTATTCATACTCGTGACCACTAGCCTATTAGAATTAAATGGAGCAACTATTCATCCTGCACTTAAATTTATTTCAGATCCCGGAATCATAATGCTTGTATCGCTTCTTTATGCAACATTAACACTTGGAGTTAGCAGGGGAATGGAGATTGGATATATTATGCAAGAATATGCAGAAGCCATAAAAGACATACTACTCATTATCATGGTAATAGCAGGTGCAGGTGCATTAAAGCAAGTATTTGTTGATAGTGGCATAAGCACCGAATTAGCAAATGCCATGAACAATTGGAATCTACCCCCCTTATTTTTAGGATGGTTGATAGCAGCAGTAATTCGCGTAACAATGGGATCTGCAACCGTTGCTGGTTTAACTACTGCAGGAATAATAGCACCCTTGGTAATGAGCACAGGTACTGACGCAAATCTCATGGTACTTGCAGTCGGATCAGGCAGTCTGATGTTTTCTCATGTAAATGACTCAGGATTTTGGATGTTCAAAGAATATTTTAACCTGAGTATGAGAGATACATTCAAATCATGGAGCCTAATGGAGACAATAGTTTCTGTAATGGGACTTATCGGCGTCCTATTAATTGATCAATTCATTTAGAAAAAAGAAAAGGGCTGTGTGCTTTATACCAGTAGGTTTAACCCCAATCTACTAAAACATCACACACAACCCCTTATAATTAAGGCTTTACTGAGGGTTTGGATACAGTAACTTCTTCTACAAGTCTACGTTCAGTTGTAACCTGAAACCTTTTTTCATTCTTATTCTTGAAACTTGTAATGGTCAGTGTAATATTTCCAGCTTCAACAGGAATACTGAAAATTCGATTGAATTTTTTATCAGAATAAACTTCTTCAAAAAATACTTTCCCATTTGCATCAGCAATGATGACAAAAAACTTTTCTGCCACTTCATTATCATAATTCAAAAGGAAATTCATGTGCCCATCTACAGTTCCAGCGTAAGTCAAAGACGACTGAGCTGCACTAGTTGCTTTCTGGGCATTTGCAGTAGAAGTAGTAAACATCAAAACTGCAACAATCAATACAAGGTTCTTCAAAGAAAATGCACGGTTTGCTTTCATAATTCTAGTTTTTGTTAAATCGTTCATCACATGGAAGCGAGGCGTGCAAGCAAATCGAGGGGCAAGACAATTATGGCGAAGACACTTTTAATACCACAACATGATTATATGTAACCCAAGAAATTTATTAAACCATGTTAAGGAATTGTAAACACATTATTTAGAAAAAAAATGTACTTATTTTTTGAAAAATAAAAAAAGTCGCTTATGAAAAGCGACTTACTTATTTGCAGATGAATGTTGAACTATTATTTTAAAATAGATAGTGCAGCATCTACATAGGTATAATTTTCTGGTTGAAAGTGGTGTATATGCTTTGTTACTTTAGATTCACCCAATCTTACAACAACTGCATTTTTTTCAGGAATGATATAAACATATTGCCCAAATAAACCATTCTGTGCAATAGCAGTCACTCCGCTATGCTTCAAAATCCAATATTGATAGCCATAAAAATCAACAGGTGCGTTGTTCTCCTCTCTATCTTTCAAAAAGTTAGCTGGAGTAGTTGCTTCTGCAATGTATTTTTCAGAAACAATTTGTTTGCCCTTCCAATTTCCTTTATTCAAAACCAACTCACCGAATCTTGCATAGTCTCTTGCAACAGCATTAAAACAACAAAACGCTTTTTCTCTTTTTTCTTCTCCATCCAACAACCAAAATGCATCATACTCAGCGCCCATCGGCTTATAAAATCTTTCACTTACTAAAGAAGATATATTTTGTCCGAATACTTTTTCTACAACTAATCCAAGCACTTGAGTGTCTCCACTTCTATACTGCCAAAACTGACCTGGATCTTCTTTTCTTTCCATCTTCTCTACCATATGCTCGAGATCATCGCCATAATAGGCATAAGCATTCATGCTGAAATACGATTTATCTCCTTCATTGTAAGTTGTACCAGAGCTCATCGTAAGTAGATGCTTAATGGTCACCTTTTCTAATCCATTGGTCTTAAAGTGATCTACATAGTTGCCGACTGGTTCATCTAGCGATTTGATCTTACCTTCATCTAAGGCAATTCCAATCAAAAGAGAAACAATACTTTTAGCTGCTGAGAAAGAGCCGCTCAATCTAGCACTGTCGTATCCATCCCAATATTTTTCAAATAGCAATTTGCCATTTTGAATCACTAAAAATGCATGAGTGTCATTTGAATCAATGATTGACATAAAATCGGCAGGAATTACTGCACTATTGTATGCGCTATCATACTCCCAACTTTGTGGCGCATTTGCTTTTTCTACTTTCCTTAAAGGATGTGTCTTATAATCATGAATGGTATGCTCTCCCCAAAAAATAAAATTTTTAAGATGCGCTAAATGATTTGTGAAAGCTAAAGCGACTACAATGGCTACTATAGCCAATAGTGCAAGTGAAATTTTTTTTATCATGCGTTTAATTTATCCAAATGGTTGTTCAATAGAAATACTTTGTTTTGTAAAGAAGCGCGGACCTTGTTCAGTCATGTACAAACAATCTTCTAACCTAATGCCAAATTCACCTGGAATAGAAATTGTAGGTTCATCACTGAAACACATCCCAGGAGCGAGCCTGGTCATGTTACCTTTCACAAAGTTAGTCCATTCATGCCCTTCCATACCAATTCCATGTCCTGTTCTATGTGGTAAACCAGGTAAACCATAATTTTTAGCAAACCCTGCTTCTTCAATCACCTTTCTTGCTGCAGCATCAACCGACTCACAGGTGGCACCAATTTGAGCAGCAGCAAATGCAGCATCTTGCGCTCTTTTTTCAAGATTCCACACGTCTATCATTTTTTGTGTTGGCTTACCTACAACAATTGTGCGGGTTATATCTGAAGCATATCCTTCACAACTTGTTCCTCCGTCCACCATTACAATGTCTCCTTCGCGAATAGTTTGTGGCGTAATACTTCCATGTGGCAAAGCAGAATATTTTCCTACCTGCACAGAAGCACCTCCAGTGTATCCAAGTTTTCTAAAAGCTGCACTGAGATTAGCACTGAAAGCAGATTGTGACATGCCAGGGACAATCGTTGCAAATGCAGCTTTATAGGCTTCAATAGTAACATCATTTGCTTTCTGCATCAAGGCAATTTCAGCTGCGGTTTTATACATTCTGCATCCTGCAGTAATAGGTGTAGCATCAACAACCTCAAAACCTGAAGCTGCTTTTCTCACACCATCTGCGATGAAAAAACGAACACGTTCTTCCATACCTATTCGTCTATGCTTAACGCCTCGGTCTTTTACAATTTTGACGATTAATTCATAAGGACTTTCATGTTCTTCCCAACAACGTAACTCATCACCGAATACTGGATTGATAAGTTCCTTTGCGCGGTCGTCTTCAAACTTAGGACAAACATAGGCGATAGCGCCTTTTGCAGGAATCACCACACCAAAGGTTCTTTCGCTTTGTCCCCAACGCATTCCAGTAAAATAGGAACAAGTAACAGTCCCCTCCATAAATATGGCATCCATTTGCTGCTCTTGCATCAACTGCTGCGCCTTGGCAATTCTTTGTTTTCTTTCTTCAACACTAATAGGCACTACACCATCTACCATTGGCTTTAATCGCTCTATACTACTAGGAATATCCTGCTCATTGGTGAAGGAAGAAAAAGCAAACACCCCTGCTCCTAGAGAAGCAGTACTTAAAAAATTTCTTCTGTTTTGTTTGTTGTTCATTGTATTTATCAAAAATCGTTATGGATTATTTATTAGTAGTAGGGTAAGTAATGCCTAATTGTTCCATATAGGTTGAATACTTACTTGGATCGTAATAAAATTTCTTAAGTTGATCCTTATATTGCTGCATGATTCCTTGATTCAAATGAATTGCAGGAGGATCTTTTTCTGTAATGAATGGCTTGTATTGAACATCTTTTGTTTGAACCTCTTTAAAATATTTTTTCGCCTCAGCAACTACTGTTGGATTGGTGAAACAATCGAACAAAGTCAATGCAGTAGCCTTTGCCCCCGCAAGTGAACCTTTGTGTGCAATTGGAGTAGCCATTGCAATAGCATCTGCCCAATGATGCCCTTTGGTGCCTGGTATATTTGCTGGAAAACGCAAAACAATTGTAGGAAGATTCCAAGAAATATCAGCAATATCATCTGAACCTCCACCCCATGAAAAAGCAACAGAACCCTTGATACTATCAGGTTGTGTTCTTAAGCCATCGATTGGTCTGCCTTGGTTATCTTTTGCTGGTGCTTCAACTAATTTTTGAACCGACCTGGCCATGGTCATGTCTTTTTCATCCCACTGCGGCATTCCCACTTTTTTGATATTCGAATACATGGCTTCAGCCAATGGTTTATTAAAATGTCCAGGCCATGCTGTTCCAAGAATTTGATAAGAAACAGTTGTGTTGGTCATCATGGCTGCACCTTGTGCAATTTTAATGCCTGCCTCATAGTTGGCTTTGATGTCTTCATAAGTCCGCTCTCTAAAATAATACCACACACTTGCTTTTGATGGTACAACATTTGGCTGATCACCACCATCTACTACAACATAATGTGATCTATTGGTAGGCTTAAGATGTTCTCTTTTGTAATTCCATCCAACATTCATCAATTCAACAGCATCTAAAGCACTTTTGCCTCTCCAAGGGGCACCTGCAGCATGTGCTGCATCACCTTCAAAGTCGAATCGCACGCTCACCAATCCATTTCCACCATTATCTCCATAATCTGATGTGAAGTCACCACTGACATGCGTAAAGATGCAAGCATCTACATTTTTAAAATAGCCATCTCTGATGTACCAAGCTTTAGTACCCACTAACTCTTCTGCAATACCAGGCCAGATGACAATTGTTCCAGGAATTTTTTGTTTTTCCATCATCTCTTTCATGGCAATAGCAGCATAAATAATCACTGCTTGTCCAGAGTTATGCCCCTCCCCATGTCCAGGTGCCCCATCAACAATAGGAGCTCTATAAGCAACCCCAGGCTTTTGTGAAGCTTTTGGAATACAATCCACATCACTACCCAAAGCAATCACAGGTGATCCAGACCCCCATTTGGCCATCCAGGCAGTTGGAACTCCGGAAATACCTTTCTCGACGGTAAACCCATTTTTTTCTAGAACACTGATGATAAACGCAGAAGTCTCCCATTCTTGAAATCCCAATTCAGAATAACTAAATATCTGATCAACCATCACCTGAACATCTTTTGCGTGCTTTCCAACACCATCAGATAACTGCGACTTTAAAGCTTCAACTTCTTTTTCAGAGTATTTTTTTTGTGCTTGAGAAACATGCAATGCACTTATTGCAAAAAGAAAGATCAAGAATTTTTTCATAACCGTGAATTGTGCATTCAATTTACTGAATTATGCGAGAAGTGGGTAAACAAGTCTTTACCTTTGTAAGGTGGAATTATTAAAGCTTAACCAGATCGGTAAATCAGAAGGAGGAAGATCAATTTTGGACAACATCAATTTGTCCATTTACCCCAATGAAAGATTGGCATTGATGGGCGAAACCGGCTCGGGCAAAAGTACGCTGATGAAAACAATGGCTGGTTTAGTACAGCCAACCAAGGGAGAAGCTTATTTTGAACAAAAGAGAATAGAGGGCCCTAATGAAGTATTGATACCTGGACATAAAAAAATCGGATACCTCTCCCAACATTTTGAATTGCTCAACAACTACCGTGTAGAGGAATTGCTGGAAATGGCTAGCAAAATGGAAGTAGAAGAATCTGATGAAGTATTGAAAATTTGTAAGATTGATCATTTATTAAACAGGAAGACAAACGCAATTTCAGGAGGCGAACGACAAAGAATTGCCCTCGCTAGGGTATTGGTTGCAAAACCTAGTCTTTTGTTACTAGATGAACCCTTCACCAACCTTGATTTATCTAACAATAAACTGATCAACGAAATTGTCCATCAACTTTGCGATGATAAAAAAGTTACTTGTGTATTAGTCTCTCACGATCCAACAAATATTCTTTCATGGGCTGACAGACTCGTAATACTTCATGAAGGAAAAATAATACAAGAAGGTCCACCTAAATCAATTTACTATTACCCTGTTAATGATTATGTAGCGGGACTTCTAGGTGAATTTAATTTCATTGCACTTGAAGATCCATTGAGAGAAAAATTACAAATACCTGAAACAAGAAAATTCGTTCGTCCTGAAGAACTTCTGATCAGTGCAACTAAGCAAGCTGAAGGAAGCGTATCTATTGCAAAAATTGTATTCTATGGCAACTACTATCAAATTACAATAAAACATCAGGATACAAATCTCATAGTATATACTGCATCATCTTTATTTAGTGAAGGAGAAGAAGTAAATATTGAATTTATTGGGACACCTTAAATACAGTTAGCAAAATGACTACAAAAATAGTTTTGACCCTAGCCATAAGTATTGCAACTGCAATGGGTTTCTTGTATAAATCAGATATCCCTTTGGAAGAACTGAAAAGGAAATACACCAATGAACATTCAAAATTCATCCCTGTTATGGGAATGAGTGTTCACTATCGAGATGAAGGCAATCCAAGCGATAGCACTCCATTGGTACTTGTTCATGGCACTTCTTCCAGTTTACATACATGGGACAGTATTGTTCCTGCGCTGATAGATAAAAAAAGAGTCATTCGATTTGATCTACCAGCTTTTGGATTAACTGGACCAAATCCGAATAGGGATTATTCCATACGTTTTTACAATACGTTCATCGACTCTTTACTTACCCATCTTGGCGTACATCACTACACAATAGTAGGAAACTCACTTGGAGGAAGCATTGCTTGGAATCAAGCGCTCATTTATCCTGAAAAAGTAAATCAATTGGTATTGGTAAACTCAGGGGGTTACCCTAAAAAAAATGAAAAAGGAAATATTGGATTTAAGTTGGCCGCGATGCCTGTAATTGGTGATGTATTGGTAAAGTTTACACCACGTAGTCTCATCAAAAAAAGCATAGAAGATGTTTATGCTGATAAATCAAAAGTAAATGATGAACTAGTGCAACGATATTTTGATTTACTATTGAGAAAAGGAAACAGAAAAGCTACACTTGATATTTTTAAACAAAGACAATTTGGAAGCGGCGAAAAAATAAAAAATATACAAACGCCAACATTAATTATTTGGGGCGAACAAGACCAACTGATTGATGTGAGCAATGCCTATTTATTCAAGAAAGATATTCAAAGAAGTGAATTAGTGGTCATTCCCAAAACCGGACATGTGCCCATGGAAGAAAATCCATCAGCATTCTTGACTGCATTAAATAAATTTATTTTTTAAAGCGGTATACTTCACCTTCTGAATACATCATGAAAGGCTTATAAACCTTTCCCCATTCTTTTTTCTGGTTGTTCCAATCTTGGTGATCGAAAATCATCATGTAAGAGCGTCCAACAACTTGAATACTATCTCTTTGAACATATGCAGCAGTCGCTTCATCTAGTGCCATACCCAATAAATTGGGATTAGTTTCCATCATCGGTATCAAATCAAACTGCCTATTTCTGACCAATACGTGCTGATCAATTGAAGTGTTTTTCATGAAAGCCAATCCAGCCGGATATTGGTGTTGCACATGGGGTGCTTTGCGTTGTTCCCACCCTGTAATCATAACTTCCCCCATGATGGTTGCGCCTGCAGATGTCCCCATGATGATACCACCGCGGTTCAATAATGCAATGAGTTCTTTGTGTACATCTGTACCAAGAAATGAAGCTGCGATATTAGCTTGATCTCCACCACCGATGAATACACCTTTTGCTTTGCGTATACGATCGACGAAAACGGGGTCATTTGCTTTTTGTTTGTCGCGGGTATGGACTGTTGTCAGATTGGTGAAACCGCGACTTGTAAATTTAACCAGATGTTGGCCTGCTTGAATCCAAGGCTCATCATCGGTAGCAGTTGGAATGTATACAATCGGCTGATCTTTTCCACCAATGTCTTTGGCAAAAAGATTGTACATAGTATCCAGTATATCTCCACCACCAATAATGATCAACTTCCCTTTGTATGGAAATATTTCTTGTTGTGCAAATGTTACTTGACTAAAAAGCAGCATCAGCAGAAAGAAAAGAAATCGCTTTATTGTTTGCATAACACTATGCTTTATCCAAATCAGTACTTGGCTGATTGTCCAGCTTTAGGAGTAGTTTTTTTGATGAAATCTCTCAAGCTTTGGTTACTGGTTTCTAAATCTGGTCTGCGCAAATACATCATGTGTCCACTTCTATATCCTTCCCAACTCATTCTGTCTTTAAGTTTTCCGCTAGGATCCATTTGCCACATATTGTATTGTGCATTGAAATAATCACATGCGCCATCATAATATCCCGACTGCACTAACACATGTAAATAAGGATTCTCAGCCATTGCTAATCGGAGGTTCTCTCCTGTCTTATCGCCTGATCTGTCCCAAGGTTGAACCGGACCAAATACATAATATTTAAGATCTGTTTTGTATTTCAATTCCTCTCTTATGTACATGTTGATTGCTGGTGTAAATGAATGTTCCCATGAAATCAATTCAGCATTGAAGTCGGGTTGCTCACCTGCATTTCTCTTATCAATACCCTTGTACCTAGAATCTAAACGACCAACGGTATATCCTTCTTCACGCAACAACTCTTTCCAAAACAAACCCAAAGCCACATCTAAATTGTTCTGAAGAATAACCTGCTCTGATATACCAGAGTACCTCGACATTTTTTTAGCGATTTCCTTCTTTTTGTTTTCCTCAAGGAATCCACCTCTTGCCATTGCAGGAATCAATTCATCTACAGTGAATTTTTCTACTTCGGGCAACATGTCGGTCAAATCCTTTGATTGCAAATCAGCAGGCAACTGCTTATGGTACCATGCAGTGGCTGCATAATAAGGCAGACGCAATGCAGCACCAACCGGACCATCTCTTTCAATACCCAAGGTTGTTGGTGAAACTAGAATTACACCATTCACAAACATCCAATGTACATTTTGCAATTCCAATGCCAAGCCTGAAACCCTACCAGTACCATAGCTTTCACCAATTAGATATTTCGGAGAAGCCCAACGGTTCATTCTTGAAACAAACGTATTGATCCACTCAGCCAAGTATTTAATATCAGCCGTTACACCAAAAAATCTACTTGTGGGAATATCCTTACTTACTGCTCTTGAAAAACCAGTATTAACAGGGTCTACATAAACAACATCCGCTACATCCAATACTGAATGTGGATTATCCTTTAATCCATAGGGCTGCAAAGGATAGCCTTCATCATCTATGTTCACGATACGAGGACCAGTGTAACCTAACTCCATCCATAAAGAAGAAGTACCCGGACCACCATTGAAGGAGATCAACAAAGGACGTGCTGCTCTGTCCTTTACATCACTGCGTTCATAATAAGTAAAGAATACTCCCGCTTGCACCTTTCCTTCAGTATCCCAAACTGGCATCATACCGGTCACGGTTTTATAAGGGACTTTTGCTCCCTTAATAGTTATCTCGTGATCAGCACTTATATAATAATCAGGATTGAAAGGAATATTATTGTTTGTCGCTTTTTGTTCTGTTGCTACTGCACTTGGCGCTGACGCTGGCGCAGCTGGTGTAGCTTGACGTTGTTGTGCGTAGAGGCCTGTGCTAAATAACAAGGCAATGGCAAGGAGATTTTTTTTCATTTGAACTGTTTATGACTTCTAAAGTAATTAAAGTTTTCTAAACTCGGATTTCACTTTTTAGTAGAAAAGGTTATTAAAATTTCATCTTTTTGAAATACTCTAGTCCGAGTGATTGCGCCTTTGCAATGTTCTGGCGAGGTATATCATCCACGTTGGCATGCTTATCAATCGCAATCGATAATAAGTCCTCTCTAAGCAAGTGCAGCATGGGATAGGGTGATCGATTGGTATAATTTGCAGGATCATTATCATTTGAACCAGCAAAGATATAGTCGGGGTGAAAACTTGCTACTTGATAGACCCCTTCAAAACCTTCTGCCTTCAACAGTTTTTCTGATAAATCAACTAAATCTAAATATTCATTGAAATCAGAAAATCCATTCGGTAGTATCAATAAAGCAGTTTCGATTTCAGGATTATCCTCCAAAAATCTACAAGTATTGATAAATGACTCCAAAGCAACCGCTGTATCAGTGGTTTCATCTACTTTATATAGTATCAATTCTTCTTTGAAGGGTTGGCGTGCAAAGGGACAAAAATTTAATCCAATGACAATATCCCTGATCCAGTTTCTAGTACTTTCAACAACTATAGCGTCAATCGGTTTCATCAAAAAATATTGAGTTTAAGGTAGCCAAAAAAAGTCGAACTTTATTACCATGAAAAAAATCTTGTTACTACTTGCTATTTCAAGTTTCGGAATTGCATTTGCACAGAAAAAAACAACTACTACAAAACCATACTTCCCTTCTGCATCGCAATGGGAGAAAAAATCAGCCAACGATGTTGGAATGGATAGCATATTGTTAGAAAAAGCTATCCAGTTTGCTGTTGAGCATGAAACGAAAGTGCCTAAAGACCAAGAGATGGCACAAATAGTCAACTTTTACAAAGAGCCATTTAGCGATGCTGTTGGTCCGTTTGCCACTAGAAAATCCAGTTCTGGAGTAATCATACGCAAAGGTTATATCATAAGTAGTTGGGGTGATATTGATTATTCAGAACAAACAAATAGTGTAACCAAAAGTTTTTTATCTGTTGTAGTCGGTTTAGCTGTTGACAAGGGTCTTATTCGTTCTATTGATGATAAAGTAGGCGACTATGTTCAACTGATTGAACCTTATGATCCTGAAACTTACCGCAAACCCGAAGATCTCGGCAAATCTCATTTCATCATGCCATTTGCATCAGAGCACAATAAAAAAATCACTTGGAACCATATGCTCAGACAAACAAGTGATTGGGAAGGAACACTTTGGGGAAAACCAGATTGGGCTGATCGTCCAAATGACAAAACACAAGAATGGCTGACAAGAAAAAGAAATGAACCGGGAACCGTTTATAAATATAATGATACACGTGTTAATGCATTAGCGCTTGCCGCGACTGCAGTTTGGCACAAACCTTTGCCTGAAGTTTTAAGGACAAATATTATGGAGCCAATCGGAGCTTCAAATAACTGGCATTGGACAGGCTATAGAAATTCATGGATTGTTTTGGATGGCAAACAAATTCAATCAGTTAGCGGTGGCGGTCATTTTGGGGGAGGACTTTTCATCAGCGCCATAGACATGGCTAGATTTGGATTACTAACTTTAAGAAATGGGAACTGGGATGGAAAACAGTTGATTGATAGTAACTGGATAAAATTATCAACTACACCCACTCCTGCCAATACAGGATATGGATTCATGAACTTCTTTCTCAATACCGATAAAAAGTTCCTTCCTTCAGCGCCTGCATCTGCTTATGCACATATTGGCAATGGTACAAATATGATTTATGTTGACAATGAAAATGATCTTGTTATTGTTGCACGTTGGATCGAGAACAATAAATTAGATGAACTGGTCAAGCAATTTCTAGCTGCTTTAAAAAAGTAACTTACTTTTTCTTCTTATATATACAATCCTCTGGCTTGGATTTTAGGTAATAAGACTTGTAATTAGTTGCCTTAGGATCCATGCATCCCTCAAGATTAAGAATTTCAATATTTTTGAATTCGACAGGATGGCTCTCACTTTGCAGAGAGATTGTTCCACCTTTCAATAACATACCATCAACTCCCCATTTCACTTCTTGTGCATCAACATTACCACCGCCAATTTGTGGTTTTTGATAGGAAAGTACTTCCATCCCATTGGCAAAATGTTTGATTACAGAATCTCCTAATACTAGCACTTCTGCTTTTACCCATTGGTCGCCATGATAGGTCTCCGATTTAGAATTGATACAATGTGGTGTAAATAGTTTACCATTCATTTCAACATTGGTACCAGGTGTACACAGATTACAAGTTGTTCTTTTATTCTTTCCATCTCCCCCAAGCAATTGCACTTCAATGCTTACAGGAAAATCCTGGTCCTTCCCCATTGATTCTGGTGTTTGTCCGTGTACCATAATACCACTGTTTCGTGTAGCCCAACCCGGACCGCCATTTGCTTGTTCGCCAACAAAACGATATTCTAGACGAATACGGTAATAATTAAAGGTCTTGTAATAAAACAAATGCCCGAACCTTTCATTGAATTTATCATAAGCGTCATACCTCACTACAATTTTACCATCCTCAACTCTGAAGGTATTGCCATAATTATCGCCAGCAGCATGATTTCTAATTTTAGGTTTCCACTTGCTCAAATCTTTACCATTGAACATAGATTCCCATTGCTCTTCACTTGGTTGCTGTGCAAAACCCGCGAGCGTAAAAAAACATAAGACGGCGAGAATAAAGCTGTAGCGCATATTAATAATTTAAAAGGGATGATGAACTATTGAATTTATCAAGAAAATTTAAGATAACTTCAATTTAAATTAAAAAGAATCCCCCGTTTTAAAATGAAACACTTAATTCAGTCGCTCTTATTCACATTTATAGTAGCCACTTCATTTGCTCAAAAGTCAGCACCCAAGGATTCAACATTAAAAAACACCATCAGGCTTGATATATCTAGTCTCTACTTTTTTGGTAAAAATGCCATAATCTTTGGATTTGAAAGGCAATTAAAAAACAACAAGAGTATCAGTTTAAATGTGGGAACATTGGCTTTCCCTAGAATTAAAGCTCTAGAAGGCAGATCTACTGATAGCAGCGTATTCCTTTTACAAAATAATGGCGACAAGGGTTTTCATATTTCAGCGGATATGCGGTTTTATTTAGTGAAAGAGAATAAGTTCAAAACACCACACGGACTTTATGTTGGGCCATTTGTGTCATTTAACCACATGAATAAAACCAATACATGGAACTACAGGACTAGTGCTTTTACTGGAGATATTACAACAGAATTGGATTTAACTATGCTTACAATTGGAGGTCAGCTAGGATACCAATTTTTATTTGGCAAACATTGGGCAATCGATATGGCCATGTGCGGGCCTGGTTTGGGATTCTATAATTTTAATGTAGGGTTGAATACCACACTGCAAAAAGAACAACAATCATTTCTATTCAGAACACTGAGTGATTTTGTAGGTCAATATATTCCTGCTTATGCACGACTTAATAATGAGGGAGAAGTTTATACAACCGGAAGCTCTAAAAGTAGGGGCTTGGGATTTCGTTACGCCATCCATGTAGGATTTAGATTTTAATTTGCATAGATGAGGGTAAAAAGATTTTTACTACTATTTATTTGCACTTATTGCTGGCAGCAATCCTCATATGCACAAACAATCAATTTTGATTCGCTTCAAAAAAAACAAGTTAATGTAAAAGAGGAATTGACTTTAATTAAACCCAATCACTATATCATTCAGCCCAGTGGTAATGGAGCGAATACAGGCGTATACAATGGAAAACAAAAATTGATCTTGATTGATGACCAGTGGTCTGTCCTTGCCCCAAAAATAAAACAGCAACTCAAAAAAATCACACCTAGAAAGCCCTCCTTCATCATCAATACTCACTTTCATTATGAACACACCAATGGAAATTTGATATTCGGTGCTGAAATGATTCCAATTGTGTCTCATGAAAATGCGCGCATCAAAATGGAAAAAGACAGGACGCTTTCTGCTCCTGAAAATTTAGTGCAAAAAGCATACCCTGTAAAAGGTTTACCCACTATTACTTTTATTGAAAGAATACAGTTGTACGACGACCAAGAAATAATTGAGTTAACACATTTAAGGAACGCACACACAGATGGAGATGTATTAGTTCAATTCAAGAAGGCAAATGTTTTTTATACCGGAGATTTATTTGTAACTACTGGACTGCCTTATATTGATCAAAACAATGGTGGTGATATTTATGGGATGATTAACGCGATGAATTACATCATAAATGTTGCAGATGAAGAATCAAAAATTGTACCCGGACATGGAAAAGTCAGTGGTATGAAAGAAATGAGGACTTACCGCGATATGCTGACTAGCATTCGAAATAAAACCATACAACTCGCCCGTGAAAAAAAATCAGAGGAAGAGATTATTGAAACGATGAATACCTTCTTAAAAGAAGAAAAAGGAATTTCGGGCAACAAAGATTTTTTCATTCATGTCTTGAAAATGGTTCAAAAACACGAAAGGATTTAATCCTTAATTTTTTCTAACTACAGCCCCTTCTTTCATAACAAACAGCACTTTCCTGACATCAGATATTTTTTCTGCCGGATTACCTTCAAAGATAGAAACATCTGCAAGCATACCTGGCTTTAAAAAACCCAGACGATCATCAAGTCTGAATGCTTTTGCATTTACAGCTGTTGCAGCACGCAAAACATCAAATGGTTTCATTCCATATTCCACCATCAATTCCATTTCTAGTGCATTTTCTCCATGCGGATAGACGCCTACATCTCCGCCCATGCCTATTGCAACGCCAGATGCTAGCGCTTCCTTAAAACTATTGCGCTTGTTGATGACATTTGCTGGCGCAGGATCTATTCCTTTTTTCCATCCTCTGTATTGTGAAATTACATCCACGGCAGAAATAGTGGGTATGTATGTTACGCCATGTTCTTTCATCAATCTTCCAAGTGATGTATCAATAAAATCGCCGTGTTCAATTGTTTTGGCACCTGCTAATACTGCTCTTCGAATGGCTTCTTTTGATTTTGCGTGACAAACCATCATACGACCACTACTGGTAATTACATCATTAGCAACCTTAAGTTCATCCAAGGTAAATGAGGGTTGGTCTTCTCCATTGATACCCCATCGATAATCTGCATAAATTTTTACGAAGTCCGCTCCCTTTCCAATTTGATCGCGTATAACTCTTATTAAATCATCTCCATCAGCAGGCTCAGCGCCTAACATGATTTGTTGATCGTGGTCATATCCCTTAGGTCCATAAGAACCAGTAGATACTATCGCCCTACCGGCAACCAATAACCTTGGACCAGGAATGATATTTTCATTGATGGCTCTTTTCAATGCTACGTCGGCATACCCTGCACCTTCGGTACCAAGATCTCGTGCTGTTGTAAATCCAGCCATCAAGGTATTTTTTGCATGGACAGTAGCTCTAGCTGTCCTATAATTATCCGTCTCTTTTAAAACTTGTGTATCCCAATCGGTAATATTATAAGGATATAATAATAAATGGGAATGCCCTTCAATCAGACCAGGTGTTATGGTTGCATTGGGGTAGTTCACTTTAACCGTACCGCTCGGAACATCCATTCCTGATAATGGTCCTACTGCAACAATTTTTGTCCCTTTCACCAAAACCGCCCATCCTTCATGCATTTTTTCACCATCAAAAACCCTTGATGCAGTCAGCAGATAACTGGTTTGTGCTTGTCCAATACAAACTATAAAAATAAGTATTGGAAGGAGTAACGACTTTCTCATGTTGTTTTAGTAGATTTAAATCAAGTTAATCATAATTTGTCATACTAGTCTAGACACACTGATTAACTGATTTACATCAACATATACAGATGAATTTAATTGGAATTGATATTGGAGGAACAAGAATCAAGGCTGTTGCCATGGATGAGCAAAGCAATATATTATTTCATTCCTATCAACCTACAGAAGATGGCGACGATGCTGTATGGAAAAAAAATATTGCAAACGCTGTTGATGCGGTAAAACAAAAGCTCAATAACAATGATGTGTTGATTGGTATATCTGCTCCTGGTTTACCCGACGAGAAAAATGAATGTATCGCATTTATGCCGGGCAGATTACAGGGATTAGAAAATTTTCATTGGGGGGATTTTCTTCAACATCGATGTTTTGTTATTAATGATGCAGTTTCTGCACTTATGGCAGAAGCAAAATTAGGAGCATGCAAAGACAAAAAACATGCGGTAATGTTAACACTCGGTACTGGTGTTGGCGGTGCGATCTTGATTGATGGAAAGCCTTATCAGGGTGCATTTAACAAAGCGGGTCATATTGGACATATGGTAATTGATAACGAAGGAGATGTTGACGTAACTGGTATGCCGGGTAGCTTAGAAGAATGTATTGGAAACTGCACCATCGAAAAAAGAAGTAAAGGAAAATTTCAATCCACACACGCATTACTGGAAGCCTATCGGAATGGAGATGAGTTTGCAAAAACAATATGGCTAAAGTCAGTTAAGCAATTAGGCATAGGTATTGCGTCCATCACCAATATATTATCACCAGAAATGGTTGTATTGGGTGGAGGGATTACTGAGGCAGGTAACGACTTATTTGATCCATTATCTAATTTTATGGACACTTATGAATGGAGAGCGGGTGGCAATAAAACAACAATTGTAAAAGCCATACATGGCGATTTAGCTGGGGCAATAGGTGCAGCCTGTTTTGCACTTGAAAAAAATAAATGATGACGCAGGAAAATCTACAAATACTTCTTTCTCGCTATCAGTCCGGATTTAGCCTAGAACAACCTTTTTATACATCTGCTGAAATACTTTCAGCGGAATGGGATGCAATTTGGAAACAACATTGGATATACGCCGGTAATGTTGCTCAACTTAAAAAAGCGGGTGATTATTTTTTGTATAAAATAAATCAGGATGAGATCATCATTATTAAAGGAAACAACGATGATGTACATGCTCATTTCAATACTTGCACGCACAGAGGATCTGCAATTTGTTTAGAACAAAAGGGACATGCAGCAAAGTTAATTTGTCCTTATCACCAATGGGTATTTGATAAAGACGGGAGATTGCTCAATGCAAGAATGATGCCTGATGATTTTTGTAAAGAAGAATATAACCTAAGGTCTGTTGCAGTTGAGGTTGTAGAAGGACTCATCTTTATTTCTCTTGCAAAAGAGCCGCCAAGCTTTTCTTCGATAAGAGAAAGCTTAGCGCCATTTATAAAAACCTACCATATTAAAGAAGCCAAAGTTGCATGTCAGAAAAACTATACGCTTCGAGCCAATTGGAAATTAGTTGCAGAAAATTTCAGAGAATGTTACCATTGCGGCGGAGCACATCCTGAATATTGTAGCGCTGTCATTGGTGCAAACCTAAGAGAAGATACAAGTGTATTGACAAACGAAAAAAATAAAGTGTGGTCGGAAAAGGGACTCGCAACTGAACTTATTGAAGTTACTCCTGGAACAACTACCTATGCTATCAGGTATCCATTGAGACCAGGAATAGAAAGTTATAGTACAGACGGAAAAAAGGTTTCAATTCCTATGGGACATCACCAAGACCATGATGCAGGTGTTGTAGGACTGGTTAATTATCCGAATTTTTGGGTGGATGCTGTGA
>JACCDJ010576435.1_pt1 | contig 31149 bp, 29 predicted proteins | sample 7444481 | NCBI WGS metagenome assembly JACCDJ01 (sample SAMN15323435, study PRJNA562643) | freshwater metagenome | isolation source: river surface water | place: USA:Blue River Watershed | collected 2017-08-15 | reverse complement strand
GAGCAAACAGGAACAAGAGTTTCTTACTAAAATCTTACGCTTCTTTGTACAGGGTGACTTGGACATTGGCAGTGGTTATCATGACCACTACATCCCAGTGTTCAAGCAGCCTGAGGTGAGGATGATGATGAGTGGCTTTGCAGGTAGGGAAGCCCTGCATGTAGCAGCCTATGCTCACCTCATTGAAACCTTGGGCTTGCCTGAGTCTACCTACAACGAGTTCCTTCAGTACAAGGAGATGGTGGAGAAGCACGACTACATTAACAATCTAAGTGCAGCACCAATGGCTGAGAAGATTGCAGCCATCTCTGCATTCGGTGAGGGCATGCAGCTATTCTCTAGCTTTGTTATGTTGCTCAACTTCGCAAGGAATGGTAAACTCAAAGGACTAGGTCAGATCATTGCTTGGTCCATAGTGGATGAGACTCAGCATGCTGAAGGTATGATTAAGGTCTATCGTGAGTATGTTAAGCACCATCAGGAAGAAACGACTCCGGAGCGTATTAAGGAAATTGCGGATCAAATGGTGGGTCTGGAGGATCAGTTTGTGGATCTGGCTTTTTCGATGGTCGAAGTCGAGAAGCTTACGAAAGAAGAAGTGAAGCAATACATTCGATACATTGCAGATCGCAGACTCATCTCTATGGGGATGAAAGGCATCTACAAAATCAAGAAGAATCCTCTGCCTTGGGTAGATGGTATGCTTGGTGTTAGCCACACCAATTTCTTTGAACAACGTGTAACAGACTATAGCAAGGGTGCTACCACTGGTACATGGGATGATGTATGGGGGAAAGCCGCATGATAGTTGTAGATATTAGACAAGGCATTGGACTTGATATTGAGTTCAATGAAACCATCTGTCACATCATCGATGATGGCAGTGATAGTGATAAATTGTTTTCATATAGTGGTATACTAATCAAGTTGCCTTTTCTTAGTATCTACATTGGTGAGTTCGAAGAGATAGGAGAACTCATTAAAGGTAACAAACCTACAGGGGAATAACATGCAAGTCAAGTCTGAGCGATCTGCACCATTGCGTATTCAATTTGAACAGGGCTATAAAGCTTTCAGACACGGATGGATTGTGAATCAATACGATCCAGCATCTGTGGCAGGGAAGGAGTGGCAACGAGGTTTTGATCGTGGCTACTTTGACAATCTTGAAAGACTCAATGGCTACCAAGCGGTTCGATAAAGAACTCCACGACACCTACGACAAGTTTGGAAGAGATGTAGTTAAGAGCTATGTCTCTTCTTTTTGGGGTATGGAAGCTAGAGACAATCCTGATAGGTATGGGATTGATCTGCATCTGTATAAAGATGACTTGTTGGTGGGATATGCTGAGGTAGAAGTCAGACTGTCATGGAAAACTGTAGAGTTTCCCTATGAAGATTTGAATGTACCTGCTAGGAAGAAGAAGCTTTTGACACAAGAGCTACCTACATACTTCTTCTCAGTTAACAAAGATGGGACAGCCTTGTTCCATTGCGAAGCTGCTGCTGTGTTAGACTCAGAAGTTAAAGAGTCTAGAAATAAATATGTCTATCAAGGAGAACTCTTTTACAAAGTCTCTCTTGATAGACTATCTCACATATGCCTGTAGCACTACTATCTACGGCTGGCTAGACCACCTCTAGCTAAGCCGATTCTCTTTTTAGTTTCTTTATCTCTGTAGTCTCCACCTACCAAGTCTCTAATATTATTCACTGCTTTAGTTTCATTTTTAACAGCAGCAGACATCTCAGCATTAGTACTATCTGAATCAACACCGGTTTTTCGTATTGAATTAAGCTGTTGTTGTAAAACTTTTAAAGCTTCTGCCTTGTCTTTACTTCCTACTTTTTCCAGTGAAGCAATAACATCAGGTATAAAGTTAAGTAAATCAAAGTTTAATTCATATGAGGGTCTAGAAAGTTTGTTAAGTCTAGAAGCTGTCGATTGATTGCTACTTATAATTGGTTTTAATCCAGACTCATTTACAGTCTTACCGCCAGTTTCTCTAAACTCATTCCTAACAATGTTACGAATAACTCGGTAAGCATTCCATGCTTGAGCTTCTTCATTACCTCCTATGCCACCTTCTTTAATTGGTTTAAAAGAATCTGGAGATAAGAAGTTTCTTTTGTAATGTTGTAAGAGCTTGAGATAATTTCCAGACAATCTGTCCTGTTCTTTAAACACAGGAGTTTTCTTCTCTGTCTCATACATGTTTCTAGAGATAGCAAGCTTTTCACTTTCTGTAAAAGCATCCTCAGACTCACGCATACCAATAGATCTAGGAATACCTAAAGGGCGAGCCACTGTTGGAGATCCAGTAATAGATCTTGCAATGGTGTTCATATCCCCAAGCCACATATCTTGTGCTATTTTAGTTTTCTTATACTGATCTCTAGACATATTGATTCGTCTAAACTCATAGTCAGCATATGGGATAGTTGTTTGAACAATGTTCTCAGGGTCTGTTCCACCAAAGCTTGTATTGGCATAGTTGAAACGAGCATCAGAAGTAAATGATGTTGCTCCTACTTTTAATTCTCTTTGTCCAGCTTGATCTTCTGGAAGTGTTTGAGGATCGAAGAAACCTTTAGCAGCTCTGTCTGCTGCGTTATATTCTGTACCATGATAGAGAACTTTGGGTGGTCTATCTTTATATTTTTCTCTGAGCTTATTCAACTTATCTTGTAAAGGCATAGAGAAAGAAACAAAATCTTCTACAGACTTTGGATCATTAACATCCACTTCCTTACCTTTGGCTGCTCTGTATTCGCCTTGAGCTACAGCAATAACATCATCTTCAATCTTACCTGCCACGTTAGGCATCTCAATAAGCTTATCAAAAGCATCTGTCCTCATCTGCTTGATAGCAGTTAATGTGTTCTGTCTAACTTCAAAGTCTGAAATGAGGTCTGAGTCTCTACTAAATCCATACTTAGATTTATTTAAATCTCCCTCAGCTATGCCCTTCATGTAAGGAGACAAAGGAGCAGAAGGTGTTATAGGAGCAGGAGTCTCCATAGGAAGCTCTGTCTTAATTTCAGGCAACGTCTCTGCTTCCACCTTAGGTGGTGGAGTGAATGAAGCTTCAGCTTCTGTTACCAGCTTCTCCATCTCTGCATCAACAGGCTTAGGCTCAGCCACCACAGGACTAGCTTTGCTCTTAACTTTAGCAGCAGGTTGTGTTGGGATAGCTTTAGTTGTCTGTTCAATAGCAGGAGCTACAGAATACTTAGAAACAATCTCACTTAGAGGCATTATGCTTTTCTTAAGGGTAGTTTCTGCAGCTTCTCCAATAAGCTTCTTAGCTGCTATCCCACCTACCTGCATCTTAACCAAACCACCAGCAGCATATCCGGGAAGTCCCTTTATTGCTTCAGCAATAGCCAGAGCAGTAGCATAGTCTTTAGTAGTAGCTAAGTCTTTACCTTGCTGTTGTTTATATGTATCAACAACAACACGCTTAAGTTCTGGAGCAAGTTTAGAATATTGAACCTCAAACAAACGAGGTTGTTTACCTTCAGCAAAAGCAGCGGCAGTTGCTTTGTCTGACGCTAGTTCCTTAGCTGTTCTTTGTGACCAGTTAATCAGGTTTTGTAGAGCAATCTTCTGCATGTCCTGACTACCTTGCTCATAGAAACTAGTCTTCTTAAGATTGTCAAACTGCTCAACAACCAGAGGAGCCATAATCTTACGAGCCTCAGCATCAATAATTTTGTCACCTGTGCTAGTAAAGATTTTATTACCCGGAACTTTCAGACGTATAACTTCTTCTTCCAATGCAGAAGGAGTTCCTTTAATAGCAATACCAGACAACATCTTCAATGGACCATTGTCATTAAATGCTGCTGTCTCTCTCAGTGGTGGTTGATACACTGGAAGTTCTTGTTTAAGAACAGGGGTACGCTTCATCAACTGTTGTTTAGCTGAAGAAGTAAATCCTTCCTCACCTGCTGGAATTTGATAAGCATCTCTAGGTAATGTTTCATTACGATCAATAGCACCAACAATGTCACTGATCTGTTGGAATGGAACAAGTGCTCTGCCTAAATATTCACCAACCCATTCACCAAAGAATGTCTTAACTTTGTTATCTGCTGTGTCTTCACCTGTTGCTGCATTAGATTGAGCCTCAGCAAACTTATCACCAAGCCATGAATATGTACCCGCTGGTGCTTTGAAACCAGTCATGGCTTCTAAGAATTCTTTAGACTTAAACTCGTCTGTTCTACCTTTTTGAAACTTAACAAGATAGTCACCTAATGCTAAGAAAGGAGCAGCAGGGAATAAAGCTCTAGAATCTACAGTGGAGCCATCAGGATTTTTTATGTTGTACCACTCAGTGTCTTGGTTCTCTTGTCTGTACTTATAAGCAGCATATAAAGCAGCAGTACCTACAGCACCCTTAGAGAAGTTCTCAAGTCCCATAGTGACTTGCTTAGTTCCCATGTCAGCTTCACCTTTAGCCATCTTTGTTAAGCCAGCAGCAATGTCTGTGCTACCAGATAGCATACCAGTAGGCATGTGTTTATATGTCCACTCCATAGCATTAGCCATGAAGCGAGGGAAAGGAATAACTGTTGAGCCAATAGGACCAAGCTCTTCAATAAATTTCACAGCATGAAACATTGGTCCTTTGGTAGGCATCTTACTGAACGTACCAGAAAGAGCTTCATTAACAGCATTCTGTAACACATCAAAAGGTACTTGCTTACCTTGTGCCAATACATCATACATGTTAATACCAACACGGCTTAGTTGCTTTTCAACTGAAGCAGTGAACATAGCCTTGCGGAAGAAAGCATCTTGTGCCACGTTGAATGTGTTAGCAATCTGTGCTACCTTAGACAAATCATTAGGACCAGCTTCGCCTGTTGTTTTAACCATCTTCCTATACAAAGCAGGTGTTCCATTGAGCAGTGCTTCTGTTACCTCAGAAGACAAGTCTTTCTGTCCAAGGTAGAAAGCGGAACGAACAGCGTCATCATAGACCCCTTTAAGACCACCAGTAAAACTACCAGTAACGGGTTTACCTGTAGCTAGTTCTCCTGCTGTTTTACCCATTCTATATAAAACAGACTCTATTGTTTCAGCGGCTGTTCCAAAAGTAATAACAGAAACACCAGAGAAAGCATTGCGAATAGTGGTAGATAGTTGAGATACCATTAAAGCTTTCAGCTCTCTATCTAACCTCATACCAAAATCTCTAACACCAGTGAAAGCTGAAGTGACAGCACTTCTATCACCATACATCTTATTCAATTCTGCAGCAGCAGCGGGATCAATGTTCTTCAGTTTGTTTTGTAATCGAGCAACTACAGACAAGCTCTGCAAAGAACGAGCAGCATCACCAACAGATGTTCTAAACATCTTAGCAAATTCATCTGGTGTTACATCAGCAGAAGCCAACGCTCTTTCAAATACAACATCATCGAATGTATCTACAGATTCAAGAGTACGCTTGATAGCATCAGAAACTTTCTCTGTCTTCTGCGGAGCAAACTCAGGGATTTGTTTCCAAATGTCTTGAGCAATCAGTGTTGCTTTCTTATTCAGATCATTTCTAACTTCCATCTGTGCTACAGATGTAGGATTACCTTGAGCATCAAGAAGTTTTCTTCCTTCAAAAATATCGTAAGAATCTTCTAGTGCTTTTTCTGTTGGGTCTTTAGCTGTTACTTCAACCTTAGGTGCAGGAGTTGTTGTTTCTCCTGCTGCTGGTTTTCTAGATTTAAGAATGTCATCTAGTTGACTAGTTTTTCCTTTAGCAGCTCCACGCAAAAATGGCAACACTTCGGCTGTTTCGGTGACAGCACCAATAGCACCAGCCAAAGCTACTTCTTTACCTCTAACACCTTCACTCAGTCTCTTTTCTCTGTCTTCAATGTAAGTCTTAAGCAATGCCTGACCAGTAGCATCTAATGTGTTTGGATCAATCTTCTTAGCTTGGTCTAGTTCAGCTTGAGTTACATTCAGTTCTATTTTCTGACCTGTTACATTCTGAGCAGCAGTGGTAACACCACCAACAGCAGGGGTGGCAGTAGCCATGCCTACACCCTTAGCTGAAGTTAAAGCAGCCTTTGTACCTTTTTCTGTTATTAGTTTAGATAAACCACTAGTAGCTACCTTACCTGTACCAAGAGTAAGTACTGTAGATGGGCTGCTAACAACACTAGAAATAACATCCATCACTGGACGGAAACCTTTTTGACCTCTGTTCTGTTCATCAAACACACCAGCAGTATTCTTAAACAAATCATAGGCAGCTCCTGCCTTAAGAATATCTTCTCTCTTTGCATTGTTTAAATACTGCAATTCACCCACACTATTAAGCTCATTGCCTGTATCTAACATACGCATATGAGTAGCAAAACGATTTACAAAATCTTGTTTTGTTTCACCTTTTCTTGGAGTGCCTTCCTCTTGTCCAAACCTAGCGAGAGCATACTCTTGAATAACTTTGTAATTTTTATCATCTTTCCACAAAGCGTCAAAAGGAATCTTCTGTGCTTCTTCTTCTCTAATCTTTGCTGCTCTTTCCTGTAATGCTGTAGCTCTCTGACGAGGAGCAAGGAAAGCAGGTTTAGTTAAATCTTCTGCTGGTTTCTCTACAGGCGTAGGCGCAACAGGTTGTGGTGCAGCAGAAACAAAAGAAGAGAATTCATCTTTCTTAGTAGAAACAAAAGAAGAAAACTCATCTTGCTTAGGAGAAACAGAAGCCCCAGTAGGGGCTGTTGTGAAGAGGTCAAATTCATTAGCCATTAATTATTCCCAGTTAGTGCCATTCCACTTCTTAGTAGCTGTACCGTCTGCTGTTCTATATCGCTGACCCACAATCAATTTATTTGTGTCTGGTTTACCATCTGCTGTGTAAGGCAAAGGTAAAGCAGGAGTAGGTGTTGCTCTACCACTTGATGTAGATGTAGGAGCAGCAGCAGGGGTAGCGGGAGCAGGAGTAGGGGATGTAGCCCTAGCAGCTTCAACATCTGCGCTAGTTAATACATTACCACCAACTACTGGCTTACCATCTCTAAAGTTTACACCAATAGAAATCAAAGCATTTTTATGGAAGTCAGACTTAGGAGCACCATTAGTGGTGAAGTCATTAACAATCTCTTGTTTAGCCTTAGTCATAGCAGCTTTAAATTCTGTGTCACCAATTGCTTTAGGTGTCATAGTAATTGTGCCATCAAGAGCAACAGTAGAGATAAACTTACCGGGAATAAGTTCTTCCATTCTAGAAGCCACTGCTCTATTGGCAATGGTAATCCAATTACTTTGTGTTGTTTTTTCTGCTGTAACTGTAGGCAAAGCTTGTAACAATATTTTACGTTGTTGCAGCAAAGCTTCCAAGTTCTTAGCTCTAGCTAGGCCAGCCGGAGTTCCTTCCGCTCTAGCTTTCTGAATATCTGTAACCATGTCACTTCTAATCTCATCTTCAGACTTCTTCTCAAGTCTCATCTTTTCATTCAATATGACAAGCTTACCAATATTAGCATCAGCCTTAGCAATTTCTTGTGGATCACCCGACTGCTGAGCTTTAACAAATTCAGTTTTAAGTCTGCTCTGAAGCTTATCAAAATCTTCAGGCTTAGATAAGGCAGAAGGATCTACTCTACCCATATTAGTGACAAAAGAAGATGATGGTTTATAAGTAGCCATTAAATCTTCTAGTGATACACCAAGCTTGGCTGCTGTTTGTTTAGCAACCATAAGATTTCTTCTTGCAGTTCTTTTATCCAAGAAAGAAGCATCTTCAGGAGCAGCAAAGAATTTCTCAGCATTGTCTCCAACTTCTTTTTGCAAACGATAGACATTATCAAAATGTTTGTTGATATCAATAGTTGGATCAACACCTTCAACTTGCTTAATAAAACCTCTATTTGTTTTCTTAAACCATTCAGGATCATCATCCAATTTCTTAAGAATACTTTCAGCCAACTTAGGCTTAGAAGCAATGTTAATTAGCTGACTATTATCCAAAGGACCATCAGCAAACTCAATACCTCTAAGAGAGTTAACAACCTTAGTTGCTTCTGTTCTTTGTGCATCTAGTTCTTTTTTCTTTTCTTGTCTAGATGTATAAGCTGATTTAAGTTTCTCTTGAATATCAGCAGCATTAGCGAGATCTTCTTGTTTAGTTTTTTCAGTGAACCCTTCAAGAGCACCTGTTAAAAGTGGAATTAAAAAAGCAGCCATTACACAGTTCCTTTAGACATTAGACCCTTACTAGAAGTAGCTAATGATTTTACAGCTTCTTCAGTTTTAATTTCTGTAGCTTCAAGACTATTAACAATCTTCTCGACTACGCTTCTATCTAGTACTTTTCCTTTTAGTTCTTCTTCTGGAGTTATAAAGTATTTAATATCGTTTAACTCAGCCAATGTAATAAGCAATTCAACAATGATAGGCATGACCAAGAAACCAACATCAATTGTATGAATACCTTTCATCATGTTATAGCTAATAGCACCATTAGCTAGTGTCTGAAGAGGCACTCCCATCTCAATAGCATCTAAAGCTTTACTAATAGCTTCTTCATCAGAAGTCAATTTATCAACATAGAAGTCAGCTACTTGTTGAATAGTTGTATATTGTGGAGGCTGCTCCCAAGGAACACTGCCCGGCTCCACTGTCAAAGACATGCCGGGAATAGGAGCTGACAAGAAATCTTCAGGACTTACCATTTAAAAGCTCCTTCTTTTGCTTACGGATAATTTCAACATATCTAGCTACCTGTTGTTCAGCAGACATTTTACCTTCTTGTGCTGGTTCTTTTTTCATAGGACGCTGAACAATACCTTTTGATATTTCTTTAGTAGTAGCTGGAGCATCTTTATCTACTAAACTATTAATCTTACTGTAGTACTTCTTAAAGTTCTTCATATTATTTATTCTCCAAAGCTTCTAGTCTTGCAGAAAGTTTATCTACTTTAGCAACAAGTTCATTAACTGCTGCTACCAACAATCCATTAACTGCTGCGTAATCAACCATGTCAATACCTACAGCGAGGGGTTTAACAGCATCAGGCATAACCTTCTTAACCTGTCCCGCCAATACACCCATAGTTGTTACAGTGCTGCTATAACCATAAGGCTCAGCTCCTACTTTATAGTTATATGAATAGCCATTAAGTTGTTTAACTTTGTCCAAAGCATTAGTAATGATTCCATGAACATCTTTCATAGATTCATCTGACATAGCAAACAAAGCTAAAGCTGTACCAGCGGTCTTTAAAAGACTTCCCTTAGTTGCAGCATTCTGTGTTTGAACACCTGCTTGAACTTGAGCCTCACCTGAAATGGTGGTAACAGCAATTTTGTTAGCTCTATCTAAATCATTCTGTCCTTGTTGCCAAGCAAATGTAACAGAGTCTCTATAGAGTTGTGTCTCATTGTTATACTCAGCCAGTGTCATATTCTGTGACAACTGTGCGTTCAAGTTATTAGCTGCGTTAGTTGCTGCTGTGTTAGCAGTGGAGATTTCTCTTTGCCACTGAGCATTAGACTGGTCAATAACTAAACGCTGAGTAGCATTAAAAGTCTCACGCTGATTCTGAGCTTCCGCATTAAACTTAGCTAGTGCATTTGCTTGATCAGTATTAAACTGAGCAATAGCATTCTTCTGAGAAGCATTAAACTGACTCACTTGTGTGGACAAGGTGTTATTAAACTGCTCAACTTGATTTGTACTGGCAGCATTAAATTGTTTAGAAGCATTAGCAGAAGCAGCATCTGTCAACAAAGCCTGTGTCATCTGCTGTGTCTTGAACAATGTTGTCTGTTGTTGGTTACTCAGATTCTGCATATCCATTTGCAGGAATGCTTGAGCATTAACAACAGCAGCTTGCTGTCTATTGTTTAAGTTGGTAGTTTCTAACGAAGCAATCTGTGCAGCATTAGCCATCACTAATGCCTGTTCATTACTCATGTTAGCCAAGTCCATTGTCTGTGCTGCTTTAGCATTCTCAAGAGCGATCTGTTGCTGAGCAGTGAAGTTCATGTTAGCAATATCAGCAACACGAGCAGCATTAGTAACTCTAGACTGGAAGGCTTGGTCAAACTCCTGACCTAAGAAGGCAGCACGTTGTTGTGCAGCAAGCACAGCAGTTTGTTGTCTGTTAGAAAGATTCTGTGAAGCTACAGCTTGGTAGGCTTGTGCATCAGCAGAGGCAATAGGAAGAGCAGCTTCTAGTGTCGCTTGAATCAAAGCTTGACCTGCCAAGCTAGAAGCACCAAGACCTCTAGCAGCAAGCACAGCAGTAACACTACGGAGATTTGCAGCAGCCCAAGGTGGTGGATTACCTGCATCAAAGTTTGTCATCAGTTTATTCAACTGACCTTGAACAGTCATCTCCTCTGTTACTTGTCCTTGAGCAGCAGCTTGTTGTGTGGCTGCTACAGTTTCAGCAGCTTTAGCCATATCAACAGCAGAGGAGACAGTTTCTCCTTCACCCATCACTCTAGTAGGAGCACCTTCAACTTTAGTTGCTGTTCCTTGTGCTGCTTCTAAACCAGCCACTGCTGTAGAAGTTGGAGCCATTGTCTGAGCAGCCACTTGGCTTTCTTTACCAACAGTTCCTGTTACAGCATTAACATCTTTTAACAACGTGGCGACATCACCAGCAGCTTGCGCTGATTCATATGTTGATGTTTTTACACCTTCGGGACCAGTAGCAGTAGATGCAGTGATGGCTCCTGCATTCTCTGCTGTGTTAGCTGTTTCTTCAGCTCTTGCTGTTGTGTCAATGTTCTGTGCTTCATTAACATCAATCTTCTTAGCAGTCACTTGTGTTGCATCAGGATTGATTGGTTTACCTTTAGCATCAAAGGTAACATCACCACCACCAGTCACAGCACCTGTAGCCTCTCTTTGTTGACGAGCAAGGTTTTGAAGATATTGCCAATCTGCTTCTGTTTGTGTTCCTGAAGCAGCTCGAATCTCTGCATCACTCTTACCTTCTTTAAGAAGATTATTATAGAAAGTAGCTTTCTGTTCAGCAGTTCCTGACTTAACATCTGCTGATACAGTGATACCGCCAGCACTGGTTGTCTTTGGTCTTTTTGCTGCAAGGCTTGTTAGATAAGACCAATCAGCATCAGACTGTGTACCAGCAGCAGCTCTAATCTCTGCATCAGTTTTACCTGCAGCAATTTGAGAATTATAGAAATCTGCCTTCTGTTCTGCTGTTGTTAAATCTGAAGGAATAGTAATTCCACCAGTATTATTAGTATTGGTATTAGTGTTAGTATTGGTATTAGTGTTAGTGTTGGTGTTGGTATTAGTGTTAGTATTTGAACCACCACTACCTCCATCTGCACCACTATCATCCTTTTGCCACATACTGAGGGACATATCTCCACCCTCAGTCCAGTTCCATTTTCCGGGAGGCTTCTTATTAGGATCACCTAAATTATATGTAGTGCCATCATCAACAGTTAATGTATGTCCACTAACACTGCCTCCTCCTACATACTTTCGTCTCATCTTTACCAAGCCACCCTTAGCCATACGCTCAGCAAACTTACCAGTGATGGTTGCATACTTCATAGCCAACGGAGGAGACGATGATAGGAACTCATCGAAGCCCTGCATAGGACCATCATAGCCAAGCTTTCTAGCTACAACTTCTCTTTGTTGTGATGTAAAATCTTTCATATGTTTCTTGGTTTCTCTATTGCTTCAGCCAGATAAGGCAGCATTGTTTTGTTATCTCTAAGTAGTGCTATCACTCCTACAGCTAAACAATACACCTGTCTCTCTGACATATTTAATTGGAAGCAGTCGTCTATAGCGTGAATACATTCATGTAACAATGTATCTGCTTCCGCTAAGGGGTGCTGACCAGACTTAATTTTAATTACATAATCAGTGTAATCAAACTCACCTAACTGATTAGGCAATTCATCCACAACCTTTACAGGTACTCCTCTTCCGATAATACTTAGAGAAGTTGGTAACATTATATACCTTGTCATACCACAATTGGGTAGTTTAGTCAACCACCCAATACATGTAAGGCATGTGTAATATGCTTCTTACGATCTTCTAGACCAATAGTACCACCATTGATACGCTTTGTCATTGTGAGAATGTCACCGCTATCAGCATACTGGTTAAGCTTATGGGTCTGCCAGAACCAGCCAGCAGTTTGTGAAGCATATTTGGGAGCACGGACAAGTTCTGGTTGCATAACAAAATCTACACCCAATGCTTTACCTGCGTGATAGAAGTTGCTATGACCAGTTAGCTGGAGAAATCCGGATCCACGGAAACGCCAACCATCCCCACTAGCCTCATCCCTGTTGCCCATACGATTGCCATAAATCCTGTTGGCAATCTTCTGTGGCTGCTTTTCATAGGCTGCTGCGCTCTCAGGGGTAAAGCCCCATTGACGCTTTGGTGTCTGAGGAAACAGCTTAAGCAAGGTAGCTGCACGATAGTTCAGGTTCTCTTCCATAATGCGAAAATTACCACACTCATGCCCACACTGACCAATCCAACTAGCTTGTTGTGCTGGTGTAACAATACCAAATCTCTCAAAAGTTTCATTGAAAGCATCAGCTAGTGATGGATCAATGTGTAGCTGTCTTAGTTGTTCACTTGTTACCATTTACCAATTCCCTCATTTCGTTGTAGGCTGCGACACAGGCGTTGTGCTTGACGATGGCTTTGTCTCCTTCGGCAACGAGGTCGATAAGAGTTGCAATAGTCTGTCGCTCAAGTTCGCTTGGCTCGTCTCTGCTATCTCCTGTGGCAGGGGCGGCACTTGGGCTGGCTTGTACACAACTGGCGGTGGGGAGGCGCAACCTGCCAGTGTTAGCAAGCTCACGCATAGCAGACTGTTTCTTAGATATTTCATTTTGGGCCTTTCTCAAAGCTGTTTCTTTATCAATAAGCTTCTGAGCCATATTCTTCTCTAGCTCACGAGCTTCTTCATTCTTCTTAGCAATCTCTATTTGCATCTCTTCGTCACGCTCAAGCCAGCCATAGTGATGACCAACTTGATATGTACCAAACAGTGCAACTATTGCACTAATGATTAACCAAGGAAGAGGAATAGGAAACATCACTCTACCTCTTTTCTAGCTGCTGCTATCTCTTCCCTATCCTCATCAGGCTCCATGTGTTCTGGAGGTGTTGTTGGTGGAGGGCCGGGTGTCCAGCTCTCATCCAGCTCTGGGTTCTTCCATACAGGCATAGCACCGAAAGGCTGCGAGGGTAAACCATAGACCGACTGAGGAGGAGCATAGCTGCTATTAGCCATCATCCCACCACCATAGCTACCAGCGCAGGGCTGCTGCATCATAGGAGGCTGTGGTGGTTTAAACGCATTCTGTGCTGAGTTAACAGCTCTCTTACCTACAATACCACCGATGCCACCTACGATAAGTAATACTATATCATTAAGCATCTTGGTGTAGGCTTGGTCAATTGGAGCCATACTCTTGATAGGCTGAGTCACAAAGGTGACTGAATAGAGCAAGGCAAACACAATGCCAAACAAGATGACTGTAATAGCCACCACTACAAAACCCCAGATCCTTACTTCAATCTCTTCAGGGGTTAGCTTTGGTTTGGGTTGAGGGTTTGGTGTCAGCATTTTTATCAGCAGTTCTCTCAATTTGTTTCTCCAATATAGGTGCTACTAAATACTCAGGGCATGTCTGTGTGAATTGACATCTAGGTTTCTGACATTGCTCAGCGTGAAAGTTGTCTGGATTCTGACAGTAGTATCTGTACTTATCTTCACAACCAGCGAGCAACAATAACAATAATAAATATCTCATACCATTACATCCACATGTCCATTTTTAATCCACTGAGCTTTTAACACCTCTTGTTGTTGGCGGTTCAGCTTCTCTAGTTCTTTCAAGTTTTGTTGATGAATCACTCTCTGGTATTCTCTCAACATGTTTGCATTGTGTTGATAAGGTGTTACTTTCATAACCCAATCTTCCCCAATAAAAGTGCCACAATCTTGTTTGATAAATCATCAGGCAAGAACTTTAAGAAACCTAAGAACCACCAAGCAACACATCCATAAATGAACACCTTTAGAAACATATCAAATTGTTTCTGGTACTCATTCATTGCTTAAATATGGATAGACAACTATCCAGAAAAAATAGTTTAAGGGAACAGCAGACCAAAGCAATACATCAAAGTATGTCATCTTCCACACCCACCTTTAGGACACAGGTTTGTTAATTCGTTGATGCCGATAAACACCAAAAGGATTACAAAAGCAACGCCACCAATGATGATTGCCCACTCCTGCATCTCTTCTTCTTTTTCTTTTGCCTTCTTCTCAGCAGCTTTCAGAGCAGCAATCTCTTTGGCATCATCCCTGTCCATCTCAGCTTGACGAGCCTTGATCTTGTCCCAGACATCTACCTTACCTGTCTGCATGAACAACATCTTTAGTTCTTCTTCAAACGCTCTGGCTTGCTCTAGTGCCATTTCAATCTGTAGAGCAGCACCCATGTTTGAACCACGCTTGTCACGCTTGGCTTCAATCATTGCTTTTGTTGCTTGACTCTTAGCATCAAACATCTTGCCAATCATTGGGGCAAGACCGCCTAAATCATTGGCAACCTTACTGGCCTTCTTAACCATCGAGATGGCATTCTGCAAGCCATTTAATGCGCTAATAGGATCAATCATTTATCCACCTTCTTCCATTGTAGACAGGTGACATATGTCTTACCATCTACTTGCTTCCATGTCCATCGGACACATCTATACTTCTCCTCCTTGGAAGCAACAGGGAAAGATAATAAAAATATTAATGCTACTGATGTAGCTTGTTTTCTACAGCAAGCCATATAGCACCGAAGAAAGCACCAATGACTATCAAAGGTTTAACAGCTTTGGCAATCCACTCTAGTACAGTGAATGCACCAGAGGCTGCATTAAAAGCTGCAACAATAGCCTTAGTGTTTTCGTCTAGGGTATCAACCTTAGCTTCAACAGCACATAGGCGTTCATAAATTTGTTCGTGGCTTATTTCTTTGTTCATGATTATCCAAGTCTAAATGATTCTGTTGGAGGGGTAAAGTTTGCTGTGTAACGAGCAACATTTTTTGTTATGCGTAGATCGTCTATGTAGCCGTTAAGGGGGAGCGATCCATCTGAACGCATACCAATAGTTAACGGTCCTATATAACTACTAGGTGCAGTAACAGCCTGTGTTCCAACATTTGTTCCATTCAAATAAATTTTGATATTTGTTCCATCATTTACAAATGCTAGGTGTTGCCATGTGCCAGTTGTTATTTTTGAACTTAGCGTTACAGTTGGACCAGAGCCATTAGTAGATATAAAAATATCACCACTTGTATTTACATCGTAAGTCCATCCAACACTTGATGCCCATGAGCCACATAAAAATGCCCTAGGGCTAGTGAACGCATTTAGGTACAACCAAAATTCAACAGTATTTATAACACCTGATGCAGTCAATTTATCGTATGCACCAGAACTTGCAACGCCATTTGCCACAAGTCCATCCCCACTTCCATCAAAATATATTGAGCCACTACCATACTTCTTAACGCTTGTAGAAATCTGTGCGTTACCCACAGTTTCTAAGTCGTTCATCATGGCGTTGTCAATGATGCCAGCGTTGGTCATGCTCCCTAAAAACTGAGTATTAGAGCTTGCAGTCAATGGTGCTGTTGGTACAGTTAATGTTGTTCCAACACCATGTGGATTTGCTCCAATTGTAAAACGCACATCACTCAAGTAACCAGTCATGTGACCTGTGTTTGAATATGCGCTACCAACATACCACCCACCAGTTTGAGCATCTATGCTTCCAGAAAACGATGCTGTGTTTTGTCTAACACCATTTAGAAACCCTGCTACAGTAGAGCCAGTTCTTGTGAGAGCAATATGAACCCATTGCCCAATAGGTACAGCACCAAAACTAACGGAGAAATTTAGAGCTGTGCTTGCTTGATATGAATAAACTGTTAGGTTGTTACTTGCATCAACAAAAAAGTTTAGTTGGTAATAGCCTTGATCTTGACACAAGAAACTCTTGTTTGTGAGAGCCGTTGGAATATATGCCCAGAACTCAACAGCAAAATCTTGATTTGTCAAATTCATCTGTGGCCCATAAGCAACCTTAAGACTATCTCCACTACCATCAAAGTATGCAGAGCCTCCAACATTGTTTGTGTTGTAAGCAATAGAGTTTACAAATGGGCTGAAGCGTTGGACGCTTGGGGAGCCGTTGACAGTAATAGTTGCATTGTTTGAACTTGCATCTGAAAATCTATTAGCCTGACAAACAAGAACTTGTGTTCCTGAAATTGCTGTAAGTGGAGTTGTTGAAGGTGTAAACGCAGAAGTGTATAAAGCTGTTCCAATTACAAGTCGGCAGTTGCTGATGTAGCCTGAAAAATAACCTGAATCAGATGCGTTAATCCGACCAACGCTCATCACGCCAGTTGAATTATTGAACGCACCGCTTACTGTTGCTGATGTTGCGTCTAATGCGCCGTTAACAAAGTAACGAACAGTTGTGCCAGATCTAGTAACAGCGACATGGTTCCAAGTGTTGAGCGTACAAGACAGCGATGTTCCAACAACAGCGGCATTAGTAGCGCCAATACCATAGACAAGACCAACTTTGCCAGTACTGTTTACATAGAATTGAAATGACTGGTTAGTAGCCGTTGCTCCGGGCCATTGTGCCAACACAATATTTCCATTTGTCCCAGCAAAAGATGTTGGATAAATCCAAGCCTCAACAGTAAAGTCACCGCTAATTACATAATTAGCATTGTCTGGCATGGTTAAGAAATCACTTGAACCGCCAAAATAATTACTCCAATTACTACCATAAGGACTAAATGTTCCTTGAGCAGTATTGCCATTACGGGCGATGATAAAATTATTCTGGCTGCTGTCTTTAAAACCGCTGTTGTTTCCTGCTCCGTTGTATTGAGTGGTGAGTAGTTGAGTATTTGTGATTGCTGTTAATGGCGTAGTACTTGGCGTGAAAGCTCCTGTATAAACTGCAGAAGTTACAAGACGAGCATTGGAGATATAACCACCAAAAAAGGCGCTAGGCCCACCATCATCATCACAACCAACTCTAAGTCTAGTTACTGTTCCATAATCGCTTGAGTCAGAATAAGTACCAACTTGTACGCCATTTATATAAGCGTATATAACATTACTATTCCTCACAATTGCAAGATGTGACCATGCATTCTGTGGAACAGAACCCGCTAAAATTCTATTTGCACCAGAAGTCTGATAAGCAAGTTGTAAAGAGATAACACCTAAAGTTGGTTTGTTTGAGTTGCTACCGCTTCTTCCATCAAAAACAATTTGATCTCCAGAAGTAGTTGGATACACCCAACATTCCATAGTAAAGTTGTTTGTTCCAAGAGATATTGATGTTGTATTTGTCGTTAAGTAATCTCCAGAGGCATCAAAGTATGCAGAGCCATATGTCTCCACACTACTTGGTAAGGTGAAGGGTTGAGCAGGAGACACTGACGGAGTGCCATTGACTGTAATGGTTAAGGCGTTTGTGCTATTGTCAATAAAACGACTGGATTGGCAAGTCAACAATTGTGTATTTGCTACTGCAGTCAACGATGTAGTTGGAACAGTTAACGCAGATTGTGTTGGATCGTAAACTGCCGTACCTTTAACAATACGATGATTACTTATATAGCCATCAAAGTTGCCACTAGTTGCTCCAGATGGCTCTGCGGCAGAAATAGCAATACCTGTGGTGGCGGCATCAGCAGTTGCAGTTACACCACTTGCTGTTGCAACTCTAGAACCATTTACATAAATAGATAGTGTTTGATTAGATGTTCCACCACGAACAACAGCAACATGATACCAAGTACCAACAGACATTCCATGATTACCAATTGCCGTTGGTGATGTGAAATTAGTAAGATTAAAACCAATCTGAGTGTTATTAATGTAAAAGTCTATGCCTGTGTTTGAATTTACAGGGCCACCACCAAACAACCAATAACTTGCAGGATAACCAGTACCAGAAGGTAAAGATGCCAAATTAATCCAGCACTCAATTGTAAATGCGCCAGTACCAAAAGAAAACTGACCCCCTGAATTAGAAACAGTTAGATATTGTGTAGACGCTCTATCAAAATAGTTACTGTAATACCCAGCCTGATATGGATTAAAGTTATTAGGCTTAGCATCTCCAGTGATAGAAAGGTTGAAGTTGTTAGTTGATGCGTCAGAGTTAAATGGTGTAACAACAGGTGTAACACCAGCACCTCTACCGTTGTTTGTAGTAGCACTACCATCACCTTGCAACAACATGGTTACATAGTTGAATTGTGGGTCACGAACAAAAGGCCATGAGTTAGTCGCCTGTGCTGCAGCTTGATCGCTAAGGCTCCAGATACCGGGAGCACTTAAACTTGTAGGTACTACACCACTTTTAGAAATAACTCCACCGGGATATTGCTTAGACATTAAACACCACCAGAAATTGAATCTGCACCACCCATAATACTATCAGCACCATTTGAACTTAAATCAATAGTAATAGTAGGTGTTGTATCTACATTTGTATCTTCTACACTAGGGATAATAATTGTTTGTTGTTCTTGTGTAGAAGTTTCAACAGGAGTTAAATCTTCAGGTAATACCCAATTCAATACAGCCTCGTCCCAAACATAGAAAGTATCACCAGTAGGACGATCCACAGGAGCCACCCATAAACAAGTGTATTCATCTAATACCCATGATGGATAAGGCTTTGGAGGAATAAAAGCATCTCGTTCTTCGTCATAGGTATAACCTATTCCTGCATAATTTTTACGCAAAGGAATATTTAAAGGATGCTGATTAGCCCTTGTGTTATAAGATGTTTGAACCCAACCAGTACCAAATAAACCAGAATCAATAACGTCTTGTTCAGCCACAATTACTTGTGTAACAATACCGTTTTCTACTTTTGCATAATGTGCCATCTTTAAACCTTAGAATGTTATAGAGCCGGAGCCTGTGAATTTGTAAATACGAGAGCCAGCAGCAGTTGATATAGAAGGCGATCCTGTAGTAGAAGTAGCAGCAGCATTTGCTATAGGGTAACGAATAATAACAATACCAGATCCACCAGTTCTTCCGGGATCTTCTCTATACATATTATCACCATTACCATCGGGACCAGCGCCACCACCACCTCCAGTGTTGACTGTACCATCAGCTTGCCATCCACCACCGCCCCCTAAACCACCACCAGCACCGTTACCAGCGCCACCTCCAGCAATGTATCTAGTTCCACTAGAGAGTACACCAGCTCCTGCATATAAAAGAAGTGTTGAGTAAGTGCCTGTTCCACTGCCTCCATTGTTTGTGCCTTCAGGATTATTTCCTACAGTTGCTGCACCACCGCCACCGCCTCCATAATAAGAATTCGCATCAAAGCCACCACCATCACCGCCTCGGTTGCCTTGACCAGCAGTTCCATTACCAGCACTATTATAAGAGCCACCACCACCGGAACCACCATTACCACCAGTACCAAAATAGCCACCACCACCACCACCGCCCACAGCAGTAGTAGTACCAGTAATAGACGAGCTACCCCCTTGAGCACCTCTACCTACAATACCACCTGTACCACCTGCACCAACAGTGACAGTGTAAGTTGTACCGGCAGTAATGCTTTTTGAGGCAGCATAAACAACACCACCTGCACCGCCTCCTCCACCACCGGGAGCACCACCTCCTCCACCACCAGCAACAATCAATACTTCAACAGTTGAGGGAACAGCAGGAATAGCAGGAACAACAGTAGTGGAATTACTAGGACCACCAGCGCCACAAGAATTAGTGGCAGCTACAGTGATGGTATAAGTAACACCATTAGTAAGACCTGTAATAGTTATTGGAGACTCTGTTCCTGAAGCTGTGATGTTACCGGGGTTTGCTGTAACAATATAGCCAGTTAGTCCTGCAGGATTACCTGTGAAAGACGCAGGAGAAAAGTCTACTATGGCTGATGCATTACCAGCAATAACAGAAATAAGCGTTGGTGCTCCGGGAGGAGATGTCCAATTATTAGTGTTTTGCGATTGCATCTGTTGTGTGCGAGTCCACATTCCTGAATAAGATGGCATATTTTCCTCAGAATTTTATTGAACCAGAAGATTTAAATGTATACACGGATGATGGACCATTTGATACAACAGAATAAGTTCCTTGAATTACTGAAGCAGCAATAGGAGAGCTAATAATAACAGTACCAGAACCACCTGAAGCCCCAGCATTTTGAGCATAGTCTTTACCACCTCCACCGCTTCCAGTGTTATCTAGACCAGCAGATATTCCTGTGGCATATCCACCACCATAACCGCCTCCACCCCAGCCACTTCTACCACCTCTTACGAAGTAAACACCACCACCACCACCACCGCCAGCAGCCATTAAAATGGAGATAGTCCAAGAAGTATAATAACCTGTACCTACTACATTACCGGGCCACCAATATGTATCACCTACATCTACAACAAGAGATGTTCCACTATAGCTAGTAACAATACCATACATGTAATTGTTACTATTGGCATAAAGTCTAACATGTTGGTTCGCAATGAAAGGTAGCCCAGTACCTACAGTAAATGTCAGTGTTTGACTTCCACCTATAACAACAGCAGTACTACTAGTGCATATAGGGTAGAGATCAATAATTTTACCTATACCACCAGCACCAGCAGCAGTACCTTGACCGCTTCCACCAACTTGACCTACATCACCAGCGCCACCACCACCACCAGCTCCAGTATTACCATTTCCACCAGCAAATCCTAATCCTGCTGTACCTGCTGAACCGCCTGAAGCTGATCCGGGAAATCCACAACCACCACCACCAGATGCTCCAGTAATAGCACCTTGTTGTTCACCTGCACCACCTGCACCACCTATAGCAATAGTAGGACCAAAGTAAGAACTGGTTCCACTACCACCTCTCAAGTATGTTCCAGTAAATGAACCACCACCACCAATAATTATTGGATAAGTAACTCCCTTTACTATTTGCATGGAGCTTTTTATATAAGCACCTGCACCTCCACCACCACCAGTTCTGGAACCGCCTCCACCTCCTCCTCCTATGATTATGTAATCAATAGTAGGATCATATAAACTAGCATTGGTAGAAACTACACCACCTTTATAACGTAATGACATACGTTACTCCTTAGCTAATATCTTCGTAGCTAATACTGTATGTAATACCGTTGGCTGTACCAGAGGTAACTATAATTGAAGTACCTTCTTGCAGATATATTGCTGTAGTCTTATCAGCAATAATCAATGAAGCAGAAGCAGGTACTGAGATAGATGATGCAATTGGATATGCTGTGCCTCCAGATGGAGCAGAGCCTTGAGCTACTGCACCATTTGTATAGATGGACACTGTAGCATTAACAGCATTAGAGCCATTCACATTAGCTGCAACAATCTGATTAATCTTGAATACCTTGCCGCTAGACGCAGCATTAGGTAACAAAACTACAGCAGATGTGCCTGATGGAGTTAGATAAGTTGTATTGCCATAGATGGCTGTTACATTGGTGATATTTGGATTTGCCATAAATTTTCCTTAGAAGCCCATAACCATAGCGAAAGCAATTGCTTTACCTGCTGATACACCAGCAGTTCCCCAAACAGGAGCAGCGCCAGTACCTTGAGAAAGAAGTGCTTGACCTGCTGTACCATCAGATCCAGCCAATTGCAAACCAGTCGTAATGTTTGGTGTAGTTAATACTGGAGCAGTTAAAGTTTTATTTGTTAAAGTTTCTGCACCAGTTAGAGTAGCAAAGCCACTAGCAGTAAATGCTGCTTGAGTCCATGCAGAACCATTCCATAACCAAAGATTAGATGATGTTGAGTTCCAGTACAAAGCACCCACAAGAAGAGTGTTGCCATCATTATCTACAGATGGAGCAGAACTCTTGCTTCCTAAGTATCTATCATCAAAAGCATCGTAACTAGCTGCAGCATTGGTAGCAGCAGTAGACGCTGTGCTTGCTGAAGTGGAAGCACTAGAAGCAGAGGTAGCTGCATTAGAAGCAGAGGTTGCAGCAGCCGCTGCAGAAGCAGCAGCAGAAGCTGTAGAGCCATACAACACATCAATGTAGTTCTTAGTAGCTGCATCTTGAGCATTAGTAGGATCACCCATTCCAGTAATCTTATTAGTACCCATTGCGATAGCACCAGTCATAGTGCCACCAGCAAGAGATAGCTTCAGAGCATCAGCAGTGTCTACATAAGTCTTAGTAGCAGCGTCTTGGTTAGCAGTGGGATTACCTAAACCAGTAATCTTGTTTGTACCCATTGCGATAGCACCAGACATAGTGCCACCAGCAAGTGGTAGTTTTTCTGCAATAGAGTTTGTTACAGTGGTAGCAAAATTTGCATCATCACCTAGAGCTGCTGCAAGCTCATTCAAAGTATCAAGAGCAGCAGGAGCTGCGTCAACAACAGCGGCTACCTGAGCATCTACATATCCTTTAGTGGCTGCATCGCCTGAGTTTGTAGGAGTGGTGAGGTTAGTAATGGTGGCAGTAGTGCCAGCATTCATGTTCAAGCCACCGTTAATAACAACATCATTGAATGTTGAACTACCAGAGGAAGCTGTGACATTACCTGTAACATTGCCTGTGACATTACCTGTAACATTTCCTGTCAAGTTACCAGTAACATTACCTGTAACTGCACCAGTAAGACCACCAACAAAACCTACAGTGGCTGTAACTGTTGTACCTGTAATTGCCTGAGCAGAAGAACCACCAATCACTGCACCATCAATAGTACCTGCATTAATATCAGCAGAAGCAATAGTGGCTGCTGTGTTTACAGTGAGGTTGGTAACTGTAGCTGCTGCTGGAGTAGAAGCACCAATAACTGTGTTATCAATAGTGCCACCATTAATGTCAGCACTAGTAACTACAATACCAGCAAAGGTAAATGTACCTGCTGCATAACCATCTTTAAATCTGTAGGAGCTAGTACCAAAGTCAATGTCATTGTTAGTGACAGGAACAATAGCACCATCTTGGAAACGAAGCTGCTCTACTGCACTACCACCAACTTCAACAAACACACCGTGTCTATTATTAACAGTGTCTGTTGCAATTTTATTTAGTAAGTCACTGTCACCAATGACAGGAACAGGATGTCCTTCAGCAGCAGTACCGTCATGCTTGTGACCAGTAGAAACTGAGAAAGCATCACGCAGAGCATTGTACTCATTGTTAATTGGTGCTGCCCGTACAACTGCCGTTGGTACGATGTCAGCAGCGGATTGTCTTACATAACCTGTCAAGGTAGTTCTCCTTAGCGTCTGTCATTCATTGAATAATTCAGTACCAAACCCTGAATTGTATGACTAGCATTTGTATCATTAGTCACATATTTGAAAGCAACTGAGAATCCAGAGCCTTCAATGTTTGTCTTCTCTACTGGTGATGGATTACCATCATAGATGGCTGCGCTATCAAAGACAGCTTCATTATAGTAAGCAGCAGCACCAGTAGTTGAGATGTTAAAGTTTGCTGGATTGAAAACATTTATTGAATCATCAAAGTCATAAGCCACACCCATGACAATACTGGTAGATCCTTCACTTCTCAAGAATGTAGAAATGTTATAAAAGTTCTTTCTAATCGTAGGGTCTTGGAAATAATAGAATGGTGTTTGATACACACTCAATATCTCTGCTGAATCAAGAGAAGTTCCACTCTCTTGTTTCTGAACCTTACCGTTAGCGTCTCCATGAATAACAATCTCATCAACTCCTACATAACCACTAGAAGAGCATGTAGCTGGAAAACCATAAAGCTGACTATATTCAAAAGAAAGACTACCACCGCTTTCCCGCAAACCACCTAACAAACCAAAGTTTCCTTCAGAAGGAAGGAACAATCTAAACTGAGACTTCTTACGAATAACAACAGAACTCAATGTCTCAGGGTCAATAGAACCAGCAACAAGTTCTTGTAAGATGGCGGTGATAGTGAATTGAATTTGTTTTGAAATTGTTTCAAGTTCAACGTCACCAATCTTATTCGTACCAGCCACTGGTCTAAACCCGTCTGGTCCTAGAAACACTAGATTACCACCCAGTTCTATCACACTGTCAGGAACAACACAACCTAAATTTGTAGTGACTTCACCAACAATAAAGTCAGCAACATTAGTACCTACTAAACTCTTGATAGCATTCTTACCAAAGATGTATAAGGTATCTCTAAACTGTTTAATCTGAACAATTTCAAAGCCCACATTAATAACAGCAGCGCCATTAGCTGGATTGAAATCTGTTTCATTCAGAGGAGATGAAATATATAAGTTGTAAGGATCAGAAGGATCACCAGCTAAGAACAAATGATTCTTAAAAGCTGCTGAATACTTAGGAGAATTAGGAGCGTTAGAATGCGTAATCTGTGTGTATGTAGTTCCATCATACACAGCAGCAGGGTTGATACCATCAGTTAATACAAACTTAGGAGCGTTCCAATTATATTTAGTAAACCTAACCTTCTTAACCCCCACCATTGTGATAGTGCCGGGAGTGGTAACAGCAGACCAACTAGAAGAAGAAGCTACCCACTTATAAAAATAGTTTGTACCGGCAGAAGGCTTACGACAAGCAAAGATACTATCATTAATACTCTCAGCTACTAATACACCAAGCACATTGCCTGTGCCAGTTACAGTGCCATAGCTATTAGAATATCCACTAATCCTTCTATAACCACCAGTGGTAGAGGGTTCGTAATTAATAAGCTGTGTAGCAGAACCGGGACTTTCTTCACCCTGAGACAGTACGTCCCTATTGGTGTTCATTCCACCAATACAGGTTACTTTAAATCCACTAATTCTATCTGCCATTAAAACACTCTAGGATTGAAGGATGGTTTAACAATCATTGTTGAACGCATGTACAAAGGCTCATCTAACAAAAGCCTACGCATTGTTCTAATGCCAACATCAAACTTATCTTTATAGATTGAAGCGCCTTGTTCATTAGATCTGAACATGAGCATATAGAACATAGCACCATCAATCAACACACTGGTGAATCTATCAGGAACAATGCAAACATCTGTAGACTCAATCAAGTCAGCAGGGAAAGACCAATACTTATATTCAATTTCATAAGCCTGATCAGGAATAGGAGTTACACCAAACTTAGAATCTTGTGTTTGATATACAGCAATAGCAGGACCATATCCACCAGTACCATTCATGTCCTCACCGGGACGATAGTTGTCTAAGTAGTCTGTGTAAGTAAGGACAGCTAAACGAGTAGGATCATTATCTGCTGCTGCTAGTTTCTTGAGGTAGAAGCTTTCCCAATCAACACTAGAAGTGTCAGCAGGAAAGGAATATGTTCCTATACCTACAGTCATTGTCTGTGTCTTGGTAGTTAAAGCAAAAGGCCACTCCTGTGCAGAGTGCATCAATTCTCTAACGGATGAATTGATAGCATTCTTTGCTAGAGACTGGATGTTTCTAGCTCCATCGAATTCGGTGGAGTCCATAGTGACTTCACCCATTCTTCGTAGCAATTCATTCGTTAAAGAAAGATATGTAGACATATTTTTTAAACAATAAAAGGGAGAGGCAGTTACGCCCCTCCCTGCATCAACTAGCTATTAAGCCAGTTGTTCACGGTCCACTGAGGCACGAGCTGGACGACCATCAACATTCATCAAGACAGCCCACACACGCAACTCACCAGAGGTGGGAGCAGTAGTAGCAGCTTGGATGAGCAAGTCAATAGTATCGGCAGATTTCAAAACGATTGGTTGAAATGCAGCAGCGTTCTGAGCATAATCGCCAGCCACAGCAGCATCACCATCGAAGCCATCAACGAAGTTGTCAGCATCAATGCCAGTAACACCTAAATCCCAAGCGTTGTCTGAAGACTCACCACCAGCGGCAGTAATAACTTCAAAACCAGCATTCAAGATGACAGTGTTAGCAGGAACATTGATACACTCAATAACGTCAGCAGCAGCCAAGGCAGAACCTTTAGCTGTAGCTGCAGCAGCGAAGTCAATGGTAACATCGACCAAGTAAGGTACAGCACCAGCGGTGCGACCAGCGGAGGCTGAACCAGCCAAAGTTGTAACAGTTGCCATTATCTTTCTCCTTAAGCAGCGTTGTATTTAGCAGTGACAATGCCTTCAGGACGCAAGATTTTGCGACCATACAAGTGCATACCACGCACGATGTCAGCGAAGCTGTCAGGATCACGATATGTCTCGGTCTTAGTGATTTGCTGAGCAGTTGCAACAGCAGAGTCATGACCACCAACAATCACACCATAGTTGGAGTTCTGGTTAGCAGTACCAGAAGTACCGGGACCAGTACCAATCTTTGGCAGGTTGTTAGAAACATAGATACGGAAGCCATGCAAGTTGTTGATGACCAAGCCGTTCTGCAAACCAGAACCACCAAAGTCACCATTCAACAAACGGCTGTCTTCGTCCTTCAACATTTCGATGAACACAGGGTCAACCACCAACCAGCGACCAGCGGAATCAACAAACTGCTGATCCAACAAGCGGCCCATACGAGCAACCACCATCAATGGAGATGCCACATCTGTAGGCAGTGCTGTAGCACCGGGCAGACGAGGAGCCAAAGGAATGGAATGGTCACCAGCAGAAGCTGTAGTGATGTTACCGAAGCTACCTTTTTTCAGCTTCATAGAAGCCAACAACTCATCAGAACCAGCAGCAGAAACTGCTTTAGTACCGGAAGCTGTAGTACGAGCTGTGTCAGCATTACCATGCTTAGCAGACTGTTGGAAGCCAGACAAGTAACCCAAGACATCTTGGTCATACTGATCACGCAAACGATACGCTGCACGATCAGAAGCCATCTGCATGAAGTTCACATGTGAGTGAGCAGCTTCGATGTCATCAATCTTGAAAGCGTAGTAGTTAGCTTGGTCAACAACCAAGGTGAAGTCTTCATCATTCAGATCTTGAGCAGTGATCTGTGTGCCACGAGCATAGCTCTGGACAGACACTTCAGGTTCTTTAATGATTTTGACACTGTCGCCCATGTTAGCGATCTCACCAAAGTAATCGTTGTTGGTGATGTCTTCAACAGTAGACGCTTTACGGAATGCAAGTTGTACTTGCTTAGAATAGATTACGGGGCTAAAATTACCATTAGGTAAATTGCCGTAACCTGCAGCACTTGGAAAAGCCATTTTAATATCCTCCTAGATATGTGTTAGGCATATAATTAAATACGCTCAACATCACCACAGAGGCTGTATTTGATGGGTGTGTATAGAACAGGGATGCCTCCGCTTGTCTATACAGGCCAACAAACTTCAGGTTGTTCTGACAGTTTATTGTTTTGCGTGACGAGTAACTCATCTATAGGGTAGTGTAACTAGTATGATACGGCCTATAGACGCAGGACCAGATACCTAGTCCTGCTTAAAGTTATACCAGTTGTTTCAGGTTTGTCAATACTTAACGAGCGTTTCCGCTAATATCGTATACAAACTTACCTGATTGTAATGCTTTAGCAATCGCTTCTTGGTTCTTTTCGTATTCAAAGGTAGACATTTTATTTACCTGTGACTCATAAAAGACACCATCTTTGCTTTCACCTGTAGGGGCAGAACGACTACCACGAGTATTAACACTCTCGGCAGCACTCTTATCTGTAGTAGGCTTCTTAGCCTTAATACCTTTGTCAGCTTTGTAAAGATCGATGGCACGAGCAGCAGCTCTTGCATCATTCTCATTATCATACAAAGCATCTTGTACCCACTTAGGTTGTTCTTCAACCCAGTTGTGGAAATCATCATCATCACGGATGGAGTCAAAGTCTGGATGCAGCCGCATCAATTCAGCTTCTGCCTTCTCTTTAGCTGTCTGATGCTCACGCTCATCTAGCTGTTTGAATCTCTCATCCAATGCTTGGGTTTGTTCCTTAGCCTTTTTAATTGCAATGGTTTCAACAATCTTTGCAACATCAGGATAGGTCTTAGCCCACTCATTCAATTCTTCTTCACTCTTAGGAAGCTTAATCTGCTTCTCTGTGCTGCTCTGTAGCTGTGAACGAAGTTCATCAATCTGCTTTTGCAGAGCTACTTGCTGTTGCTGAGAATGTCTACGCAGATCTCCATAACGCTTCTTAAAGCTTTTCTCTTCTGCGCTTAAGTTACTATCATCACCATTGTCTTGTGGATCTTGTGGTGGATTATTCTTATCTTCAGTTAGTTTTTTAAGCTCTGCTTCTTCTTGTTCAATACGATCTTTGTTAGCATTACGCTTACCAAAGGGAGAAAAAGCCTGAGCTTGGCTTTGCTGGTTAATAACCGCTTCTGTCATAAATTACCTTTTAAGTTGGGGCTAACTGTAGCTGTCAATACAGGGAGATAGGTAGCCAATGATGGTGGGAATTATTAAGTACCTGTCTGCCCACCTCAGACTTAGGTATTCAAATTATATATTACTTTTTTCTTCTTCTCACTAGTCCACCCTTAGCCATAGGAACAGGAGGTAAGACTTCTGGTAACACCTCAGGCGTTTCCATAATACTTGAGGGGATTGCACTATCTAATTCGCCAGATAACATCTTTGAATCCGTACCCTCTGTAAGATTGTAATCAAGAGCATCTGAAACATCTACTAAGTCTTGATCATATTTGAGTGCAGAAGAATCAACCTCAATATTTTTATTAATGGTTTCTTTATTCTGTTTCTCGGTAGCATACTGAGTAACTTTATCGAACAAAGCTTTTTCAAGTCTCTTGTCTAAATCATTCTGACTGCTTGTCATTACATCTTTAATATTAGTTTTCTTGTTAGCTTCTTTTTCAGTATTAGTTAAAGAAGACATTACTTGCTGGTTGGTGTTAAGTCCTGTAATCTCTTGAGCACCTTCTGGAATAGGAGTAGCTGGTTCACCATTGATAAAGGTAAGAAACATAGAATTACCGTTTGGCTGCTTAAACTGTTTTACTTCAATACCTGTACCAGTAGGAGTAGGCATGCCTCCCTTAGCTAAGTTATTAGTTTTTTCTTCGTTTTCAGTTTCACTAATAATGTCATCAATTTCATCTGAAAACTCATCGCCATGAGGTTCTTCAGGATTGGGTGCTTCTTCAGCATTCCCCATCTGGCCTATCTGTTCCATCTTAGCCAAACCCTCTTTTGCTTTATCTCTTAATTTCATTAAGCGATCAAGACCAATATATCTAACAACGTCAGCAGGGAGAACAAACTCCCCTTCACTAAGTTGTGCAGGAATATCATCTCTAACTTCTTTTTGAAGAGAGCCAGTAGGAACATCGTTACCACTAACTGGATCTACAGTTCCTCCTTGCTGATTCATACCACCTTCAGCAAACAATTTTTCTGTATCATTTGTGTACATTAACTTCATCCTTAAGATATTTCAATCTGCGTAAAGCAGCAATGGCTCCTTGAGCCTTTCCAATCTCACGCATATCTGAAGCTTGCTCCAAGTCTTTTTGCTTGTTTGCAATTTCTGCATCAAGCAACTCTTGGAACGCATCCCATGTCACATGAGTGTTTACAAAGCCTTTAAGCTTGGGGAGGTACGGCTTGGACATTACCAGCAAATCCTTGTTCACCCGGCACTGGTGCAGCACCAACGCCAATATTTCCACCACCTCCACCAGTCATATCAACCACTGGAGGAGGACCACCTTCTGGACCTCCAACAGGAGGAGCACCCTCTGCTGGAGCTGTAGCTTGTTGCATCAGCAAAGCTTGACGCATAGCTTCTTCCATGTTGTTAGTCACCTTGTCTGGATCTAAGTCCATACTCTTAGCAATCTCACGAATGATGTAAGGGAACTTAGCAAACGGCATCAATGCTGGAGAACTTGCAATTTGCAAGAACTGCATCAAGCGTTGGCTTCTCACCTCATTAGCCATCAAGCTCTCTGTACCTCTGGCTGTAACTTCCAAGTCTCCCTTGATAGATTTATCAAAGTCAAATTGCATGTTGAAGCTGAAGAAAGCTTTACCCAGAGGAGCTAACAAATAATCATCCACATTCTTAATGATGGTTTTAACACTGCCAGAAGCAGCATTCATCAACATAGAAATACCAGAGGCTGTTCTACCTACACCACTCACACCAGTTTGACCATGTGCAAATGAAGGCATGCCTGTTGATTCATCAGCAAGCTGTCGTGCTTTATCAAACAGTTGTAGGTTCTCAGCAGCTACGTTAGGAAACTTAGTTCCAAACAAGCTTTGACCGGGAGCGCCACCCTGCCTTCTAAACACTTTACCCGGATAGACAGACATGTCTTGACCGGGAACGAGGTTGGTTTCATCCACCTCGAATACAAGGTTGCCAGACAACACCGCATTGTCCACTGCCATACGCATAAAACCATTCATGAGGGTCTGGGTGTCATCCATGTTTTCGGCAACACCAATGCCAAATAGAGAGTAGGGGTTTAATTCGCAAGGAGCGGCATAGTACGGAATGTTGGCTGGCTTAAACGGATTCAATACTAAACGAATCACTTTACCGTTGCAGAACCACACATTGGCTTGCAACTCCTTAGCTTCCAACAAAGCATCAGGAATAACAATGTCGTTTTCTTTGAGCAATTCAATATCTACATTGCCCCAATATTCCAACACTTCAAATCTATCTAGTCCCAAGTTGGGAGCATAGTCTCTTAAGTCATCTTCCCAATACTTCTTAACATAGGAAGAACCCATGCCAATAACTTCTTCAATGACATTAGCTCTGAAGTGAGGACGATTCTTCAAAGCTCTAAGTTGTGTAGCACTCAGCTTGTGACGTTCAATAATATATTGAACTTCTTCCATGTTAGAGCCATCAGGATCTGGATAGAAGTTCCAAATAGAAACATGTGATGTTTCTGGTACTGTCTTCATCTCAGGCTTGTAAGTACCATCTTCATCCCAGCTAGGATATTCTTTGGTCTTAGCAAATGGACCCTTCATAATGCCTGTACCAAACAGAGCCATCTCAAAGGCAGTGGAACGAAGATGCTTATTAGCACCACTCTCATCCAACTGGTCATGAATCTTCTTCTCCATCTTCTTAGCTGCAACCATTGCAGGATGGAATGTGATGG